>Ga0131853_10006084_pt1 | contig 21788 bp, 22 predicted proteins | sample TergutLab28metaG_FD_92764 | JGI IMG/M metagenome (GOLD analysis project Ga0131853, IMG submission 92764) | Labiotermes labralis P1 segment gut microbial communities from Petit-Saut dam, French Guiana - Lab288 P1 (version 2) (version 2) | ecosystem: Host-associated > Arthropoda: Insects >... | reverse complement strand
TCCGCACGACTGCGTAATTAACATAGATTACCCTGTCGCGGGGCGCGAACTGCCGAAGCCGCCTACGTTCCCGCGCTTTCGACCACGGCGGCCCACTCGTCGAGCAGCAGCTGGGCCGAGTCGGCATCATCACCTTCGGCCCACAAATGGGTCATCGCCTCCGCCGGATCCGGCAAGACAAGCACCCAGCCCCGCTCCGGGTCGGTGATCCGCACCCCGTCAGTCGTGTCGACGGGACGGTCACCGGCAGCCTCGACTACGGTCCGCATGACGCCGCCCTTCGCCGACCAGGGGGTCGGCACCGACCGGCGCAGAAGGTGCGCCTGCGGAATCCGCGCGTCGATCTGGCTCAGCGTCAGCCTGGTTCGGGCAACCAGGCCGAGCAGCCGGACGAACGCCGCGATCCCGTCCACAGTACGCCCAAACTCGGGAACCACGAACCCTCCCCGGCCATCTGCCGCCAAAATTGCGTCCTCATGCGCCGCGGCGGCGGTCAGGGCCCCCGAAGAGGTCGGAGTCCAGTCCACCTGAACCCCGTGGAAACGGCAGACCTGCTCGGCCACCCGGGTGGTAGTGACCGGCAGGGCGACCCGCCCGTGATTGCGCTCGGCCGCGACCAGGTCGAGGATCACCAGGAGGGCCCGCTCGTCGCTGACCAGGGCCCCCTTCTCGTCGACGAGGGAGATTCGCTCGCCGACCGGGTCGAACCGCACCCCGAAGGCCGCCCGGGAGGAGGAGACCACCTCGGCCAGGCGCTGCATCCCGGCCCGGTTCTGGGCGACGGTCTGCGTCGGCGTGACCTCGTCCAGCCGGTTGTTCAGGGTATGCACGTCCACGTCGACGCGGCCGAGCAGCGTGGGCAGGAGAACCGACACGGTGCCGCCCGCGCAGTCCGCGACCACTTTCAGCCCGGCGCCGCGGACCCCGCCCAGGTATATGGTGCGCAGCAGCTCGTGGGTGTACCACTCGACGATGCGCGGCGGGTAGCTGAGCTCGGCGATCTCGCCCGGGAACGCCCGGCGGAACTCCTGCCGGGAGAACACCCGTTCCAGCTTCCGCTGGGCCGACGCCGGCAGCTCCGCGCCGTCGTCGTCCAGGAAGATGATGTCAATCGACTGGCTGTCGCCCGGGGTGGTGCGCAGCGCGATGCCGCCGCTGTAGTCGCCGCGGGCGGTCTCGAAGCGCGCCACCGGCAGCGGCTGCGCCTCCAGGTCCATGACGTTGATCGCGCTCGCGTTGAGCGCGCCCTGCACCGCGCGCTTGAGGGTACGGGCGGCCCGGGAGGCGTCCCGGGACGTGGTGACGGTGGACCCCTTCTTCAGCATGCTCGCGTACGCGGCCGCGAGCCGGACGCCCAGTTCCGGGGTGACCTCCACGTTGATGAGGCCGGAGACGCCGCGCGCGCCGAAGAGCGTGCGCTGCCCCCTCGACTCCCACACCACCGACGTGTTGACGACCGCGCCGGCCTCGATGGTCTTGAACGGGTACACCTTCACCCCGGCCGAGATGTAGGCCTCGGGCTCGATGACGCACTCGTCCCCGACGACGGCGCCCTCCTCGATCCGGGCCAGGCGCATGACGTCGGTGTTCTTGCCGACGACGCAGCCGCGCAGCGTGGTTCCCTGCCCGATGAACACGTTGTTGTGGACCACGGCGCGGTGGATGAACGCGCCCTCCTTGACCACCACGTTGGCGCCGATCACGCTGTACTCGCGAATGTGGGCGCCCGCTTCGACCTTGGCGTACTCCCCGATGCACACCGGCCCGGTCAGCACCGCCTCCGGGTCGACCTCCGCGCCCTCGGCGATCCAGACGCCGGGCGATACCTCGAAGCCGGCGATCTCGGCGCTCACCCGGCCGGCCAGGACATCGCCCTGGGCCTTGAGGTAGCTCTCCTGAGTGCCGACGTCCTCCCAGTACCGGCCCGACACGTACCCGTAGATCGGGGCGCCGCGCTGGAGCAGCCGGGGGAACACGTCACGGGACCAGTCCACCTGTTCCTTGGCCGACACCTCGGCCAGGACCTCGGGCTCCATGATGTACACGCCCGTGTTCACGGTGTCGGAGAACACCTGGCCCCACGTCGGCTTCTCCAGGAACCGCTGGATGCGGCCGTCGTCGTCGGCGATCACGATGCCGAACTCCAGGGGATCCGGTACCCGGGCGAGCCCGACCGTGACCAGGGCTCCGCTGTCCTTGTGGAACCGCATCATCTCGGTCAGGTCCATGTCGGTGAGCGCGTCGCCGGAGATGACCAGGAACGTGTCGTCCCGCAGCGCTTCCTCGGCGTTCTTCACGCTCCCGGCCGTGCCCAGCGGCATCTCCTCGGTCGCGTACTGCAGGGAGACGCCGACGTCCTCGCCGTCGCCGAAGTAGTTCCGCACCATCGCCGCGAGGAACTGCACGGTGACCACGGTCTCGGTGAAGCCGTGCCGCTTCAGCAGCCGCAGGACGTGCTCCATGATCGGCCGGTTGGCCACCGGCAGCAGCGGCTTCGGCTGGTTCGCGGTCATCGGGCGAAGCCGGGTCCCCTCACCGCCCGCCATCACGACGGCCCTCACGTCGCAGCAGCTCCCCTCACGAGATCTCGCACCTGACTGAGATACAGCAGCGCCGCCCACCAGTACAGGGCCGTGCCCCAGGACGCGAACGCCCAGCCGAGCACCCGGACGACCTCGGCCGCGATCCCCTCGTGCGCGCTCAGGAAGAGCAGGGGAAAGGCATACATCAGGCAGAAGGTGGCCGCCTTGCCCACGAAGCTCGTCTGAAGCGCGGCGTAGGCGGTGCGGTGGCGCAGCACCAGCAGGATGACGGCCATGAACAGCTCGCGGCCGGCGAGCGCCCCCAGGAGCCACCACGGGATGATCCCGCGCACGGCCAGGGCGACGATGGTCGCGGCGATGTACAGCCGGTCCGCCGCCGGGTCCAGCATCTGCCGAGCTTGCTGACCTGGTTCAGCATCCGCGCCAGCTTCCCGTCCAGCCAGTCCGTGATCCCGGCCAGGCCGAGGATGCCCACGGCCCCCAGGTCGGTCGCCGCCGTGCGCGGCCCGAGGACCATCCACAGGAAAACGGGAACACCGGCCAGCCGCACGGCGCTCAGCACGTTCGGCCAGGTAACAATCCGGTCGCCCACACTGCGATCCTAATGCCGTCGCCGGGATCCCCCGGATCGGTATAGCTCTATGCCCCCATACTCGCCCAAAACCGGCCGACGCGCGAGCCCGAAACGCGACCCGGAAGGCACGGCGCGCGGGAACAGGACCGGCTCTCCCCCTCATGAGAGCCGGCCCCGCCTGTGCCCCGCCCGCACGACTTTGAGACACTAAGTCTCATGTCTCGCGAGTAATCTATCGCACTGTCATCACGAATGTCGCCTTTATCTCCAGGAAGAAGATCTTCAGAATGACGAGCCGGCCGGAGCGCGTTCCGGCGGAGGAAGTACGGCAGCGCATGCTCGACGCCGGCCGGGAGCTGGCCGTCGAGGCGGGCGCGGCGCTGACCATCGAGCACCTGCGGCTGGAGGAGGTCATCCAGCGGGCGCGGGTGCCGCGCAGTTCCGTGTACCGGCTGTGGCCCTACAAGGACAATTTCCTCGACGACCTGCTGGTGTACCTGGCCGGCCCGGGCAGCTGGTACCGGGGCAGCGGGACCCTGGACCCGGAGACGTCCGGCATCGTCACGGGGGTCATCACCGGCAACCCGGGCCTGCTCGGCACTCCGGAGGGGCGGCGGGCGCTGCTGTGCGAGGCGACCCGGCTCGGTGCGGGCCGCAACTACGAGGCGTTCAGCGAGAGCCTGACCTGGAGGCTGCACATGGCGCTGGCCGCGACCCTGGGCTCGACCCGGGCCGACGAGACCCGGCAGAAGATCGCCGCCGCGCTGGAGGAATGGCAGGCCCGGTCCCGCGAGGCGCAGTGCGCCCTGTACGAGTACCTGAAGAAGACTCTCGGCCTGCGCGAACGCGATCCGGCCCGGACCGTCGAGCACATGGTCCTCGCGGGCGGCGTCATGATCCAGAGCTTCGCGCTGCGCAACATCCAGACCGCGGCGGCGGGCTCCGACCCGGGTGCCGCCGCGGTGGGCGAACTGCTCAACCGGCCCGTCCCCGGCCCGGGGCTCGACGGCCGCCCGGCCGCGTGGAACCTGGCCGCGTACTGTTACCTGGCGGTGCTGGACGCGTTCCTTGAGCCCGACCCGGACTGGTCCGCGCCAGAGGACCCCGGCGCCTAACTTCCGGCCGCGGGCGAGTTCGAGGACCCGGTCGCTCAGCACGGCCACGCCCGGCGTGGGCTCGGCCTCGAAGTGGGACGGCTTGCGCTTGCGCAGCAGCGCCTCGCCGTTCGCCTTCCAGGCGAAGTTCCGGTTGCCCAGGGCCCGCCGGTACACCGCGTCGAGCTGCGCCGACGGGCAGGCGGCGGCGATCCGGCGCAGCGGCAGCGGCGGGATCGCGTCCTCGTTCAGGTAGGCCTTGAGCACCTCGGCGTGCTCCCGGTCCTCCGCCAGCGCCGGGTTGGCGAACAGCTCGCGCAGCGCCCCGTACTCGGGCACCACGACGAATCCCTCGGACTCGTCGTAGATGATCCCGACGGTGTCGAACTCGAAGAACCCGGGCGGCATCACGAACGTGGTCTCGCCCGCGTCCGACACCTGCCGGTGCCGGCCCCGCGCCGACGCGAGGGCGTCCCGGCGCATCCGGTAGTACTCGTTGAGTCGTCCCTCGGCCTCCCGGGTGGGGAACACCAGCTCGTCGGCGCCGAAGAACGCCAGGAACTCCTCCCGGTCCTTGCGCATGTGCTCCCAGCCCTGGACGGCCTTGTCCTCGTTGCGGAACACCAGGTCGGGGTCGCCGGTGGCCAGCTCGATCGCCAGCCGGGCGACCTGCTTCGCGTCCGCGGCCGGGTAGGCGAGCTCGTCCCCGGCCGCGAGCCAGGCCGTGTCGTCGTCGTTGAGCGGCAGCAGGGTCCCGGACATGAAGGCCCCCGCGGCGGGAGGCTCCGGCAGCGTGAGGCCGTAGACGCGGTAGCTCAGGTCGTCGATCAGGTTCAGCGTGTCAATGAAGCCGGCGCCGCCGGGCCGCGCTTCGCCGGCGCGCACCTCGAACACCCCGTAGACCGGGTCGTCCCGCCACCAGGACAGCAGTTCCCGGTCCGGCGCGGGCAGGTCACGGCGCGCCGACAGCAGCCGCCCGGCGGCCCGCGGCCCGCCGGCCTCGGTCAGGGGCGCGCGAAGGGCTTCGCCGCGCGCGATCAGGTCAGCGAGTTCCGTGCTCACGGCCGACAACCCTACACGGGACAGAACGGATCCCTGGCACACCTCAGCGAAGATCGGCCGCCGCAGCGGCGCCGGAGAAACAGCGATCCGTTCGGAATAAACATCTTTTGCCCGATAAATTCCGCGAAACGAAACATTGATATGCCAATCGGCGGAAGTTACCATCCTTCCACTGCGTACCAATGTTTCCAGGGCGAGAGGCCGTCATGAGCAAGCGTTTTCACCGGATGCTGATGGCGGGCTGCGCCGCCGCCGTCCCGGCGCTGGGGATACTGATCGCCGTTCCCTCCACCGCGGGCGCGAGCACCGCCGCCGGGACGCCGAACCCGCCGGGCGCGCGGGCCGCGGCCCTGGCCCGGGAAGCGATCCGGCACCTGTCGATCGGGCAGCACGCAACCGACCAGGGCGCCGGGCAGGCGCCGCGCGGCGTCACCGGGCCGACCAACGTGTCCAGCAACAACTGGTCCGGATACGCCGACACCGGGAGCCGGGTGAGCAAGGTCAGCGCCCGCTGGAAGGAGCCGGCCGGCCGCTGCGGAACCGACGTGATCTCAATGGCCGCGTTCTGGGTCGGCATCGACGGCCTGAAGAGCAGTTCCGTGGAGCAGGACGGCACGCTCATCGAGTGCTACCTCGGAACCGAGTACGCCTACACCTGGTGGGAGATGTACCCCACCAACTCCGTGCAGACCGTCGGCTCGGCCGTGCGCTCCGGCGACAGCATCACCGCGTCGGTCACGCGCAGCGGCAGCCGGTACGCGCTCAAGGTCGCCGACGCCACCCATCCGGCCAACAGCTTCAGCACGACGCGGACCGGCTCGGGCGACGCCAACTCCAGCGCCGAGTGGATCGCCGAGGCCCCCAGCGGGCCCGCCGCCGAGTACCCCCTCACGGACTTCGGCACGTGGCGGGTGTCGAACGCCGCCGTGACCGAGGGGCCGAGATCCGGTACCGTCTCCTCTTTCAGGGACGACAAGATCACCATGACCGACGTCCTGGGAACGACCGAGGCGGCGCCGGGGCCGCTCGGAAGCGGCGGCAGCGCATTCTCCGTCGCCTGGCGGTCTTCTCTGTGACAACTCCGTACTTCCTCCGCATTATCCGGCCGACACGGATCTCCATCGTGTTGGCTAATTAAAAAGGCAGAAGCTACCATTCACCAGACGCCGTGGCTCGCCGTGGAGACCGCGGGAGAAGCGAGAGGGACAGCATGACCAAACGTAATTCCCGTTTTCTCAGTTACCCGCTCGCCGCGGGCGTGCTGGCCGCCGGAATGCTCGCGGCCGCGAGCACGGCCGCCGGCGCCAGCACCGACGGAAGCTCTCAGGCGCGCTCCTCCAGCGGCACGCCGACCGCGGCGGCCACGGCGTTCGCCAGGAACGCGCTCCACAAGATGCTGAGCGGGCACCACGCGCTCGACCAGCACGCCGGCGGCGCCCGGAAGATCGACGGCCAGACCAAGGTCACGAGCAACAACTGGTCGGGCTACGCCGACACCGGCAGCAACTTCAGCAAGGTCAGCGCCAACTGGACCGAGCCGAAGGCCAGCTGCGGCCTGGACGTCGAGTCCCTCGCCGCGTTCTGGGTCGGCATCGACGGCTTCAAGAGCAGTTCCGTCGAGCAGGACGGGACCATGGTGGAGTGCTACCTCGGGACCGAGTACGAGTACACCTGGTGGGAGATGTACCCCACCAACTCCGTGCAGACGGTCGGCTCGACCGTGCAGCCGGGCGACAAGATCTCGGCGTCGGTGAACCGCAGCGGAACGAGCTACGCCCTCAGCGTCACCGACTCCACCCACCCGGCCAACAGCTTCAGCACGACGCAGACCGGCTCGGGCGACGCCAACTCCAGCGCCGAGTGGATCGCCGAGGCCCCCAGCACCAGCGCCGGGGTGTCTCCCCTGACCAACTTCGGCACCTGGAACGCGTCCGGGGCGTCGGTCTCCAACGGGTCCACCACGGGCACCATCTCCTCCTTCCCCGACGACGAGATCACGATGTCCGACACCCTCGGGAACACCGAGGCCTCGCCCAGCGCGCTGGCCAACTCGGGCAGCGACTTCTCGGTAGCCTGGAAGAGTTCGCTCTAGCCGGCCGGCAGTGCGATACTGCCGGTATGAGCGACCCCGGCCCCCGCAAAGACCTGGAGAGCGCGCTCAAGGGCGCGGAGACGATCGTCGCCGGCGTGCGGCCCGGCCAGTGGGACGCGGATACGCCGTGCGCCGGGCTGGACGCGCGCGCCGTGGCCGGCCACCTGGCCGGCGGCGTCGCGGGCTTCGCGGCCCAGCTGCGGGGCGACTCCCCGCCCGGCGCGGACGGCGACGACCCGGCGGCCGCGTTCAAGTCGGCGGCCGCCGAACTGCGCGCGGCCCTGAAGGCCCCCGGCGTCCTCGACGAGGTATACAAGGCCACCCCGAAAGGACGCGGCATCCCCGGGGCCCTGCTGGCCCAGGTCCGGACCCTGGAACTGCTCGGCCACGGCTGGGACCTGGCCCGCGCCACCGGCCAGCCCGCCGAGTTCGGTGACGACCTCGCCGAGCGGGTCCTCGCCGTCGCCAGGCTGACCCTGTCGGCCCGCCCCGAGGGGCCGGACGCCCCGTACGGCCCCGCGGTGCCGGTCCCCGAGGACGCGCCCCCGATCGACCGCCTGGCCGGCTTCCTGGGACGGACGGTGTAGGTCCGGGCCTCCGGCCGTGCTATAAAGGATTCGTCCTGTCCCCGGACCGGGAGGCTCATTTGAAGCTCTGAGACCTGTTTCCGCACGTCGCCGCCGTGGCGCGTGCCTTCGGTCTCTTCTTCCTGGAGCTTCTTGCCATGCCTTCGGCTATTTCTCTCACAGGGCTTTCCTTCTCCTGGCCTGACGGCACGGTCGTCCTGTCCGGCCTGACCGCCGCCTTCTCCCCCGGCCGCACCGGGCTGATCGGAGTCAACGGCTCCGGCAAGTCCACGCTGCTGCGCCTCATCTCGGGACGGCTGTCCCCGTCAGCCGGCCGCGTCACCGTGACCGGGGACGCCGGCTACCTGCCCCAGGACCTCACCCTGGACGTCACCGCCCCGGTCGCGAGCCTGCTCGGCATCCAGCCGGCCCGGGACGCCCTGGCCGCCATCGAGGACGGCGGCGTGGACCCTGACCTGTTCGACGCGGTCGGCGACGACTGGGATATCGAGGACCGGGCCCGCGCCGAGCTGAACCGGCTCGGGCTCGCCCACGTCGGCCTGGACGACCCCGCCGGGAACCTGTCCGGCGGCGAAGCCGTCATGACCGCGCTCACCGCGCTGTTCCTGCGCCGCCCGCCGGTGATCCTGCTGGACGAGCCCACCAACAACCTGGACTCCGGGGCGCGCGAGAAGCTGTATGACGCCGTGGCCGCCTGGCCCGGCGTGATGGTCATCGTCAGCCACGACCGCGAACTGCTCGCCCGCGTGGACCAGATCGCCGACCTGTCGGAGGGCTCGCTCCGCTTCTACGGCGGGAACCTGGAGCATTACGAGGCCCAGCGGGCGGCCGAGCGGGCCGCCGCCGGGCAGGCGGCCGCCACCGCGGCGGCCGAGGTCCGCCGGGAAAAGCGCGACCTCCTCGACGCCCAGGCCAAGCAGGCCCGCCGGGACCGGCAGGGCCGCAAGGCCGCAGTGTCCAGCGGCCTCCCCCGCGCCGTCATCGACGCCCGCAAGAAGCACGCGCAGGAATCGGCGGGCAAGGCCCGTACGCTGCACTCCGCCCGAGTCGAGGCCGCCACCTCCCGGCTGCGCGAGGCGGAGAACGCGCTGCGCGAGGACGCGGAGATCCGCGTCGACCTCCCCGGCACCGCCGTGCCCGCCGGGCGCACCCTGCTGACCGTGACCGGACTCGCCTCGCCCTGGCACCCGGCGGGACCAGGCGCTTCCCCGGACGACGACGGGCCCGTCCTCGACGAGCTGATCGTCCGGGGTCCGGAGCGCATCTGGCTCACCGGGCCGAACGGCGCCGGGAAGACCACGCTGCTGCGGGCGATCACCGGCCGGGCGGCCCTGGACGGGGTCACGGTACGGCGCCACGTCCCGGTCGGCTACCTGCCGCAGCGCCTGGACATCCTGGACGAGGCGCTGACCGTCGCCCGGAACGTGCGGGCCGCCGCCCCGTCGGCCACCCCCAACGAGGTGCGGGCCGGGCTGGCCCGCTTCGGTTTCCGCGGGGCGCGCGCGGACCAGGTCGCGGGCGGGTTGTCGGGCGGGGAGCGCCTGCGCGCGGTCCTGGCCGCGCTGCTGCTGGCCCAGCCGCCGCCCCAGCTGCTCGTCCTGGACGAGCCGACGAACAACCTGGACCTGGTCTCGGCCCGCCAGCTGGAGTCCGCCCTGCTCGGATACCGGGGAGCCCTGATCATGGTCAGTCACGATGATCCGTTCGGCCGGAGAATCGGGGCCGGCCGGCGGCTGCGGCTCACCCGGGCAGGGCGGCTCACCGACGACGGCGTCTAGTTTCCGGCCAGCGCCGCGCGGATCCGGAAGTTGCCCGGGGCCAGCTCGCCGTCGGCCCGGGCCTTCTCCAGGGCCGCCGACCACCAGGCCAGGTCGTCCAGCATGACGCCCAGCGCGGCCCGGGTCATGGGGCTGGTCGCCTCGCCCGTCTCGCTGAACGCGTCCTGGACCTGGGGCAGGACGACGGTGTTGCGCAGCGGGACCGACTCGGTCTCGACGAAGACGTGGTTGAGATGCTCGATCGCGCGGATGGCGCCGCTGACGCCGCCGCTGTAGCCGACGAAGGCGACCGGCTTGTTCCGGAAGCCGAAGGACAGCCACACGGTGTCGATGGCGTTCTTCAGCCCGCCCGGGACGCTGTGGTTGTACTCGGGCGTGACGACGATGAAGGCGTCATGTTCCTTGATCTTGTCGTTCCACGCCTTCACCAGCGGGTCGGAGTAGGTGGGGTCGTTGATGTCGCCGATGGTGCCGGCGTGCTCGGCGAAGATCGGCAGCGGCCAGTGGCGCAGGTCCGCGATCTCCACGTCGAAGGCGCCGTGTTTCCCGGCGGCCGCGGTCAGCCACGGGACGACACGGTCAGCGTTACGGCCGGGGCGGGTGCTCCCGACGATGATGAGCAGCTTGGACATATTCTATGCCTATCACTAATCATTGGTAATACACAAACTATTTTGACGACGGTATGGTTGGAGACGTGGACGAGACCGGACAGTGCGACAGACAGCAGATCCTGCCGCTCGTGGACCATCTCGCCCGCCTCGGCCGCCGCGGGCTCGCCGACAGCTGGGAGGCCTCCGGCTGCCTGCGCCCCCGCCACATGGTCGCGGTGAAGGTCCTCGGCGAACGCGGGCCGATGACGCAGCACGCCCTCGGGGAGGCGCTCACCCTGGACCCGAGCAACGTCGTGGGGCTGCTGAACGAACTGGAAAAACGCGGGCTGATCACGCGCCAGCGAGATCCCGCCGACCGCCGCCGGCACATCGTGTCCCTGTCCCCCGCCGGGGAGGGAGAGCTCACTGCCAGCCGCGAGGTGTTCCGCGGCCTCGAGGACGAACTGCTCAGGGCGCTGACCCCGGACGAGCGCGCGACCCTGCACGACCTGCTGGCCCGCGCGGTCGGCGGCGCGATGCCCGGCCCCTGCTAGCTTTCCCGTTCCCTATCGCAACTAGTCGACTATTCGCGATAGGCTAGAGGCGTGGGCCAGGAAGAAATCAGCTACTACGTCATCGTCGACGCCTTCAGTACCCGGCGGCATCCCGCCGGGGTGCTGCGCCGGATCCGGCGGGACGGGACGGTGCGGGACGAGGCCTTCGGCCGGAACCTCGCCTGGGGACACTCCACGGCGCGGTACTCCGGCGCCGAGTCCGGGCGCGAACTGCACGAGATCACCGAGGAAGAGGCCCGCCGGATCGTCGCCCGCATGCTGCGGGCCGCGGCCCGGCAAGACTAGGCCCGGGGGCCGGCCTACCTCCTATGCCGGTTTCGATACGATTCGTGGCCGTGGATAGCTGGGAAAAAGACATACTAGGCCCGCCGTTCGAGGCGCTGACCTTGCCGCTCGGCAGCGACTTCGAGGGCCCGGCCGTCGCCACGCTCGTCCGTTCCCTCGCCCCGGACAGCCCGGCGGAACGCGGCGCGGTACTGTACCTGCCCGGTTACAACGACTACTTCTTCCAGGCGCACGTCGCCGAGTTCTGGAACTCCTGCGGCTTCGACTTCTACGCCCTGGACCCCCGCAAGGGCGGACGGTCCTGCCAGCCGGAGCAGACCCGGAACCTGTGCCGGCACATCTCCGACTACTTCCCGGAGATCGACCAGGCCGTCGAGCTGATCCGGTCCGCCATCGACGGCCGGCCCCTGCTGCTGAGCGGCCACTCGACCGGCGGGCTGATCACCGCGTCATGGCTGAGCCGGCGGCCCGGCGCGGTGGACGGGCTGTTCCTGGACGGCCCCTTCTTCTCCTCGCCGGTGCCGCACTGGCTGCAGGCCCTCCTGAACCCGGTGATGGGATTCATCGCCAACGTGCGGCCGCGCGCCGCGTTCCCCGGCACGACCGTCAGCCTCTACGCCCGGGGCCTGCACGCCAAGTACGGCGGCGAGTGGTCCTTCGACCTGGCCTGGAAGCGCACGTCCGGTACCCGCATGCGGTACGGCTGGCTGGCCGGCGTCCACAAGGCTCAGCGGGCGGTCCGCCGCCGCGGCCTCGGCGTCGAGGTCCCGGTACTCGCGCTGTTCGGCGAACGGGACATCGTCATGGACGTGGACGTCAACGCCGCGCTGACGCCGCGGGTCGGCCGTGACGTCACGGTCGTCCGCGTGCCCGAGGCCGTCCACGACGTGTTCCTGTCTTCCCCCGCCATCCGGGAGAAGGCGTTCTCCGCTCTCCGGGAGTGGCTGGAGGGCACCGCGTTCGGCCGGGGCCCCCGCGTAACGGAAACGCGGGAGACGTCCTAGGGCGGTGCCCGTTCCAGGCCTGTCCTTCCAGCGGCCTCCCCGCCTTACCGGGCGGCGTCGACGAGGGCGCGGAACAGGCCGGCGTGGGCGGTATCCCCCTCCTCCCGTTCGGGGTGCCACTGGACGCCGACAGCGAACCGGTGAGCCCGGGACTCGATCGCCTCGACCAGGCCGTCGTCGTCCCGGGCCGAGACCAGCCAGCCGGGACCGGGCTCGGTGATCGCCTGATGGTGGGCGGAGACGCACGACAGCCGCCCGGCGCCGCCGAGGGCCTTCCCCGCCAGGCTGCCCGGGTCGACGATCAGGTCGTGCCGGACCCCGCCGCCCCCGCCCGGGCCGCTGGCCGGGTCAGCGCTGTGGCGCACGGTGGCGTCGGGCCGGTCGTCCGGAAGGTGCTGCAGGAGTTCGGCGCCCGCTTCGATCCCCAGCAGCTGAAGGCCGTAGCAGATGCCCAGGACGGGCAGGTCGCGTTCCAGGGCCCGCCGGGTCAGGGCCGCGTCAAAGTCCTGCTTGGCCGCCGGGCCGGGCCGCGCCGCCGGATGCACGGGCCCCAGGCCCAGGCGTCCGGTGTCGAAGTCGGGCCCCCCGGTGAACAGCAGCGCGTCAATGCCGTCGAGGAGATCATCCGGGCCGGCGCCGTCTCCGGCGTCCAGGGGCGCGGCCAGGACCACCGGGACGCCGCCCGCCCGGTACACGGCCCTGATGTAGCGGAGGCTGGCCCGCGCCTCATCGGCGTGCGCGCTCGGCTCGATACCCACGACAGGACGTCTGCTCATAGCCCAATATTCTGCAGGACATGGATATCGGACTGCACATCGCCAAGTTCAACTGGCCCGGTGCCCCGGGCAGCATCGCCCCGGCGCTGGCCCGCGCCGCCGCCGCGGCCGACGAGGCCGGCTTCAGCATGCTGTCGGTGATGGACCACCTGTGGCAGCTCGACTGGATGGGCGACCCGTCCGAGGAGATGCTTGAGGCGTACACCACCCTCGGGTACCTGGCCGCGCACACCAAGCGGATCCCGCTGCTGGCCTTTGTCACCGCCGTCACCTACCGCGAGCCCGGCCTGCTGGCCAAGGCCGTCACCACCCTGGACGTGCTGTCCGGCGGCCGGGCCTGGCTCGGGATCGGCGCGGGCTTCTACGAGGCCGAGACCACCGGGCTCGGCCTCCCGCTGCACCCCACCGCCGAGCGGTTCGAGCGGCTGGAAGAGGCGCTTGCGATCATGAACCAGATGTGGAGCGACAGCGAGGAGCCCTTCGCCGGACGCCACTACCAGCTCGGGCGCACCCTGAACTCGCCGCAGCCGCTGACCCGGCCTCGGCCCCCGATCCTGATCGCGGGCGGCGGGGAGAAGAAGACGCTCCGCCTGGTCGCCCAGTACGCCGACGCCTGCAACATTCCCGGCAACGCGGACGTCGCCCGCAAGCTGTCCGTGCTGCGCCAGCACTGCGACGACGTCGGCCGGGACTACGACTCGATCAAAAAGACGGTCATCGGCCGCCTGGACCCGGGCCCGCGCGGCGAGAAGGCCGACGAGGTGCTCGGGGAACTGGCCGGGCTCGCCAAGCTCGGCGTCAACCACGTCCAGACCCAGGTCATCGGCGTCCAGGACGTCACGCCGCTGGAGGTCTTCGCCGAGACCATCATCCCGGAGGCGGCGAAACTCTAGAGTCCCGCCGGGCCCGCGCTACGCCGGCGGCAGCCAGCCATCGCGGACGGGCACCGGGCCGGGGCCCGGCCACCACCGGGCCAGGACGATAGCGCCGAGCCGCCCGATAATCTCCTCGCCTTCCGAGAGCGCGGTCATCGTGCGGTCGGCCAGTCCGTCGGCGGCGGCCGCGTAGGCGACCGTGCCGCCGCCGTCCGGCAGGAACAGCAGCCCGGCGTCGGTCCGGGTGCCGCCCACGTACCCGGTCTTGTGCGCCAGCGCGGGGGCGTCCGGGCCCGGGGGATTCATGGGCGCGGCGACGGCCAGCCAGGCGCGCGGGAACAGCGCCTGATGCTGCTGGTAGCGCATGACGTCGATCATTCGCCCGGACGCCTCCGCGTCGACCACCGTCCCGGCGTGGAGGCGGGCCATGAGCTCGCAGAAGTCCGTCAGCGTCACGGTGGCCAGCGGCCCGGAGGGCGCCGGCGAGACGACGGCTTCGGGATGCTCTCCTGCCGCCCGGGCCAGCGGGGGCGGCGGGATGCTGACCGGCCGGTTCAGCCGGAACCCGCCGAAGCCGAGGGCTTCGAAGTCATCGTTCACCGCGCGAGTGCCGCCGCACAGGCTGATGAGCATGTTCGTCGCCGTGTTGTCCGATACGACGATCATCAGCGTGCACAGGTCCGAGACCGTGCAGCGGAGCCCGGCCCGCAGTTCCGCCAGCACCCCGGAGCCGCCCGCCTGGTCCTGCGCCCGTACCGTCGCCTCGTCGTCCAGGCTGAACTGGCCGACCTTGGCCCGGCGGAGCACCGCGGCGAAGATCGCCACCTTGATCATGCTGGCGGTGCCGAACTGGTCTCCGGCGTTCCAGGTCAGGGTCTGGCCGCTCTCCAGGTGCCGGGCCGCCAGGCCCACCGAGCCGGTGGCCCGCCCGGCCACCGCGGCGAGTGCCGCCCGGGCCGCCGCCTCCGTTACTTCCTGCCGTTCCATCCCGTTATTAATTCACGAACGGACGGGATCCGCCAGGCACGGACGGCCGGCTGGAGGACTCTGTCGGCAAGTTGTTGGCGATGCTGGAATAGACCAGGCCGCACTGTGGTTACTATTGGGTGCCAGCGCGTTAGTGCCCCCCGGGCCTAATCACTGCCTTCATGGACTACCGTTCGGCTGGAGCCATGTTGAGCCTTTCGCCGAGAGGCGGCCTGCGTGCTGGCCACGGCACGCCCTCGTGAGCTAACGCTCTCGGGGGCGCTGTCATTTCCGGAGGCGCTGCCAGGGTCGCTGGCCGCTGCGGTAGCGTTCTGCCGGTGCTCATCTTCCTCCCGCCCTCGGAGACGAAGGCCTTTCCCCCGGGACCGGCCCCGGCCGACCTCGACGCCCTCGCCCTGCCCGGGCTCGCGCCGACCCGGTCCAGCCTCATCGACGCCCTGACCCGGCTGTGCGCGGGCCCGGAACCCGAGGCCCTGGCCGCGCTGGGCGTCAGCGAGCGCCAGAAGGATGAGCTCACGCACAACGCCGGGCTGCGCGCGGCGCCCGCCGGCCCGGCGGGCGACGTGTACACCGGCGTCCTCTACGACGCCCTCGACCTGCCGTCGCTGCGGCGGCATGAGGTCGGCACGGACGACGTCCTGATCTTCTCCGGCCTGTGGGGCGTGCTGCGCCCGAGCGACCGGATCCCCCACTACCGCTGCTCGGCCGGGGTGAAGCTGCCCGGGACCGGGTCGGTGTCGGCGGCCTGGAAGAAGGCCCTGCGCGAGCCCCTGGCCGCCCACGCCGACGGGACTCTCATCGTGGACCTGCGGTCGGGCGCCTACGCGGGCCTGTGGGCACCCGGCTCCAACGCGGTCACCGTCCGGGTGCTGCACGAACGGGAGGCCGGCGGCACCGTCAAGCGGTCGGTGGTCTCGCACTTCAACAAGGCGACCAAGGGACGGCTGGCCCGCGCCCTCCTGGAGTCGGGGCAGCGCCCCGGCAAGCCGGACGAGTTCGCCGACGCCGTCCGCGACCTCGGCTACACCGTCGAGCCGGGCCCGCCCGCCAAGCGCCCGGACGCCCCCACGGCCCTGGACATCGTGGTCAGCGAACTCTGACCGAGCATCCGCTGGTCTTGAGCAAAGGAAATCCGCACCTAGGAACTACAGTGCCTGACGTGAACAGCATGACGGTGGCGGTCGTCGGGGCGGGCGCCGTGGGGATGACGATCGGGGCGGCGTTCGCGGCGGCGGGACACCAGGTCCTGGCCTGCGGGCGGCGTGTCCCGGAGGACGACGCGATCCGCGTCGATGACGGCGCCGACGAGCGCCGGCTCCCGGTCCGCTGGCTGACCGGCCCCGGCCAGGTCGCGTCGCGGGCGGACTGGATCATCCTCGCAACGAAGCTCCACCAGACCGAGGGGGCACGGCCGTGGCTGGACGCTCTCGTCGGCAACGGCACCCGGATCATCGCCGCCCAGAACGGCGTGGACCACCGTGACCGGCTCCGGCGGATCACCCCGGCCCCGGTGGCGCCCGCGCTGGTCTACTACAACGCGGAACGGCTCGAGCCGGGCCGGGTCCGCGTCCGGCCGACCGAGCGGGACCTGGTCTTCCCCGACGACGAGACCGGCGCCGAGGCCGCCAGGACGGCCCGCGACGCCGGCATCCGGGCGGTCACCGACCCGGACTTCGCCACGGCGGCGTGGGTGAAGCTGCTCACCAACGCGGCGGCGAACCCGATCACGGCGCTGACCGGGCGGCGCATCGAGGTACTCCGCGAGCCGGACGTGGTGCCGTTCGCGCTGCGGGTCCTGGAGGAAACGGCGGAGGTCGGCCGGGCCGAGGGCGCCCGCCTGCCCGCCGACGCGGCCCGCGAGCGCCTCGCCTGGCTGCAGAACCTGCAGGCCGGGTCCACGACCTCGATGCTGCAGGACCGGGAGGCGGGCGCCGAGACCGAGCACGACGGGCTGACCGGTGCGGTGGTCCGCCTGGCCGCGGCCCACGGCATTGACGTCCCGGCCAGCGCCGCCCTGCTGGACCTGCTCTCCCGCGACGACGTTCCCCTGGTCGACGAGTCCTGGTTCGCCGAGCGCCCGGGCGTCCGGCGCGGGACGCGGGCGGGCGCGGATGAGCAGCAGCGCTGACAGCCCGGCCAGGCCGGTGCGCAGGGCCGACCAGGGCGAGTTTGAAATTCCAACCTAAAAGTAGCCGTAGCGAGTTTGATTTTGCAACCGACGTATCCTGGTAGGCATGCGCGAGGAACTTCCGGGACGCCCCTGCTCCGTGGCCGCCGCCCTGAACCTGGTCGGGGAGAAATGGTCGCTGCTGGCCGTGCGGGAGATCGGGTTCGGCAACCGTCGCTTCGACCAGATCGCCCGCAACACCGGGGCCCCGCGCGACCGGCTCACCGCCCGGCTGCGGACCCTGGAGTCGGCCGGGGTCATCGAGCGGCGCCAGTACAGCCAGCGCCCGCCGCGCTACGAGTACCAGCTCACCGAGGCCGGCCGCGAACTGCGCACCGTCCTGCAGGCGCTGCGGGCCTGGGGCGACAAGTGGGCGGTCAGCTCACCGGCGACCGTCTTCACGCACAGCTGCGGCCACGACGTGGACCCGGCCATGATCTGCCGCCACTGCGGCGCCGAACTCGCCGCGGAAGACCTGACCCCGCACGTGCTGGCGCCGGGCTGGTCCCGGGAGGGGCCGTCATGAGCGGGGCGCGCGCCGCCGGGGCCAGGGGGCGACCGCGGCGAGCAGCGCCACGACCCCCAGCCCGATGCCGCCCGCCGGGCCGCTGACCCGCAGGAACCCGACCTCGGCGGCGGTCACGTTGGCCATCGAGGCCAGGGTCGCCTGGCTGGAGGACGACAGCCGGAAGTCCCCGCGGACCATCGTCCGCGAGCCGATGCCCGCCGGGTCGGTCAGCGCCGAGTCGACCTCCTCCTCGATATTGACCGGGACGCCGGTGCGCGGGTCCACCCAGAACGTGTTCACCGAGGAGAAGGTCCGGTTCGCGGTGACGTTGTAGCTGGCGCCGGGGACCCCGAGCAGGGACATGGGGATGCCGGGCATCTTCTGGACCACGGTGGACGGGACGCGCTGGACGTACTTGTAGGTGAGGATCCCCCGCACCATCGCGGTGCCGCTGTAGACCGCCGGCCAGGCACGCTCGGTGTTCGTGTCGTACAGCAGGTACGTGGTCTTCCCCGTGCCGATCGGCCAGAACAGCCCGGAGACGCCGTACTCCCGGATCCGCGGATCGTCGTTGACCGCCGCGCCGCAGCAGTCCTTCATCTCCCCGGTACGACGGTCGAACACGGCGCGCTCGTAGGTGGTGCTGAGGGTCTCGTCGCGCTTGGGATCCCGCAGATAGGAGTAGGAGTCCCAGGTCACCGTAGACGCGGTCGCGGCGGCCGCGTCGCCCCGTACCGTGTTGACGTCGGTGAGGCGGGCATTCTTCCGCGTCGTGAACGTCTTCTGGTCGAAGTACGTCGCGCGGGAGGCCGACAGCGACTGCTGGCCGTAGTACCCGGCCGGGGCGACGATCAGCGCCGGGGCGGCGTAGAAGCGCAGCAGCAGGCCGAGCGCGATGCCGAACCCTCCGAGGCACGCCAGGACGCGGCGGAGCCGGCCCGCGGACCGGACGCGGGCCGCGGTGCCGCGCAGGTTCAGGCGGGCCACGCCGTGGCCTCCGGGGGATCCTCGCTGGCGAGCAGGTCCCCCACCGGGACGCGGAGGGTCGCGGCCGCCTGCCCGGCGACGCGGGCGCGGGCCAGCAGTTCGGCGTGGCGTTCGCTGGTCACCGCCTCCCCCTGGTCGGGCAGCAGGACGGGGATGCCGCGGTCGACCCGGTAGCCGCGGCGCAGTCGCGGGTTGTACAGGATGCCGTCGGCGGGCAGGTACAGCAGCGCCCGCTTGTCTACCGGGCAGGCGAGCAGGTCCAGCAGGAGGGGGTCAAGGCTCATATCGCTCTTTCCTTCGGGGCCTTCACCGGCGCGGGTTCCGCCGGGCGGTGCCCGGCGGCCCGGGGACGGTGCCCGGACGCCACGGCCAGGATCACGGGGACGGCGACGGCCGCGAGGCCGCCGGCCAGGCGCATCGTCAGGGAAACCGGGCTGGCCGGAAGCCGTTCGCCGAACAGCCACGAGCCGACGAGCACCAGGTAGGCGGTGCTCGTGATCAGGGACACTGGCATCACGATGGCCGCGCGGCCCCGCTGCAGGGCCACCTGGAACAGGCACATGCCGACGGCGGTGACGCCGAGCATCACGTACAGGTAGGGACAGGTGAGCGCGGCGGCCGCGAGGCCCGCCAGGGTCTGCCGGGCCGGCCCGGCGAACACGGCGGCGGACAGCGCTTTCAGGACCAGGCCCGCGTACCCGTAGGTCAGGCCGGCGCAGAAGCCGAACCCCACGGCGCCGTCACGGGAGGTGCCGTCTCCCCGGCGGTTCATCCAGCCGTAGCCGCCGGCGATGATCACCGCGACCGGGAGGGCCGCCGCGGCGACGGCGGCCGGGTCGGCGCGGGTGCCAGCCCCGGGGTCGTGGCGGGCCGAGAGGGCCAGGAGCGCGACCGCGACCGCGATGACGCCGACGCAGGCCAGCTCGGTCCGGCCCAGGCGTTCCCGCAGGACCAGGGCGGCGAAGGCGAGGGTCACCACCACGCCGCAGGCCTGCAGCGGCTGGGCGACGGTCAGCGGTTCCAGGGACAGGACCACGACTTGCAGTGCCAGGCCGCAGCAGATCATCGCGAACCCGGCTAGCCAGGCCGGGGCGGTGAACAGGGTCCGCAGCAGGCGCCAGACGCGGTGGGCCTCGATGCGGGGCAGCCGGTCCAGGGCCCGTTTCTCGCAGATGAAGCCGAGGTTGTAGATCACCGTGGCGGCCACCGCGAGACCGATTCCGGTCATGAGGCCTCCCTTTCTCGGTCGTCCCGGCAGGCCGGGCGGGCCGGCGGCCGGGGCCGCGGCGGGCGCTCCGGCTGTTCCGGCTGTTCCGGGAGGCGCGGGCGTTCGGGGGCCAGGTCGGCGAGGGCCAGGCGGAAGAGGGCGGCGAAGTCCGCGGCGGCCGGGCCGTCGAACAGCGCGCGGGAGTAGATGAGGGTGAGGCGCATGCGCCCGCCCGCGGTCAGGACGCCGAGGCCGATCCCGCGGGGCATCGGGGCCGGACCGCAGAACCAGACCGGCGCCTCGTCGCCGGTGAAGTCCGGCGGGGACGGGAGCACTCCGAGGTTGCTGACCAGCGCCGTGTCGGTGGCCAGGGGCGAGGCGAGCCGCCGGGCTAGCCGGACCGCCGTCCGTTTCAGCCCGGCCGGAGCCCAGCCGGCGGCCAGCCGGCGGGACGTCCCGTCCAGCCCCGGGCTGGGATGCTCGCGGGCCTTCCTGGTCTGGTCCGACACGGAAGCCAGCAGGTCCGCGGGACGATCGCGGCCGCCCGGCCCGGCGGAGACGCGGATCAGGCGCGACTGGTTTCCCGGGCCGCTCCACCGGCGGGCGGCGTCCCGGGTGTTGACCGGGACGCAGACGCTGATCTTCCCGCCCGGCCGCTGTCCGTTCCACCGGTGAACGGCCAGGATGAGCGCCGTGATGAGCAGGTCGTTCACGGTCGGCCGCGGCCGGTCCGCGCAGTCGCCGGAGTGCGCGGGCCGGGGAACGGGCGCCGTCCACTGCGCGAACCCGTAGCCGGGCCGGGCGGGCCCGCTCTGGCTTCCCGCCACCCGGGCCACCGCCCCGGGAAAGCGCGGCGTCCGCCCGGGTGCTATCGCCCGGCCGTCGCCGTCGGCGCTGGGCGGCAGCGGCGGCAGCGGCGCCATGGGCATCGGGGCCGGCGGGGGCGAGGACGCGAAGCGCCGGTAGGCGTCGGCGATGGCGGACAGCAGGGTGAGGGCGGAGACCCCGTCGAACGCGGCGTGGTGAACCTGCAGGAACAGCACGTCGCGGCCCGGTCCGACGGCCAGGGTGAGCCGGGCCACGCCGGAACGCAGCGGGATCGGGACGGTCGTCAGCGATTCCCGCAGGGCGTCCAGTTCGCCGGTGTCGGCCCAGGTGACCATCCGGACCGGGGGAATCGCGCCGGGCGTCACGTCCCACCGCGGATGCCGGCGCCACGCGGACCGGGCCGCCAGCCGGCGCCGGGAGGCCGGGTCCGCGGCGAGCGCGGCGGCCAGGGCCCGTTCCAGCGCTCCCCGGTCCAGCCCGCCCCGGATGTGGGTCTCCAGGTGGACGAGGCTGGGCTCGCCGGGGTTCTCCAGGTACCAGTCGAGTTCCTCGATCGGGCTTAGCGGCCAGCCCGACGGCGCGAGACCCGGGAAACTCACGGTCGTCGCCTCCTCGCGTCCAGGGCCCGCATGACCGTGTCCGGGGCGGCCGGGGTCAGCGCGGCGGCCAGGGCGATGAGCGCGGCGGCCTGGGCCGGCCAGCCGAAGGGCCCGTCGCCGGGCGATGGCCCGTGCCCGAGTCCGGTGAGCACGGCGATCCCGGAGGCGGCCATGGCGGCGAACGCCGCCGGCGGCACCCAGTCCCGCCGCCACCATCCCAGGGCCGCCGCCAGCGGAACGGCGACCGCGACCGGCCCGCCGACCAGCGCCACCAGTGCCGTGGCGGCCGCGATCGCGGCCACGTGCCCGGCCGTCCCGGGCTCGGGGTCCCAGCCGCTGCCCGGGCGGGAGAGCCCGTAGCGGCGGCGCCAGCAGGCGGCCGCGAGCACCACGGCGGCCGCGGCGACGGACCCGATGAGCACGTCGCGGTACCCGCTGACGGGGGTGAAGCTCATGGTCACGGTGCCGCCGGCGCCCTTGGGGACCACGAAGGCCTGCTGCCAGCCGTCCAGGGTGACCGGGGTCAGCGGCATCCCGTTCAGGGTCGCCGTCCAGCCGGTGCTGGCCGTCTGGTGGACCTCCAGGTAGGACCGCGCTCCCGGCCCGACGGTCGCCGTGCGGGTCTCGTCCTGCCACGTCCCGATCCGCAGCGACCGCGCGGCCGGCG
>Ga0131853_10006083_pt1 | contig 21791 bp, 10 predicted proteins | sample TergutLab28metaG_FD_92764 | JGI IMG/M metagenome (GOLD analysis project Ga0131853, IMG submission 92764) | Labiotermes labralis P1 segment gut microbial communities from Petit-Saut dam, French Guiana - Lab288 P1 (version 2) (version 2) | ecosystem: Host-associated > Arthropoda: Insects >... | reverse complement strand
TCCTCTACAACTTTTATCTGAAACGTAGTGTGTATTGATTTACTCTACAACTTTTATCTGAAACATAGTATGTATTGATTTCCTCTACAACGTTTATCTGAAACGTAGTGTGTATTGATTTCGCCTACAACTTTTATCTGAAACATAGTATGTATTGATTTCCTGTACATCTTTTATCCGAAACGTAGTATGTATTGATTTCCTCTACAACCTTTACCTGAAACGTAATGTGTATTGCTATTCTCTACAAATTTTATCTTAAATGTGGTGTGTATTGATTTCAACTATAAATTTTATTTTAAATGTAGTGTGTATTGATTTCCTCTACAACTTTTATCTGAAACGTAGTGTGTATTGAAATCTTCTACAAATTTTCTCTTAAATGTAGTGTGTATTGATTTCCCCTAGAACATTTATCTGAAACGTAGTGTGTGTTTATTTCCTCTACAACTTTTACCTGAAACGTAATGTGTATTGATTTCGTCTACGACTTTTATCTGAAACGTAGTGTGTATTGATTTCCTCTACAACGTTTATCCGAAACGTAGTGTGTATTGATTTCGTCTACAGCTTTTATCTGAAACATAGTATGTATTGATTTCCTCTACAACCTTTACCTGAAACTTAGTGTGTATTGATATTCTCTACAAATTTTATCTTAAACGTAGTGTGTATTGATTTTCTGTACAACTTTTATCCGAAACGTAGTGTGTATTGATTTACTCTACAAATTTTATCTCAAACCTAGTGTGTATTAATTTCCTCTACAACCTTTATCGGAAACGTAATGGTATTGATTTCCTCTACAACTTTTATCCGAAACATTCTGTGTATTGATTTCGTCTACAACCTTTATCTGAAACATAGTAAGTATTGATTTCCTCTACAACTTTTATCTGAAACGTAGTGTGTATTGATTTCCTCTACAACTTTCATCTGAAACGTACAGGTACCTCGTTCTAAGAAGATCTGAGCGGGATGTGTTGAAAAATATATATTTGTCTTCATTAAAGTACCCGCTATTCTTGCCATATTGTATGGAAACTTGATTATTTTCGATATATTTTCGAAAAAATTTCAAATATGAGATTTTTAAAAAATGTTTTCCAGTGTTGGCCGAGGTGTTCCATGCGGGCGGGCGGACGGACGGACGGACAAACAGACAGATGGACGGACTGCCTGACATAACGACGCTAACAGTTCCTTGTCGCAACTTTTCGAAGGTACCTAAAAGGTGTTTAAATGCCTTACACACATTAACTGTGTTGCAAATTGCGTCGGCACTTTAACATCTGAAGGTGTTTGCTGCTAAGCACATAAACAATCAAATTTGGTTGTAAGGCAAGTTGACAAATGTATTGACGTAAGATTTTATGAAATCTAATTCGTTTTGTAACCGACTTGTGGCTCTACTGTCACCGGTTGCGTACTGGTGTAACATGACCACAGCAGTGGATTATAACGTGGCAGACCTTCCTATTACAGAGGGAATGCAGATTGGCGGAATGAGTCTAATCTAATGATTGAGACTGATGACTGATGTGCGGAAACACGGTGCAGTGCCGAATGACAGGCAGCCCGCAGTACTCCTGTGTCACGTGGGACATCAATTATTGGATCAACACGGACGTGCATTCCACAGGCTGCCGCACAAGCTGCTGCACAAACACATTTGAGATTTGAAGTTTTCGCAACGGTTTACATTAAAGGTGCGAGGTTATGAAATGTGACGCAGTGTAGTGTTGTAGGTGGGAAACAGGATCAGGATCCTCATGAAACTTTGGTTTACATTGACCAAATTGCAGGGTGTCATATATAAATGTTTAGTATCAACAAACTACACTTATCTATGTATAGAAAACCACTCCTACATGTTTCGGCTATTATTTGTAAGCATCTTCGTGGAGCATCATTGCACACTAACAGACATATACAGCACTAGCACACAGCTTTGTGAGTTTTAAATGGTAAAATACGCCATGTCAATACATTATTAAGGCGTGAGTATATTAAAATTATATTAAAATCTTGTGCACCCTAACATTTTGAAATAGAAATTCTGTTCGAAGAGAGTTCATTTTAATAACATTTCTGTATTATAATAATTTTAACACGACTTCAATAAACATTGGTGTCTTATTAACGTATTGGCATTGTGCACTTTGCCATTTACAGCTGACAAAACTATGTGCTAGTGTTGTATATGTCTTGTAGTGTGTAATGATGCTTCCTGAAGTTGCTTATAAATAATAGTTGAAATATGTAGGAGTGATTATCTATTTATAGGCAAGTGCAATTTGTTTGTAACAAACTTCTTCATAAATATGTTTTAATTGCACGGAAGATACACAATATTAAGTTTACATTGTACCATGTTGCAGGGTGCTCTGTGTAGAATGGTTTTTGCTACATCTCACGACTTCTGTATGAGTTTTGTGCGGTCGGTGATGGACGGGAATGTAGCTCGTAAATGGTGAATCGTAAAGGGCTGATAGAGAGACTATCCTGGAAAAACCGTGTAATTAGAGATTTACCGAAGGGAAGAATTAATAACTATGCAGTTCGCCGTTCCGTTTTGGTACGGTTCCTCAACCTTGAGGTTCGGTCATCATGGCCTGGTATTTAGCTAATTATATAGGAACCTTAGATTTACCAGCATTTACCTGCTAGGTTTTTGCTGACAGGCAGGTAGAATGTTAGTGACGAAAAGCGAGTGCTTGATAACAACCAGGAACATGTGTATTGTTTGAAGGCCTGTTACAATTTCCAGCCTGATGAACATTTCTGCGAAGCTGCTGGGATGGAATCCTTCTTCTAGCTGCACTAATTGGTCATCAGCAGATTCAGTGGCCCGGTTTCGCCGATAGCTGCTACCCATTCACAGCTGTATATCTGTCGCTATTTAATTATTCTGTAACGCGAAGAGTGATTTTCATTTTGAAATTGATTTTTGTGGTGCCAGAGCGATTGCGGTATTCAATATATTCATGTCACAAAAAGTGAATTCACCAACAATGCAAGCCCAAAATTCATGTGTATAATATTTTGATATTCAGTTTCCAGAAAACACTGTTTCGCATGGCAGTGCCTAGAGAAACTACTGAACTTTAAGGGGTTCTTGCAGGTTTTAATCGGTTATTGAAGAGTTTGTGTTTTTGTACATCACGTCACATGCGGTATACAGTAGAATGACATGTAAATTTTTCACGGCGATAATACTCCATTTACGAAATTTGTATGTCTGGCAACTTGGAGTGTGGCAAATGCATACAAGATCTGAGTGACAGTCTGCGGGAACTCTTAGTTAATGCTATGTAAATTATTGAAAATTTTTTTAAGAAATTGGAAATTGACCTCCTCTTGTCGTGTGCACCTAAACTTTGTGTTAACTATAAATTAAGTCTTCATATCTCTAACTGTGGACGTTTTTTGTACTTATATTTTCATGCTCCCTTTGACATGGTCTTAAAAATGGATGTGAAACTTGGTCTCTCACACTAAACAGAAGAACGCAGATTCAGGAAAAATGAGAAATATACAGTACTGGGGAGAATACTTGGGTCTAAGAATAGTAACTGAAAAACAGGTAGAGTATTTAGATAATATGGGTTTCGTAATTTGTAATACTTAACCAACGTGGCAAAGGTGATAAAATCAAGGAGTCCTGGACTGAGAAGAGGCATAGCAAGCATGGGTCATAATTAGGTAGACGTGCAAAATTTTAATCAGAAAACCAGGAAGCCATTTATTACTTAGAAGATAAAGGGTCAGAATGCGGGGTAATAGACTGGATTCAACTGCCTCGGGATAGGGGTTAATAGCGGAATGTTTTTAAGACAAGAATGAACCTTCGGGTTTCGTGGGAGACAAGAAATTTCTTAATCAGCAAGCGATTTTAGCGTTCTGCCGGAAGGTTTTTTAACTTAGGTGATAAAGAGTTATTTGAAGGAGAGTTACCTTGTTAGTAATGCCTCACTTTTATTTATTACTACTATGATGTCCGCCACAATTTTAAAGGTAAATTTTTTACAGTTCGCATCTCTAGATATGATTCCCACAGTTGACCTTCATATGAACCGGTCTATATGATAGATTCTTTTGTTATATACAAGTAGAAGAAGAAGAAGAAGAAGAAGAAGAAAACAAACATATTACAGTCCTAGACGGACACTCTGAAATTATAATTTTGATTAAATATTTAAATTATGAATCTGGGAATTGCTTACAAGACAGCGTGATACCTACAGCGAAGTAAGATGGTGCAATACCGACCGAAAAATAGTTGCGTTGGTTTTGATGATACTTGGCACGACAGATTCTATAATCATCCTAAAACTACTGCCAGAATTGAAAGTTCCCTGCACTACTTTCTGAGCACAAAGACAGACAGACAGACACACTTTTTATTATACATTTTTATGAGAACTCACATTTTCTTAAAAGAGTTCCCCGATCTTATCCACAAATATTTTTCAACCTATTGCGATTCCAAGGTTTAGATCATGAGGTTAGCAGAAACCAACCTACTTAAATACTTCCTGAATTTAGGTTCTCACAGCGGTAGCTATATAGATTACCGTCTTCTTGTATGTGACGCCGTGTCGTTTGGTGGAACCTTGCCGACGTTTGGGAGGAAACCACTGTTTACCTCTTCAGTGTACGAGTGACGTATTGCAGGTCATACATTCCTCGGTAACGTTGAACACTTCTACCAGACTACACGATGTCAGATTCCAGACAACGTTAATCTACATAAAGAATTGTAATGCAGAGTACAAGATGTATGTTATTACCATTGAAGGACATTGATTTTCTTACGTATGTCCCAATTTTGCGCGGTCGTAGGGAATGATTTTTGTAAGCAATGACATTATTTCTGAAGTAATCGTACTTGTCTTTCATAAGAATAATATTTGGTGTTGGGAACCTCGTAATTTGTTTCCATGGTATGCAAGTGTTTTTCGTGGACTGACGCGAGCACAGACTGCGTCTCCGTGTAATGACAGTGGTTTTGTGCGATCCGTTTCCTCTTGCGAAGATACCCGCAGGTTGTCTGTGTTCAGAACAGCATTACAATGCCGTGCATACCTATTGCGTGGGCTGAAGCCGCCTCTCCTTTCTGATCTCTCCGTCCCCCAACATCACCTCACTGAAGCAGTCACAGATAATAACCCAGGGGTGACCAGCTGCGTAATAGGGCCAACAAAAGACTTTTTTTGTAATATGACCAACAAATGCACAAGTATTTCACAAATTATCACACTCTTGGCATGTTTCGACACTATCGTGTCATCCTCAGGGAGCTTGTACTCAATATTTTGCCCAGTTGCACAAGTATTTCAAATGCAGCTGTTGGTAATACAATTTACTATTAAATACTTGCTTAACTTGGCAAGGTAGGGATTACAAGCTCCCTGAGGGTGACACGATAGAGTCGAAGCATGTAGGAATGTGATAATTTGTGAAATAATTGTGCACTTGTTGGTCATAGTACAAAATATTAAAAGATGTACGGTACATACATTAAAATAAGAGTAAGAATGTTTTAATTTAAATCCTATAAACATTTGGAAACGTTGGACTATTTGCGGACGGCATTAAGAAGTCAAAATAACATTCCTGGAGAAATGAAGAGCAGATTAATTCGGGAATATGGGATACCGTCTGCTATTTATAAACATAAGTTTTAAACACACGACGAAAGCACTTGTTCTTAAGGTCGGCACTAGATGCAGGTGAATGGTCAGGTTCAGAATCCATCCGCTTTACTTCCGACGAAAATAACTCTTGGCACTGGGCGAGCTACAGATTTGGTCGGAACATTCGGAAAAGAGAAAACCTGCTGTCTCTGCCAAGACCACCTGGATCGTTCAGCACCCAGTCTGTTCACTACTAACTACACTATCCGGATTATGTTTAAAATATTTTAAAACTGTAAATTTTCCTGTTGGTGTTAATGGGTCTGCAACTTGGTCAGTTACATTGACGGAAGAACACAAATTGAGGGTGTGAAGGTTGCTGGGGAAAATATTTGGGGTAAGAGGGAGGGGGTAAAATAATACTGGAAAAAGTGACACATGTACCTGCTCTCCAAATGTTTTTCTGGTGGTTAAATAAATGAGGATGAGATGGGCAGAGAATAAAGGTGCAAATGGGACTTTGATGATAAACCTGGAAGAAAGAGACAGTAGGGTTTTCGGAAACACCGACGTATTTCACCACTGTGAGAGTTTCGCATCTCGCATGGAAAAAAATAGCCAACCTACAAATCTATGCATTTGGGATGTATTGTGACAATTATTTTGTAGTCGTACAGGAGCGTTGGTCTTTCGGAACGCATAACCTTTGTTAACTGATTTTTTTCAAAATAAACCTCGTTTCTCTTGTTGTAGGAGAAACTTCGAGGGTTAGAGGATTTACATGAAAAAACTCTCGTTATTTAAACATGTTTATGGAACAGCATCGCTAATTATGTAACTAATTATAGTCATAACCTTGTTAACGATATCTCTTTCGCTCGCAACTAAACTGGCAAGTATGTTGGTAAAGAAGGTTTGAATCTTATTAAAGAAACGCATGTACGTCAGCAGATTTCTATTAGTGCGTCACTGGAGATGGTAGAATTGTTTGAAAATGTGGATGTTTTAATTAATAAGCTCGAAATGTTTTATCCAGTTGGCTTTATTAATTACAAACTGTAATCATATAACTAATTCATTACTTCACTGTATAAAGCATAATATTTCAGGACAAGCTAATCGTCCTTCATCAAGTCAATAAATTGCCCGTATTGTAGCAAAACTCAGTGTTCTAACCTGCAGAATGGCGCATTCGATTTCTGCGAGACATTAGTCAATTTGTACCAAACTACACAGCATCGCCTTCCAGAATACATTGAACAAACCGGACCCAGATCGTCGGGTCTGAAGGAGGGGGAAGGATATTCCTCCCAAGAGTCTTTATCCTCCTACTAATTTACAAGGTGTCAAAAACCATTCTGTGCCAAGCGTAAATGTTTCACTGCGCCATTTTGTGTAGTACCAGTCACTGAATGCTAAAACACGGCCAACCCTCTTCCAGCAGCATGATGTACTTACTTTACACAGCGTATCACTGAACAACACAACAAACCGCTTTGCGCAAAGATTTCAACATCGAACAGGGACACTGTATACCTCCGATCTTAACCTTTGTGATGGCTACATTGTTTAGTTGTGGTCAGTTGTGCGGAGTTAAACATCTGGAAGCCCAGTATGCGCTGTATATAATACATTAACGTTACGAATGTAATTGCGGTGTTCCGGAATAAGACGCCGTGTTTATTGCTAATTTATTACCTACGTTTCGCACGAGTTTGCTGTTTCCATGTTCAGGGTGTCTCAATAAGAATAAACATAATTAACAATATAATTCCTCTAAGATTACACTGAAAATGTAGGCAACACGCTTCTCCGAAACGTTAGTGACAAGTTGTCATTCAACGTGGCGTCTTAATCCAGAACATACCATCTTTTTCAGCAACGCTTTGAAAAGCTCACATCTTTCATTAAAAACTCTGTTTTTGTTAAAACATGTATTTTATACGCAAGTGTTTCTTACGTGTCTGATATTAAACATAACTTGTTTCCCTATAAAAGGTTAGCAGCTGGGTTTTGTAATGGTTATTGTCGGTGTTGACTTTGAGGTAGTTTCCGGATTTCGAAAAAACTTGGTACAAAATTCTTGTTGTGTAGAGTTGAAGCGTAAAAAGGTAGAGTGATCCCGTTACAGGCCCGGTGTGGCCCAGAGGGAGAGTAGAGGTATAGCTCTACTCTTGCATGACTGCGGCACTAGAAGGGGTGAGTGGTCAACAGCAGGCCCCGGCCGCACTTTACCCCCGGGAAAGACACGTTACCCATTTTATAGGAGGCTGGGTGGGCCCCATGGCCGGTCTGGACGAGAGTTGAAATGTAATCTCACAAAGTTTATATATATATATGGGTAGAAACTTAAATTGTTGTCATTGCCTTCTACGAAAATGTGTCACATGCAGCAGTTCAGTAGAACTCAGCAGTATACTGGCAACTTCTACTCGTTTCTATTCGGGGAGTACCAGGCTCAAATATAGGCCTCTACACCAGCTCTGCTGAGTTTTGTAGTACTTCTTTGTGGTCCCTACAAGCAAATTGTTGGGACGGTGCTTTCGGTTTGGCCAGGAACGCTTCTTTACACAGTTTTTTTATGTTCCTAACTGACTTTTATTGATCATCCGGCCTTTTGATTCGATGTAGTTCAGTATTCGATATGTACAATACGATATTTCAGGTTTCCACGGCAGGGGTTGTTCAAATTTCGCTATTCTGGGTTTAAAAATCTTCTAGTATCGTAGACACAGCCATTTCGAAGGGCAATCCTGCCTTTCATTTTGAGGGTACAAGCATGAAACGGTGTTCCTCCAGATCACATCTATGGGACCAAAACAATATAGATCAGAATCCAGAAATATGAAGATGTGTTTAAGTAATACGTAAGAGCGCAATTTTCTGTCCCTTGCCTGGAGAGAGTTATAAGAAATTTCCCCAAGTCTGTGAAATGTGCTGTTTTAACTGCGGTCCGTATCTTGACTACGGTTTTCTACGATGCGAGGGTGCGTGTAGTTTGGTAGTCAAGTACCGTGTGACATAACATCACTAATACGTTAACAATTTTAAAATTGTATTCTTTCCTTTGGGTAATTCCCCGACGTCTGAATCTTATGTGCCGACGTTTCGGAACACTATGTCAGTTCCCTCTTCATAGGTGGTGTAAACTTACACCAAACTGACACAACCTAAGAAGATGGAACTGACAGTGTTCCGAAACACCACCTGTGAAGATGGAACGGACAAAGTGTTCCGAAACGTCAAAACATAATATTCAGATGCCGGCGAATCACCCAAAAGATAGAATTCAACATACAGAACATGTCGAAAGTTTGAAATAAAGAATTTTAAAATTATTTACTGCGTGCTTTATGAATCAATATTTTCGTTCAGTATACCAACTAAATACACTCACAAAACACGTCATTCCAACATGTTTCGTTACAGCAATGTCATCTTCAAGGAGTACATATCAGGCTTAAAGCCATTTGTAGTAAACAAGGTAGCATCTGAAGGTAATTTATTAATATAACCCAGTGTAATGCGGATGGTTTTAATCTTGGTATGTACTACCTGAAGATGACATTGTTGTGTCGAAACATGTCGAAATGAAGTGACTGATACATCATGTGTTGTAAATGACTTCATTCGTTACATTAAACGAATGTATTTACTAATGCTTGTTTCGTAATATTTTGCCATGTTTTATGTCATAACACAGAGAATTTAAAACCGTATCCCTTGCTTTCTAACGCAATACACCAACTTCGTAAAATGTTTGTTTTTAACAAGAACAAACAAAAACATTTTATCTCGTTTCACAATTAAACTGTCCTCTAATGCAGTAATTTAATCAATAAGTGCTTTTCTGTGATTTGATGAACAGTAATTGCAGTTAACGTAATTTAACGTAGAATTCCAATCATTATCAAGGAAAAACCGCACGCTGCTGGACCCTGGTTTGTTCAGACTTGCAGAATTATTTAAATCAGTACAAGCATCCTGATAATCTGAAGCATTTGGACCAGGGATAGCTCAGCCTGTGTGGTGATCAGGTTACGAAATGGAAGACCGAAGAAATGTTATTCGTTTCCTGGCAGAGGTAATTATTCTTCTCCTTATATGGCAGGGACCGGCTGTAGAGCCCATCCCACGTTCTATGGACTGCTTACCCGCAGCTCTTGCCCCGGAGTAAGTCGACCGGGGCGTGAAGCTGACTACTTACCTGTAGCTAATGCAGAGGTTGAGAATGAATGGAGCTGTAAGTCCACTTCTCTAAACGCCTTCCCGACGAAAACAAGACCAAATTTACTTCAATTTTGAAATGATATGTCAGACCAACTTGATGCAACAATTATGATTTATTGATAAACCAATGACTCAACATGTTTCGGGCACCGTTGTGCCCATCTACAGGAGTGCAAGGCTGTACACTACTGCATATGATTTTGAGCACTTAAAGTGCTGGCAGGAGTCTTGGGACGCCGGGAGGCAGGTCATGTGCACTGTGTAGAGGATGTTTTTAGAAAAAGTCTCCACTCAGTGCACATGACCTGCCTCCCGGCCTCCCAAGACTCCTGCCAGCACTTTAAGTGCTCAAAATCATATGCAGTAGCGTACAGACTTGCACTCCTGTAGATGGGCACAACGGTGCCCGAAACATGTTGAGTCATTGGTTATCAATAAATCATAATTGTTGCATCAAGTTGGTCTAAAAATAATTTCATATTAAAGATGCACGGTCACACGAACATCAAATTTACTTCAGTTTATGTGATTTATTTTTTTCGGATTCGAAACAAAATTTTCCACTTTCAAGGCTCATGCGTCTTAGGAGCTATATATATATATATATATATGTGTGTGTGTGTGTGTGTGTGTGTGTATAAAACAAACTAATGGAACGAGATAATGCCGACTGTCAGAGCCGGAATGTATGAAGGCAAGGATGACATATCACGGGCATAAACATACATAAAAATTTATAGAAGTGACTGGAGAAAGAAATAAGTTTAATTAGTGTAATTTATGAAGCATATGCATAATATAATATTCCATTTTTTTTGTTATTGCAGCCGTTTTACCGACAGATGGAAACCAACATAAATTTTGATAGAAATGCTGCGAGCTTTTCTGTGTTATAAGGTCGAACACGTGAGTCTATTTTTGTGTAAATACGACGAACACAGCGAGGCCGAAGTAAAAATTCTATTGGAAATGAAATGCATGCGTCAGTTCTCTGTACGGATTATATTCGAAACATTTTTCGCTCCGATGAATATTTTAGCGAGTTACGCTCGAGACGCACGCAGTAGCTCCAGTAACCATTCCTGTAAAGCGTTCGTTACTGTGGCCCGATTTGAAAGAATTTGAACTACGCCCACACAAGTTTCAGTAAAACTCCACAATATCCGTTGTCCAAGAGAATCTGATTAACAGTTCTAGAGCTGTTACGTGCAGACAGACGGACGGACAGAATGCCACGTAGAAGTAACAGGCACATCACTACATACGTATTCCTTCTAATACAACAGTTTTATGGTATAACTGCTACACTTCTCGGTACGACGATCGTGTGACGTCACTTATGTATTGTATTGCTGTATCATAGAGGTCAAACTTGTTAAAATCTGCATTCGTTACAACGTTTCTTTGCACACTATGAAGGCATATGGCGGGAGTGAAGTTACAGGTTTACTTGTTCTTAACTTGGGCACTAAGGGGAGGCGAACGTTCAGTTTCACGCCAAAACCACTTAAGCTGGAGAAAGAGCCCTCGGTACGCTTGAAAAGGTGGCTGGATGGGCTGCATGACCGGCCTGGAAGATTTGGAAAAGAGAAAAGTCTCTTGCCTCTATCAGGAATCGAATCGTGATTTATCTTGCACGCCCAGCCAGTAGCCTATTCAGCGTACTGACTACACTATGAATGAAGTAGAAGTTCTTAGAAGTTAACTTCAGCCACTTCTTTCCAAATCTCCCTCGACTCAAACCTAATTCGGCCATGTATAACTTCTGTACTTGATAGAAACTCATATAGTAATATGCTATGGATTCCACAAATAGCGTAAAGGAGTTGGACAACCCTGCACCTCAAACCCTGAACCCTGTAGGAGCTTTGGGGCCCCCTGGGACCGTAGGCATGGAGTGACACTAATGGTCATCAGAACAGTGGGGAGTCCCCGAGGGGGTCTCAAGTAGAGACCCAAGAGGGGGATCCACTCGGCCAGGGTGAGCTATTGTCATGAGGCGATGTTTTGAACGTCAACTCTTCTCATAGTGAACTCCCGCAGAGTATGACAGGTCAGCCAAACCGACAGAAACTCAACCCCATATCTGTCTCTCTCTCTAAAGCGCTTTCAAACTCTACTGTGCTATTGAGAGTGTAATGGATGCCCTTACGAAGTAAAACCTTACAGAAGCGAAAGTCAAAATCGGTGGGGTGTTTCCTTCTCAATTATTTTTCACCTGGAAAGGAGGAACTGCTGAAACGAATTGAATACCCTCTTCACGCCATTTATTTCCTAGTCCTAAATGGAACATTTCCTTTTCGGTTTGTATCAATCAGTCTTTTATTGCAGTGTCGTTACGTGACATACTTATTAATTCAAAGACATAGAGTTGTATCTGTAAACTTCCTGCAGCAGGATATGATCTGAATACATGGTGAGCGTTAATGATCATAACTTCAACAACTACATGAAACAGAATCCTTCTTGAGAAGCCCTAAGTTCCTCAAATAGTCAGAAAGATTCCTCAAGTTTTTTTGATGCACAATGATTCATTGACCTCCTAGAAAGAGCTCGACATTGATTCCAGTTCTGAGGCATATATTTTTTTAAAATAATCCTCGTATCTACTTACAAGTATTCGAAGCGGACTCTTTCCATCAGGTTTTCCCCACAAAATTCTTTATGAATTTTTTCTCCTATGTTTGCCACATGTCCAAACAATTTCATCCTTGATATTTATCCTCATCACATTTTATCATTAAGCAGGCAGAGAAGATGGAACTGAGCTGACAGCTTTAATGTAATGTCTGAGTGTTTCGATGCCTGTTGGTCTGGTTGATTCAGAATGGTCAAGATCATTTGAGATGATGATGATGACGACGATTATGATGATGATAATAATAATAATTTGCTTAGCCAAAAGTACAGAATAATGGCGTGCCTGCTAACAATGCACATCACTGATATTAATACTAAGTTCTGCGTTGTTAATGAAATTTTATTCTTAAGTTCTCCATTGATTTTCACGTATTTATTCTGGTTTTCAGCTCTCACTTTGAGTTCTGATTTCTAGGCCAAAGCTACGGTTTATTCTGTCGTTTAATAACCTATCAACCCTACCTACAAACAATTTCTTATTTTTTTCCAAACCTCGATTCTGTTTTCTCCAGCTGTTTCTTCTTATTTATATTTGATTATATGCAAGGGCACCTAAATTTCTCAGTTCTGTGGTTTTTCACCAATGAGTAGCTTCCTAAATGCTATTTTCTCCTTCATGTTTGGTCGCTAGTGCAGAAGTTTCTCCCTCAAAACTTGCGTAATGGAGGTCACTGTGCATATTACACAGCAGGTGACCATAAAATATTTCTGATCCCCTATAATGAATTTGCGGGAAAAAAAGTGTAATATTTTATAGATATTGATAGTATGTGTCACGTTGAATTATACCCTGAAACTGTTAACTGAATACAGCATAATTAATTGAATATGTTTTGACGTTAATTGCGTTAACAGACGGCTGCACGTCGATTCAGTGTAACAGAATAAAAACTGAGCTCACTGAGGCGAATAAAAAATTATACCCAGGATAAACTGTGGTTTTGTACAGTACACGTAAAATTGACAAATGTAGAAATTTGGGGAAAAATTATGATATCGAAATACGGAAGGCGAAAGGAAAAGCAGAACTGATTAGAACAAATTTTGAGGTTACATGAAAATGCACTGCCAAAAAATTTAATTACACAGAGGAAATATTTAAAGATAAAATAATATCAAAGACGAGCTGGAAACGAATTCTTTGAAGACGGAAGCGGTCAGGAATTCGAACTCTTGAAATACAAAAAAAAAAAGGGGGAGTAATTAAAAGTAGTTGGATGCAAAAAATAAGTTCCCGGAATACGTTCAAATTTGTCCTCGTATTTGTCCTATAAATTTATTTGTGAAAATTAGTTAGAGTTTATTTTACTGAACAATTATAGAATCCGAGCAGCTATATTTGTCACAGTACTGTGCAGTGACCGCTGTGTTTTGTCTGTTCAACACTGTTATAAGATGCTGACTGAAATTGTTCCAAGCCCCTTCCCCGAAAAATAAGCCCGAATATAATGCTATCTAACTAACCTCTCATCTGGGTATCCAGCTGATGGTACTTCTTTCCTCTGATTCCTCAAATAAACAGCGTTTGTTTCTCTATATACAGCAGTGGTTTCCAAAGTGTGCTCCGCGGATCGCAAGGGATCCACAACTAGTTCCCAAGGGATCCGTGGTTACGGTTCTGTAATGGCTGCTTTCGAAGTTTACTTATTCTTTTTAATTAACCCTTTATACGCCGATTTAAATCCCATCTGCCATCTGCTGGAATTATTAGGAGCTCACCATATTTTACACGTTAGCATGGTAAGGGTTAAAGAATAATGTTTTGTTAAATATAATCGCTGAACTTCTGTAGCTGGCAATGTTTTTATTTCTTATGACCGTTAAAATATCTATTTAATGAACTTCCTGTACCCACGAAACCAGCGACAGTTATTTTAGTTAGGTCAAATCATGCAATACATTGTTACGTTTGCAGCTGGTGTGTATTCGTAGCTATCTAAAATCAGTTCTGAGATATACATTTTTAATTTCGGATATCTGTCATCCGGACACGCTATATTTACGTGAGCAAGGATATGAGGATTCGTGGCTATTTTTCGAAGCCGAAAGAGGTCCGCGATCAAAAAAACTTTGGGAAACATTGATATAGAGCACTTATAGTTTGGCCTATGAAGTAGATACAGTTTGTACTCGCAGTAAGACGCCAACGGAATTTGTATGTTATTTAGGTTAAGTTTGAGAGCCGCGATAGCTCAGTCGGTATAGCGACTGACAGCGGGTTTGATAACAGAGGAATCGCGGATCATTTCTCTACAGAACAAAGAGCTTTCTTTCTTTCTTTCTTTTTTTTTTGGGGGGGGGGGGGGGAGGGTCCAGATAAACTCTGGGGGCCACCTAGCCTCCTAACCGATATGTTAGTTTTCGAGGAGATGCAGGGGTCGGCAGTTGAAACTGACTACTCACGCTCTGTTTAACACCGAGATTAAAAATGTGTGGAATTGTACCTCCGCCCCCCCTTCAACCCATGCCTTTATGGCGGTTTATCAAATCTTGCTGCCCAGATATATTGAATGTGGAACTTTACTAGTTCCCAAGAGATAAGCTACACGTGTGTGATGTGACTTTTCGAATTACGCTACCACCGTGCGTGTTTGGGCCCATACATCTGCAAGCCAAATCATCCATGCAGTATCTGATTTCAGAGAGAGTCATGCGCATCGCTGTGGAAGATATCGCTCCTGTAACCTTTTCTGTCATTTAACTCGAAGCCCATACCAGAATGCACGCAATAACATTACCCTGATAGCACCGATTAATGAGATGGAAATTTGCAATATTTACGTAAGTTCGTGATTTGGAAAATAAGCGGGAAGCTCAAAGCTTGTTAAAAATGCGGGCGTTGGGTCACCGGAATTTCCAGTATCGAACGTGGCTCGCCAGACGAAGACAGAAAATACTATTACACAACTCTTCATCAGGGAGTGTCTAAAAATACTTTCGTCCGGTCGCCATTGTGTTTTAAGTACAAAATGACCGTAAGCTTATTTTGTTTACCTCCCTAACATCTAAAATCATAAAGACCGGCTGTACAAAAATTTATGTTTGTGGTTTTATATGAGTGTGAAATTCGGTCTCTCCCATCAAGGCCGATAATTCCTGTGTGCTAGCATGTGTTGTTGCATAACGCGAGATAAATTAACACACGATTCGTAGGAACCTTGTTCTTGCATTTCAGGATGTAGAATCACAAATTGTGCAGGGATTGATAGTGTTTGGTAAGAAGGTGATATGGACCGAAGCGAGATGACGTAGCGAGAAACGCTGTTAAGCTCTATACAATAACGTTACCGACTAATGCACAAAAGTATGTAAAATTTAGTTTATATACGTAATGAACTCCTGTATCTTTCGACCAATCATATGGCCAACTGGGATACAGAATAAAAAATTAGATACACTGTAAGTATAAAATGAAATCAAAAAATTATCAGAACCAATTGTTCATCCCTTTAAACTGTAGTTATTTTGTATACCAACAGTTTGCCGTTCATAGACTGCATTTACGTGTTCTATATGGGCCTTAGAACATTCAGGGTGTATTTATCTATACAACAATAAGTATTTTTTTGTAACCGACATGAATATCTTTAGTGGGCTGCAAGAACTCAATTCTTAGTTACAATTAAGTTTAATCTTTGTGTTTAGGGGCCAATGAGGAACTTCATATTTTGTATCATTCACTAAATATTAGGAGAGTGAAATACTAAGTGTTGGGCGGGGCATTTAGCAGGCATATAAAATTTTAGTGGAAGCGCTTGAAAGGCGACGACTTGTGAAACGTGGGTGTGGACGGGGAGAAACAGCATGTGAAGGCGTGGACTGGATTCGTACGGTTTGGGGTAGGGCCCATTAGCGGGCTATTTTACACATGGCAATTAAATTTCTTATTCCGTAGTCCGCGTGAATTAATTGACTACTTGAACGAGTATTGGTTCTCTAAAAAGACTTCCCCACGTAGTTTGTTGGTTATGACCTTTGAAATAAAATAGACATTTTAAAATAATATACTAATGTAAATATTTTAGGATACTCTATTAAAATGTGTATTTTTGCAATAATCGAAGAAGTCCCTCGTCCCTCACGTTAATATAATTCATTTGAAGATTATCACGACGCGTTTGTGATCATTCTAATGATCTTTCTGAACTACAGCCAATTTATTATGGAGCAGTCCAAGACAACTAGTGGATTGCATCTAACTGGAAAGTAGCCGTTGTATCTTTTTGATAAACGCTACGAAGATGTGTTTTCTGTTGTTTCAGCTCCGTCATTTATGTCAACTGCCTTCATCTTCAGCAACATGTCGCATTCTCCTACATAAAGAACAGAGTTTTTCTCTATTTTATTAAGACTGGGTGCGTTGTGTTTATGAAGAAGAACGGCACCTCTCAGCGATTACAATTTCGTTTTTATTTACACTAAGAATTATTTATATCATTTATTTCAGTATAATAATACTATCACACACAACATGTTGCTTTACGATTGTGTATTGTACACGTATGGTGTATTAATCACAAGTATATTATATTATATATTGTATTATATTAATATATACTTGCGATTGATAAATCAACGGGGATATTTCATATAAGGATTAAGAATTTAAGGTCTGCTGTAGGAATGTGGTAACGGACAGCATTGTGGTTTGGTTTCATTGCTAGAGATCTCGAACTTGTTTCTAGCAGGGTCTACCTTTCGTTGCAGGTGACTGTACACTTCAGATGGCGACAGCAGCAACGGTGTTGTTGTATCACATGAAGTCCTGCTTGGTGAGTCTGTTACTGCTGTTACTGTTACTGCTGTTACTGTTACTGTTACTGCTGTTACTGTTACTGTTACGATATTTTGCAAAAATATCCAGACTTGCAGAAGGAAAGGACTGACGAATTTAACGTCGAAGGGTTTTGAATTTCATCCCAATCCAAAAAATAATTAAAATTTAAAAGGAATTTATTTTGGCCATTTAAAACAATATATTTCTTTCTAGAATATTGACAACCCCTCCCTTACTAAAATGGAAGACCTATACATCGCGCCGTATTTTCTTGTTGCTCATTTATCCTGAAGATGGTGACTGCAGTGGAAGCAGAAACGTCACAAGAATTTCCATGCGCAACTTGACTAAAACCCCAAGGCACAAATCACAGAGTAGACAGAGGCCACAGAAATATGGGGGCAAGACACAAGTTACGTAATTCTCACTTCAATGTTGCTTTCGTATTGTAGAATATGCAGAAGTCTGTGAGAGGCAAAGTTAATAATCACGGACAGCGCTTATTTCGTAGAACCTGCGAGCTAGAGCCACAAAACTGAAGATAAACTACGAAGCAAATTTAAACTCTTACACTCTCACAGAACTAAGCTAACTGAATGAAACACAGACCGTGCTGCATAGTTAATAATCCTTCATGCATTCTAAAAATTTCCCACATTTAATAGTACCCCGATATTAACTTTCGCCTTCACAAGAACCGGCCATATTTTACTATCCTGAGCCAGATAAAGCCAGTCCACATCCTCGCATCCAGTTTCTTTAAAATCCTTTATAATATTGTTCTCCCCAATACACCAAGGCTTTCCTGACTCTTCCCTTCAGTATTTTCAGCCAAAATCCTGTGCTCGTATGTGTTTCGCTTCTACAGTGTGCATAAACCATTTGCCGAACATCTCATTACCCTGTGTTTTATTACTCCTATAATATTTGGAGCGGAAGCCCCTCGTTATCTAATTTTCTCCATTCCACTGTTACTTCCTTCCTCATGCTTTCAACTACTTTCCTCCGCATCTTCTCGGAAGTCGTAGTTTAGGCCTATAGACTTCCTTCAATGTGAAAGAACAAACATTGCTAACTAAATTGTGATGGATATCAATGAACGACGTATTTTTTTACCGAAGTATTTTTGCCAACGCAGTGTAAGCCATAACTTAAAACAGCTGGTGCTGTAGATAAACGTAACTATACTAACTGTCAAACTATAACAAGATCACACAACATTAACATTAAAAACCGTATTACTATTATTATTATTATTGTTTTTGTTGTTGTTTATGTGTAAATGCACGATGGGATTAACAAAGTAAAGCTGTAACAAGGGTCGATCCCAGTGGCCGCACGGTCTAAGGCGTGGGTCTGCGGCCGCTCCCTTTTTGGGATTGTGAAATCGAATCCCGCGGGGGCATCGAAGTCTGTCTTTTGTGAATGTTGTATGTGGTCAGGTATAGTTCTCTGCGACGGGCCGATCCCTCATTCAGAGGAGTCCTGACGTGTGTGTGTGTGTGTGTGTGTGTGTGGGTGTGTGTGGTTTGTGTGTGTGTGGTGTATGTGTGTGTGGTGTGTGTGTGTGAGTGTGTTTGTGTGTGGTGTGTGTGTTTGTGTTGTGTGTGTGTGTGTGTGTGTGTGTCATCGAGTGTGATCAAGTGCAGCAGCAAAAGCACCCTACACCTATGATTATTACGTACAAAGAAGTCAGAAGAATAATGAGAGAAAGAAAGATGTAACAAGATCCATTCCTTTCCAAACAAAATTTCTCAAATATTTATTTAAATGTCATTTCATATTTTCTGATATGATTATCGAAAGGTGATTAATAGACTTAAGGCAGCTTCATGTGGTATAATGGGTCCCGAGTTCGACTCCAATCATTGTCACTAATCTTAAAATTAAATGTAATGAAAGTTTATCAGTAGAATGACTGTCTTATCACCTCAACTATCACCTTTGTCCCATGTTTCTACATCAGAACGCTAGATACGATCCACTGTATAAACAAAGTGAAGAAAGGATGACCAGATATTACGAGGTTCCTGCTTGCTTTGCAAAATCATTTGTACTTTGCTGTGAGGTGAAACGTAGCTGAAAACATATAAGTCATGCTTATGTCTGAGTTTGTGTTCGGATCTGAGTCCAAAGGGGAATTCAGATGTCGAAATAGTGGGTGGACAGGGTATAGAGAGAACAGGCGGGAGTCGTTAATAAGCTAGCATGCAATGATTGATTGCCTAATTGCATGCAACAACGCTCTGCTGGGGCGTGTTGTTTTGTTCACTTCAAATCGGCGCAGTACGAGTACGGCAAATACATAACTCAACAGTCTCAGAGCCTGAGGGTGCAGTCCAAATGTTCGGAAAACGTCCAATTCATTTTTAACAAAATCTGGTATGGGTATGTAGCTCCGTGTAAACGGTACACATAACACACTCATATTAGCATGCCAGTTCACACTCCCCACACATTTATAATTACGATCGTGTTGACACTCGTGCCCGCACACAAACACACAAACACACGTCTACTATAACTGAACTTGGTCTAGATTATTGTCGTGGTTTAAACAAAATCGTTATTTTTATTACTTTCCTATCAGAAGTTCAAATTAACCAATATTAATCTCATAATTTTGAGACTTAAGCTTAATAAATCGTTCATAATTGTAGTCTTTGCCGTCAAAAGACGGTATACTCATCTCAAAAGTTTAGTCTTTGAAACCGTGTATGGAGGAAATCGAAATTTTGTACAAGAAGGGCATGTACTGACATTAAATGTAATTACATTAAATTATAATTTACACCGTGTTACTATCAACCGGAGATACATTATTATTATTATTACTGATTTTTTGTTGTTTTGTTTTTGTTCTTTGACATTCAGAATTGTTACGCCTTTGTGAGTAGAGACGTCAACAACATTTTGCATGACCTAGTAATGATTTTGTTTGCTATTTGAACCACTTGTATTAGAATTTTAAAAAGGTTTGTGTTCTTTATCCACGCATTATGTTCACAGGTACCATTCGGTGCTCAGAATAAGCAGCCATTATTTCCGTAAGAAAAATTAGCATTTGTTCTTTGTAATAGAGTTATATCAAAAATTTCCGATACGTCCGCTTGGCGTGGTACTTTACTAAGGACAAGGCGAATATTTTCTTTGCCTGTGTTCTTTTACATCTGTTTTATTGTCTAAAAGTTTGCATTTTTTGTCTCTTACTTCTTCAGTAAGCTCCTTTCACTGGGCTGGAGCTGTACACTTAACAGACAACGCAGGAATTGTATTCCCCTGTAATTGCCAGTGTGGACATTGTACCTGCCATAGGTTCATTAAATCGTAAGTGGAACCCGCGCCTGTCACTTTATGAACCAAGTGACAAGTCTCTGACGTCCGCTCCATTGTCAGTACGGAGCTGTGCAATATTAAACAGAGCCAATCCAGTCCTGTTGAAACAGACACACAGTTGATATTCTGCTTTGCACACAAATGCAATAACTGTTTCTGGTAATAGGAGGGTGCGGAGTGTCATCAATTTGCATATATTTTAAATGAGTTCTCCCAATGGTGGTGCGTGAATCGATGTCGTTCCGCTGCTTTTCTCTCTTCTGTCAACTAACACAAAACACATATTTTGGCATTCTGTAGAATTCTTCAACCTTGATAATTTGATTTGCCTTAATTTTAGGTAATCATTTAAATTAATTTCAATTTATGTAGATGTTCAATTGTGCAAAACCATTCTTAGGGTTCTGATAGCTGTTGAGCTGGTCAGTACTTTTTCCAAACCTTGCAAGATTCGGAAGTTTTATTTTATGTTTTAAAGAGCACACAACTCTACTGCTGGACTTTTTTTTTTAAGCTTACCCGTAACAAGTCATGAAGACTCCATCCTTACTTTCACGTTCGGCACAATTAGGATGGCTCGGTTGTCAGCTCTACACGCCGGCCGCACTTTACCCCAAAGGAAATCCCTTGGTACTCTTTTCTGTTAGAGACTGAGTGGACCACACGGCTAAAGAAGGCAGACAGAAGGAACCGGTCACTTGAAAATTTCTAAGGACCCTCCCTGGAATCGAACCCGGAACTTCCTGTCTTGGGGCGCATTGCCTCAACCAACTTGGCCACCCAGCAGCCCGTAAAAGTCCATGAATTTGAGTTTCCTACGTCCTTGTGCAATTTTAAATACGGAACTTGACAAGGTGTATTCTGGTAGAAATTTATCGCAGTTTCGGATGAAACACGGCCGTCATCTTTAGGATTGAATACTGAAGATATATGACATTTATTAACTGCAGTTGCGTTTCATCTCGGTGGCAGCGGTCTGTAAAACTGTACACAAATAGAATAGAGACAACTATGTACATGCGGAGAAACATTAATGAGTTAACTTATATAAGCATGCACGTGCGCGTGCATGCTTATAGTAAGATCTTAAGTTCCCCTAAGACAACCTGAAGATGGCCAGTACAGGCCGAAACATGTAGTTGTCCATTATATAGTCATTAAATACACCT
>Ga0131853_10006080_pt1 | contig 21801 bp, 8 predicted proteins | sample TergutLab28metaG_FD_92764 | JGI IMG/M metagenome (GOLD analysis project Ga0131853, IMG submission 92764) | Labiotermes labralis P1 segment gut microbial communities from Petit-Saut dam, French Guiana - Lab288 P1 (version 2) (version 2) | ecosystem: Host-associated > Arthropoda: Insects >... | reverse complement strand
GTACTGAATATTTTAAACATGGTATATACTCTCCGTTTTTTTCTCTTCAAAATGCAGTTTGTTTCATAATTCTAACATATTTGGTTCCTGTATTATTCACATTTTATATACAGAGTGTGCAAAAATTAAAAAAAATAATTCCGGCACCAAAAGGTTAAGGTATAACATAAAAACACATTCTTCATCTATTGGTTGTGTATCGATATGTAAGGAAATGATGCATCTAGGCATTTCAAATATCCATATACGGGGCCCGAATGAGCGACGGCCCGTCCGGACAGCTGCCCGGGACGACAATATTAGGGGCGCTAACAAGTCACTGAAATAATCTGAAATATGGCGCAATTAAGGCCAGGTTCCTACACGCGAGAGTTTTCTTTCAGAACTATGCGCACTTAGGAAATGCACGCTCAGAAATATTCGCCAGCCCTCTCCTAGACCGAAAATTTTACAGAACAGCAGTTTTAATGGGAACCAAATTATTTGCTTACACGGAGAGCCAAATTACACGCCGGGACGCCCATATGTCTCAGGTCGGCTCTACACTGGATGGATGTAAGTGGTCAATTTCATGCCCCGGCTTTTTGACCCCGTAAGAAAGAGCCCGGATGCCCTTTGGATAGGAGCTTTATGCTTTAAAAAATCTGAATTGGTTTAGAACGCTCTAGTACCTAATGCAGCCTTTTGGATGTGTGTATCTTCGGGAATATCACTCTGGAGATTCGACTGAGACCTGCACTTGAATCTGAATAGAATGCTCTCATGACAGTCGAAACCCGAAATAAATATCCCGATAACGACAGACATAAAAGACTAAATTTCATTAACATTCACTTGTGAAGTCCTGTGCATCAAAAATGGAAACGTAAAAAGCAAGAGGAAATTCGAAACGCTTACAAAATTAAAACTGTCAAAATAAAAGATATTCGATCGAGATACAAACCAGAGTAGGCCCGAATAAAAAATGGAGGAGCTACCTCTCAATGTCGAAGTTTGGCTGGACAAACCTCTTAGGAATCTCGGACACCAGAAAGATTCCTTTTTCATGGTTGTTATTAATTGCAAACGGTACATGTGAGTTGACGTGAAATAATATTGGATTCGTAAAAAAGGGGAAAGAAAATGAAATGGTACCAGATGTTCTAGGCAAGTCAAAAGGGATCACAGTTGCTAGTTTAGTTTGAACACGCGTCACACAGAAGATGTGTTCCCCCACCCCACTAGCGGGAAAATATGGCGAACAAACAGGCGAGAACGCAATTTATTACTGCAGTAAGCAAGTACATGTCATGCGCTACTCATAATGTCAGGCCGACACTACTGCAATGAATTCGAGGAAAAAAGTGAATGAAAGAAAGAGTGGTGGCAACCTTATTTGTCATTTCAATTGCGTTTAGGCAGTAAGTAACATTAATTAGCACTCCACCACAAGATTTTTTTTCTCGCAAAATTATCTTGCAGCTCTTGCATCTGATCAATCATCTTTTCTTACTTGCCTCACAACTTGCTATACTAGCCAGAGAGTTGATACAGTGACGGAGTCAAGAATTGATTAATCTTTGGAAGGAACAAGTCAGTCATAGTCTATATATCAAAGTGATCCTAGTGCATACTGACACTATCAGAAGTGCACCACTTGTAACGAATTTATTTAAGCTTTTACGGCGTCATCGATATGGAATGGAAGAAGGAAAGGAAAGTTAAATTATGACATGCACTTTCTACGTTAAGATTATGCAACTATTCATTCACTCATGCATTTATTCATTCCGTAGTCTGTCTTACGACACGTTCATAGCCTCTTCCAAAGCTAGTTCTCCATATACAGCGATCCAGTACTTCCTCCTTCAATTTTCAGTATTCTCTAGTTTCCTTAAGGTCATCCAGAAGCTCCGTAATTCTTCTTCCTCGTCTTCCCGTTATTTCCTTCAGTAACGTGTTATAGAAGGCAGTTCCTATGTGCAACTGTATAAATATTAATTTAAAAGTGATAACGTTCTGCCAGTACCAAACTGAGATATTCTCACACTGCATTCATCAGTATACAGCACATAATCAAAACGACAAATTCATTCGGGGACATGGAATAAAAGTAAACGGTTCTGAACAACCGTACGAACAACGTTTAGGATAAATGCCCATTTTCCCAAATGAGCTCTCAAATTATTCTACAAAAATGATAAATTAAATATCGTGATTAAGTAAGTCAATTAAAACTATTTTCACTTTTATTCCACAACGATTCGTTCATTCAAATATTTCTGAATAGTTGCATAACTATATTAAATAAAATAATAATTTCAAAAGTTACTTTTTTATGCAAAGACACGTAGGTTTGGGTTTTATTTTTGTGTATATTAAACACAATTCTTATTCGTAATATGTGTAAATAAAATATAGATTTTTACGTTTTTTAACTTAATTTTTATTAATATTAGTTATTTTTAGTTTAATGGTTAGCTGTCATTAAACAAGAGATTTTGCAAACACTTCTCTAGTTCCAAATTTTCCTTGTTCAAATTAGATCAGGGGACCCTGATACTTGCATTTTCCGTGATCAAACGTATTACAAACTTGAAATTAGACATATAAAATATTTTCGAAACAAGTGTAACAAAGAATTTATTTTACTGCGCCTACTCACTAATAATTTAATAAAACATGTTTTTCAAAATTACCTATTACTTAGATCTTGTTAGAACCCCAATTCCGAGTTATACTACAGTTCCTATTTTATTCGTAAGCTTTATTGCAACACACATTTATGTGTCTGTTTATTTCACAATTTACTTTCTTATAAAAGCAAGCTCATTTACATTTCTATACTTATCAACCCATAACACATGAACTTCTCGGATTTTAGCGCTGTTCAAAGTCTCTTCTCCTTACGAAAGTTCAAAGAGAATTTCGCCAGAAAGTAAGAACTATATAAAGTGTGGGTGAAGTATCATAGTGTAGTCATCTTGAGAGCTAGAAATACGTATCTGAATAGTCTGTGAATTTCGTAAAATGTGACACATCACTCTATATGAAACTCATGCTACTTGGGTGAGTAAACCAACCCGAGCTGGCGTTTATCTCTATTGGTGTGTGCATCAATGTAAAAATAGTGGGGGCATGCAGGGCAATGTAATTTCGAAACGATCTCCAAGCTTACTCACTCTATTTATTACTCCAAATACTGTTGTCTTGCAAACAATAAAATACATATTTGTTTAAACAACAACGCAGATACAGTAGATTAATGGAAGCCAAGCTAAATTCTCGCCTTTTCCTGGTTTTTCCTGCGATTTTATTTTTCGTTTATTAAAAAGAACTGGCGTTTAACAGCAAACTTATGCAGCTTTATCATTCTTATAACACAGTGCACACATTGGTATACAAACAAATATTAAGGACTTACAGGAAATATTAAATTATGGACACCTATATCGATGCACATGTTTGTGGACGAAACGATTATCTTTAATTTATGCTATTCAATTAAAACTGAATAGGGCAAATTAAAGACATGAAGGCAAGTAACACAATGTTACACAAAATTCATCAGAAATTTCTACTAAAAACGTAACCGGAGAACTTGAGTATTCTTTGACCAGCATCTTCCTCATGAAATAATGTGAAATGCCAACTTGATGCAACTAGGTAATTTTATTGATGTATTCTTAGCTCGACATGTTTCGGGTACATAAGCCCATCATCAGGAGCATTAGATGTTGAGTTGCAGCGACTCTCAATACCACCACCCATCCAAAAAACTCGGTGCAGAAAACCATATGCTGCAACTCAACATCTAATGTTCCTGATGATGGGCGAAAGTACTGTACCCGAAACATGTAGAGCTAAGAATACATCAATAAAATTACCTAGTTGCATCAAGTTGGCATTTCACTTTATTTCATGACCGGAGAAGTTTTAATGTCAAGTGAAGACAGCGACAACTTCAAGATCTTTCATAAGAAGTGTCACTTGTTACATTCCAAGAATAACTGCGAGAGTTACAATCAGCCTGAAATACATAAAAAGAAAATACCATAAAACATGAGAGACTTACGGGAAACTTTTGAAAGAACGAATCCTGCCTCGTTAGTGAAATACGTATATAGCAAACCGTTAAGGATCACATTGCGTGTAGGAAGTCATATAGTTCGAGCATTCTCAATTTCCGCTCTAAGACTGCAATGAGTGGAGGAGGGTGAACGAAGAGAATTCGAGAGCAAATTCGAAACGAGAATTAAAGGCCACAAAAAAAACTGATCTATGGGGAGGTTGAGATTCATGTTAAGAAAGAATATCGGCAGTTTGTGACGGACGTACCCCGCTCGTCTTGTTTCACACGTCACTGTCAGCTCAGTAAAGCTCCGTCTTTCGTTGAAAGAGTACGATAGCTTACATGTTTCATGTAATTACATTTATTTAAAATATTTAATGCATTTTATTCATCCGAAGATAATCCGTATTTTGGTGAAAATAAATTTCAGTGCTCTTTATGCTTGTTAAGTATGTTGTGTGTTTTAGTACTGGTATTTCATTAGCTCTTGGAACCAAATAGGCGTTTACGTTGGAAATGGATTTCGATATTCGTGACAGTTCGCTCGGTCCAAATTAATTACGAATATACAGACTTCATTGTTTATATTAATAATTGTCCAACGAGATGCAACACAAAGCAGTCTATTTATTATCTGCAAGTTCACTCTACATGTTTCGGATGTCAACCACACCCATCACCAGCTGTACACAAAACTGTAACTACAGCCTCCGGTACTGTTCATATTTTCTTTGTGTAGCTACCTCCCACCAAAGTGGCCAAGCTAGGTCGGGCACGTTGGAGGGAGGTAGCTACAGTTTTGTTTATTCCTGATGATGGGTGTGATTGACACCCGAAACATGTAGAGTGAACTTGCAGAATAATAAATAGACTGCTTTGTGTTGCAACTCGTTGCACAATTATTAATATAGATCAGCGATGCACGGAACCATAAACATAAAAAAGACTTTATGGTATTAGTAAGCTGTCATATAATTGAATAATTATCAGTTGAAAGGCACTTAGTTCATAAGTCTGTTTATCTCATACAAAAAATTAATATTTCCTGTTGTGCAGTAGAGTCCACTACAGATGCAAGTGAAGTCGAAATCGAAGCTACAAGGAAAATTGTAATGAGTAACGTTTACAAAGTTACTTTATTCCATTTTTTCTGTCGCTATATATTTTTACCCTCCTCTAGCTTTTCGTCCTAACTATTCTGCTTTCTTTGTTTCTTTCCTTCTTTCTTCTTTCCATTTTATCCTTATTCTTTCTCCTACCTTCCTTTCCTTTTAACGCATTAGTTACTTTTTGTGCCTTCTTTGTTACTTCCCTTAGTGCGCTCCGTTAGCTGATAATGATCATTCCAGTTCGCAACGTAACGCTGACAGACCAGGTGCCTGTCAGCATCTTGGTGGAGCGCAGTAAGAATTATCGTGCAAAGACAAGGATCGAACTCCCATATAAACTTTTCAATCCGAATCACGCAAAGACACTGCTATCGAGCGGTATTTTAACACAAAACTTCATATGAGGTCGCTGTTATGTTCCTCCGATAGAGTCCGGGCTTTTATCGAGATAAGGTAGTATTTTTTGCCGGTCACTGACACGTCGATAGCGGAGCTCTTGGGTGATGTTTGCACGGTTTACAACGGCCTGACATTCTAAAGCGCCAGCTTCCCTTCATCCTAACCTACTAACCAAACAGTTAAAACATGCTTCTCGCTTTTCGTGGTTTACTCACACAAAACTCTTGGAAGTCGGCCGAGGGTGTAGAAGTTGGAAGGTGACGATTTATAGAAGTAGCAGATGATGTATCATTGAAATAAGATATTTATAACTGTCATTAATCTTGTTTATACAGCGGACTACGTCAACAGGCAAGAAAAAAGACCATCTGTATTTACTTTGTGACCCAAAATTTCGTTGAAAATATTTTGAGGGTGGCATTATGAAAACAAGCTTGAAGTTTACTCAAACTCATATTACTACCACTACTGTACTCATAAAACTAATCTGACCGTGCCATGACTGAAAAAATAAATTCTCCGGCCGACCACCGCAGACGGTCAGGTTCGATTTCAGACCAGAGTACACGGAATGTTTGGTGGGTAAATTTTCACTGGAATAGGACGAATTTTTCCTCTGTCTGCATCATTCCATCAGTACTCCCTACCCATTTCGTAGCAAATGACAAGGTAGTTGAACACTTCTCTCCCCAAACTGCAGCCACATAGGACGTATCATATGACCCCCATTAAAACTATAACTTAAAATGCGCTTTAAGTTTTGAAAAGCTATCTTACCGAAAGCTACATACATAAAAAAGATATTAAGTCAAATTTCCATAAATTACTCTGCCCAAAATCACATTTGCTCCTTATAATATTTACATATTTACGTCTCTGAATATTTGCATAAAATGTATTGCAATTAATGAAAGATTCTTAGTGACACGTGCAGCCTATTTTAAAATACAATCCGCAGGCGAAGATTTACTCTTGACAGGCAAAAATAAACCAAGCCATGTTTTAAAGAAAATGTTATGACTGTAAAGTAACTTCTTGGCGATTATTATTATTATTATTACTATTATTATTATTATTATTACTAAAAAATTTGTATACTTATGTTAACTTAGGAAAAAATTAGCACTAACTGTCCGCTGGTCTTCAGCGTTTTAGTTGCCTGCAACTCGTTGCGTTTTGGTATTTTTGAACAGATGAAGACCTGCTCAACTGTACTGAAAAGAAAAATTTTCGCATGGTTTCTAGATAATATTAAGTCTCACAGAAAAATATACAACGCTTATTTTAAGCTACAATAATCTTTTCATAGCTTATAAACTTTTCTTTTAAGTGACATATTTTTAATTTCTTAAAAGATGGAGAAGCCATATCTCTCTCAATGAGCACCTATGCGGCAGCCTACGTGTACTGAATGAGACATGTCTTAGACAGAGGGAAGCCAGAGAAATTCAGTTAGGTTATTTAAATATTGTAATAGATACCTCGGTATCTGAACTATACACACCAGCAATAGTCTACTGTTTATTATTGCTTTATGTCTTACCTAAGTTTGATAAAAATTTGAAATTCGCATTAGAGCAAACACAATTTTTTTCCTTAGAATTTATATTAAGCAAACCATTTAAAAATAAATATTTTTCCCGCATCCTCCAGAAATTTTGCAAATTCATTTTTTCCTCCTTCCTACGAGTTGGGTTGAAGAACTCGCCACGTTAAACAGATTTTCAAATGAGACAACAAGGCTGATAAAACATTCTAGGTGCACTTGTGTCAGTATATATATATATATATATATATATATATATTCAGCAATTAAATTTCAAACCCTGAACACTTCGATTGCGAGATTTAATTATTTATTTTCGGCTTACAAATAGGGGTAGAAGAGAACATCATCTGACTTAGATATTAAGGGAGAGAAGCTAGTTTAGGAAGGACAGTGGTGACATATCGCTTCAAAGCGGCAGGATCATGCTGCCTTGTGTCTGTGTGATTCTATACTTGACTGTTCTTGCAGCCATAATTCATCCAGTGGACGGTTACGTAGTATCCATCCCCAAGATATTCGTTTATTGCAAGCCTGGCTTCTCTCAAATTGAGCGCCCCACCTCGCCGTTTGGTTTACGCACTTAAGTTCAAACTTCAAAAAATTAAATTCGGCCTACTGGCAGTGTCAAAATTCACGATTCGGCCAATGAAACTATTTTAACAGCAGGAGGGAAGATTTCTTTGTAGGGCAGACCGAAGACGTCAGGTCGAATGCAGGGACCCGTTTTGTTACGTCCGAGACAGGTGGACGCTTTACTTTATCGGTTTAAAAACTTTTGACAACACACAAAAAATTGTTAGCTCCAAATTGGTATATTTATGCACAAAGGTATCGCAAGGTGTTTAATTAAATTCCGTATGTGTGTTTGAAAATTTTGAATTTCAAATTCATTAATCTAAATTTCACGTGTGAACTTAAACCTACGTGCCAAATTTGATCGCTTTCACGTGCCGTGCTAAATCATAAAATGTCAGCAGATTGTAATAAATTCATTACATCACTTATTTACGAGCAATAAGTCACCAAAAAATAATCAAAAGTGTTTCTTTGGATCCACTGTTGCAGTGATCGCAGACGCTGGGATAGCTCCGCGTAATATTTCCATTGAAGATAAGATATAATTTCGCCAAGTCTCAGCTACCCCACGCAACCGAGATGAACGGTAACACTAAAACACACAGTAAAATTTAGGCTTAAATATTATCATAAAAATTTGTTACAATTACTTTATCCAATGTCCCATTTCGACATATAGAATACGGATACCTAACACTTACCACGAAACCCGAAATTTTAATATCAGTAATAGCGAAGTCCGTCATTAGTAAAAAAAACCCTGGCCAATTTTCTCACATTTTCCTTCGACACAATTGCAATATCTCTTCAAAAACAATTATAGTATTATCCTACCACTTCCTACTCTATTTGCATCAACGTTCAAATTGGCTTCCACACTAAAACGTTCTTTCGATTTCTCCTGTCTCTCAGCCTCAAGGTTCTAAAGTTCATTGCCTATACCAAGAGTAGCCTATTGCACGGTCTGTTCCTCTCAATGTAAAACCATAATATTCCTCCTTATTTCATCTTCCATATATAAAGAAACGCCCCAAAGCACTTCCTTTTAAAGCACTTGTAGATTATTTCTCCAAAGGCCAAGTTTCCTCTACACATTCAGAATAACTGTAAAACTGTTTTGTGTGCGGACACAAACATGCCAATATCATTCCCATAAATCTGTAAGTGAAAGTAGTTACTTGAATTAAAAAGCAAAACATAAATAAATAATCATACTTAGTGAAAATATTTTTATATGGCTCGACAGCCCTAGTGGTTGTAGGCCTCCTCCTCCTCCTCGTCGACATTTCGAGATCACAGACATACAACACGCGGACGAGTGATGGGCCCGTCGCAGACAACACACAACATCCGCTAGAGACAGATATCCATTCCCCTTCAGGATTCGAACCCGCAAATCCCAGCAAGCAAGCGGCCGCAGACCTACGCCTTAGACTGTGCGGTCACCGTGATCAGCGAAAGTAATACCTTATGTCGGCTAATTTTTTTTACCCAGCACTCACAATATTAGGTATAGATTTAGGCCTCTGAAATATAACAGAGGATTTAGATTTATAAGAATCGTCGGGGTCAGATTATATATAACTCTAAATGATCAATTGTGTCATGCGCGAACATTAGTTACTTCTTGACTTTTATGTATCCTACATCATTCAGTAGAAGCCTTTTTTTCCGTCTGCCGATAATGTAAGTCTATGTGATCATACTGAACACGCAACACAAAAGCAATTTGGAGCAAGCGAAGCACTGCAATAAACAACACGACTCTTAGTGTCCGACAGCACTGTTAGTCAACCGCAGTGTTCGTCAACTAACTGTTGAAGTAGGGGCGTTATACAGAGCGCGTGGGGTCAACGATGTATCATTAATTTTGTGCTCTCAGAAGAATAACAACTTCACATTTGCTTTCAGTGTGTCTCCGTCGATATTGTGATCGTTACATGTGTCACGCTTGTTCAATGCGATGACTCGTCAATACTAACCACTAACCGTTCGAAGAACGTTTTTTCTGACAGGAAGAGATTTAGCAAATTCATGCTACACAAAGATTCGGATCGGTATTAACAGGTTGTGTAAAACGTTTCCCTCTTCAGCTCACTGTTATATAACTGGAACTCCCTTGGCAAGCTATAGTTCCTCAGCTGTACCTTTACGAACCCCGAAGTTTTTCACTGATGATGTCATAAGAACCGGATATGGTCCCTCTACTTTGGCAGGCAAATCCGGTCTACAACCAGCAGCACCGGTAGCGAGCTGCCAGCCGGTGCACGTGCACCAACGTGAGACTAGGACATTATTAATTTTTAATACTTAATAACGTATTAAATTTCACAATAAAATTCTACAAAAAAAGTCACTTTCCTATAGTTACCGCAGTTATTGTCTGAGGATGACATACGTAGTTACAGTTTTCAAATAAAAATGTTGTCACTTTACACACAGGTAATGTGCATCACTGTGTATAATTTCCTGCCGCCTCTGATGTCCACAGCCAATTTATCTGCCCACCGCTACCTCTGGCTTACATGGCAGATCTACGGGGTTACAAACAGCTCTATATTATAAAGCCATACGACATGATAGACAAAAAAGTACGGCCCAAATCTGTTTATACTAGTTTTCATTCTTGGTCACATTTTAGACTAGGTACGATTCTCCTACACAAGAGAGATATCTTGAAAAATCATACAGTGAAAGCTGACACAGCAATTAAAGCGCAAACACCAGTTTTCGAAGATCTTATTGTCTCTCTTTATCCAGACGACTGCGTAGTTTAATATCCAAATAATATTTTTTCTTCGTCTATACATTTCAAAGGAATTCGTGTCGATTCTGGTAGGAGACCCACACATCTAAAAATTGTTTCATCGTGGAAAGACGAAGACGAAACACTGGCTGTCAGTAGAAAATAAAATTCAATAAAATTTGGAAAAATGTCCATTTCAGGTAACATTTCACCTACTACTGGAAGTCGACATTTAGCAATAAACTTATTACTAAATCCAGTACCTTCAATAATACTACTAAGCATGCTGGTTCACGTTTTGGAGGTACCGGGTTAAAATATATTTTCGGAGCTAGGTTATTCTTATCCAGGTTCTTCTTCAGTTGCTTAATTGTCTCTACAGGCAAATGCCGGTATTTATCTAAATTTGAAGCACGTTCGTCACTTTCACATACTACAAGTCTACTACTTACTGGTAATTTTATCATTCGGCATTATGTAATCGAACTACTGACAGCTTTTTTAACTGAAGTATGATAGGAACATGAATACTAAATTAAATAAGAAAAATAGTGGAACGAAAACACATGGTCATGGAAACGTATTCTGTTGTAATAATCTGAATATGTAGGCTTGTACAAACAAATGTTAATTTCGGAGGAGCTACCAAACTATTAAGACCTCAAATGACACATTATTTTTTACGAATCCTATGAAAGGTTACAAATTTACTTCGATTCGCTGTTCTTCAATTTGTAATACTTCAATCAACCAGTACTGGACCTACAAATAGCAAATTTTACGAACTAGACGTCTCTTTAAATACACCAACCAAATGCACACTATATATGTAATACATACTTTTACCACACTTCTCGTACATGTTTCGGTGTATTTCACACCGTCTTCAGGGAGAACCTAACGTATTCCTTACACAAAACCATATGATTTTACAAAGCGTGGTTCAGAGAATTTACAGAATTGGTAACAATACGATTGTGACAGTCGTGTTAATAATATTTATTGGTAAAACGACCGAAAGATGTACTCGTATGTGGAATTAGCGTGACAAACTGGACAGACTTCCCTTTATCTTGTCGACAGTATAAGAATGAATCTGGAGAAAGACGAAGTACATCAGCCTAAAAAACTTCGGAGAATATACAAATTCTCTTAGCCAATTTTCATCCACATATATGTATTGCGATGGGCCGATTTCTACCATCCGTCGAATCCAGCCAATTAGCTACAAACATTCAATATGCTCTAATTTAATAGAAATCAGAGACAGACAGAGAGACCTAATCTCGTCGAAAACTTAATTTATATCCCCAAATACATAATGTAATGAAACAATTGCTTTTAAGTCAATGAAAATGTGCGTATCCTTAGGTTTATTAAATTTTTAATAACAGCACATGAAGTGAAATTAGGAATGCTTGCAAAGCGACACTCCCTGTAGACCCAGAAGTGTAATATTCAGATTCCACTCATGTAACTGCTCTACACATAAGCCTACATAAGCCAAAATCACGTGGACTAATATACCGTAATACCACATTGTAAATTATGATTAATGATTCTACTACAATAACACGGTTTAATACTCCGAGAATACAAAGCAGTCGACAAATACTGAAGGCCGTGACGTTTATCTTATGATAGTGTACAGACCTTCCAGATCTGGTTTCGAATTAATGCGAGAATTGTGTCGAATGAGCTTTCCCGTTATTTGTGCCATTCAGCCTGTCATTGATATAATATACCGAATATAGCCGACGATGCTAACATTACGCTATAGCACAGCTATTTATTTACGTAAGAATTTATTGCGATGACTGTAACCTCACTTTCAGATAATTCTTTTCATTTCCAGACCTAATTCTCTTACTAATATCATGAAATTGAAAGACGCGCTGAAATAATTTTAATGCCGTTGAAGATTCAAATTGAAATAACTTGAAAATTTCCAACTATAGCTCTGGAAACCACGGAAAATCCATCAACTAAACCAGTTTTATAAATTATGGCTCTTGAAGGAAATTTTGCAAAACTGGCACTTTTTTTTTTGTATCTACTGAATTCAACCAAACTTTACAGCTGTTTATTTCTATTTTTCCTCTAAGCACCCATTCAACGTTATGTATAAGCAGATCAGCAGAAAAACAGTTGCTTCTCCCTTTCCTGAGCAAAATTGAAAACATCAGAGCAGCTGAAAGGTGCATTACACTGCCATTAAAGTCATTCATCTTGTGATGCTAAAGTACGTGAAAATTCTTTAAGTACGTGTTGCAAAAGACTAGCAAAAATTTTGAACTGCTGAGATACTTATCAGTTTCTCAAGCACGCCTCTGTTGCATGGAATCGGATTCATTTTTAGTTAGCCTAGAACAGCAGTTTCAGTAGCATGGGTAAAGTAGCATTGATTGATAGAGTAATATAATAATTGATGAATTGTAAAGGCCATTATAGTGAGGACGTTATTGTACGAGTATAATTTGGGGTACTTTTGTAGAATTTGTTGGATATACTGAAGCATGACACCGTAACTTTAAAATAGGCTGCCGTGGCGTGGAATGACTGCCTCATGTATACTCAGGGTAACACATCAAATGATTTTACGGTATCACTAGAGTTAGTATTAGCACATGTTCAGTTAGAAAAGAACGTTTATGACGATGTCTTTGGATCAATCGATGAATTGTTTAAAATTTAAAAAAATATGTATTTCACGTTTTAAACCACGTTACAGAAGCACTTTTGTGCCTGAAAAGGTGCACACCTCATTACAATATTTGACAAAGACTTAACGTTTTCCTCCAGCACATCTGGTTATATTGTAGAAGATTTAGACTCTGAAACCCGACCAAGTCCCTGAAGGAACATTAATTAGCGGTGTCAGGGAGTGTGTGTGTTAATTACTGTAATTAGTAGATGACAAGCGAAGGAAGACACTGCACTGTGTTACTAGACAGATACTCACACATACAAAGCTACCGCTATTAATTAAACAAGGGGCAAAATAATTACCGTGCGACATTAGGCAGAAATTCTCTGGTAACGACAGGAAACTAATGAAACCCCCTTCCAGCTCTCATATTAGAACGTAACATCGTTACGGTTTAAGCTATAACGATAAACAGCCTGACAAGCCTTTCCGTACAATAGATTCACTCGATCAATTCTACGTTATGGAAGTTATTTTGAAAGCATACTTAATTTTACAAGTATTGCAGACAAATTTAAGTAAGAAGAAGTAAATATCTCTAATGATAAATGATTTTTGTCTCTCCCAAAAATATATTCGTATATGGAAATCGCTTTCCATAATTATCTGTCGCCGGGCTAAACAAGGTTGTTCTGGAAGGCATGCATTTAACAACTCGCGTGAAAAAACTCTTGCGAGACCTACATGTACATGGGGGTATAATACAATAAAGGATAAAATAGGCTGGAATCAACTGGTTCAGTATAACGACCAGTCATAACAGCTTATAAATAGGGCAATGAACCTTTTGCTTTCGTAGAGTGAGAACAGTTATTGAAGAATAGAACGAAAAGAGGTTTTCGAGAAATAGTATGCTAGATTATACTGACTTTATTGTTGTTCAACTAAAACTGAATAGTGACAGGATGGCGGCGTTTCTTATTCCCCGAAACCCGGTACTAAGATGAAATATAAAAAACACTTGTATAAATCTGACGTTCATTGGGCCGTGCATCGTATTATTATTCCTATAGTAAAACCAACTAGATGCACCAATGTATCAAATTTATTTTATTTTGGAATGACACTCTATACATGTTTCGGGTGGTCTTTCCGTACATCATCAGGAGTTCAAGACTCTACATACAGCAACAAGCACTTGTCAAACAGATACTGCTGTCGTAAATTTGATACATTGGTGCATCTAGTTGGTTTTACTATAGAAATACTTGTACAAATCTGTTCTGAATGTGGGACAAGCATTTGTTACGGATAATTAAGAAACTGGGATTTACAGTTACAGAGCCATACTTACCTAAGACCTTATTTAAACATAGATGGAAACATCTTTCTCAAATCTTTGATGCATTTTAACGTCGTAAAAATTAGTGTAGACCTCGTAAAACATGAAAGCGTCTGAACTTAAAAAAAATAATAGAAGTAACGAAGGTAAAACATGTATTAACGAAGACCTACCATCTCTGTCATTAGCCTGCAAGTAAACCTACATGATAATTAAGTTTTTCAGAGTAGTGCAAGTTTTATAGTGATCTGGAACGTGATGCCATGGATTTTGGTAGATCGATATCGGTGTGTTGAGAAGTTATGTTGCCTCCCTATTCAGAGTAGTTTCAACAGTCGATTACGAATTCAGTATTCAAGAATTGTATAAAATTCTAATGTAAACTAGAGCAGTGTAATGGTAATAGCTGTAGATTGATACATGGAATTCTTAGGGTACAACACCATTTTACCCAAACCCATTTAGACTACAAACGAGCATTTAAAAATCTTGTATGAAATGGCTAAGTTGGTATTAATATTGTTAATGACTGATGTCTGATATTATCAGACCTAATAAAAGGCTGGCTTCAAAACCACTGTGTTTTACACATTCTTGGGATAAATATAAACCTTTTATTTTATTTCTTACTACTAAATAACCATAGTTCATATTAATTACTTAAATAAAGGAAAAACAACAAATGTATTTCAAAACAAAAGCCAGAAATTGGATTTAAAACAAGTGTATAAAAAATATGTTTTTTCCAACCGAGTGGCTTCGAATGTACCACATAGAAAAATTGTCACATAACAATGACTTTCACAAGTTGCAAAAATGCTCCTAAGAAAGACGTGAGTATCTGCAGTATATTACATTGATAATTAGCCATGTACCAAATCGGAACCACACCATCCTTAAGAGCTTAATCCCTGATACCAATATGTCAAACTACTGTTGTGAAAAGAAGTGACAACTTTTGAATCATCATCATCATCATCATCATCATAATCGTCACCATCTGCATACATGACCATGAAGAGTGCAATAATTGTGTTTCTGTCCATGTTGCCTTCATTTGTGCCTGATTTTCGGGCATGGAGTTAAGATGGCCAATCTTTTCGTAAAGACTGCACATAAACGGTCTCAAAATATTAATCACTACAGCCCTCTTCTTGTATGTAAGACATGAAATCCGCTCAGACGATCAGAAAATTTTGGTCTATAAATTCACGGCACAAAAACATATTTTGGTTTGTTCTTTTTCTTTCGGTAATGTTTGTCGCACTAACATTACGCAAATAGCTTTTTTCAAAGTCCTCATTGATGACTTACTTTATTTAGCCAGTATCTGCAGTATAATGTTAAGAAAAAGTCTCACATATGGACGTTATATGGAAGCAAATTTCAAATAACGACTGATTTTGGGGTTATTCATTTAGCATGTCAACTTCAGGCACAGTGAGAGCAGAATGAGATTATACAATGAAGGTTAACAGTCTTTTGGAAACATGAGTAAAGCAGCGAGTTTAATATAACGATAATAATATATATATATATTTATTTATTAACTGCAATTGGGTTGTTACCCGGTGGCAGTGGTTATTTTACATGTAAACAAAACATGAAATTGGTTACTACTAGATTTAAATCGGGAGAGCTACATGAGAAGCATGTAGTGGCAACTTGGAATGTTGGGAACCATCTCAGCATTTGCTCATAGACACAGGGAAACCAAGAAAAACCTGTGTCGAGATGGCCGGTCGCAGGACCTTCCGAGTACTGACTTCTAGCCAGCAGTCCGGCATCTAAAGTAAAAAAAAAAACAAACAAACAACAATGCACACACAGTACAACAAATACACATAAGATAACTGCAACAATACACAAGGCCAACCAACAACAATTACACACAAGACAACTTAAAACTAGCAACAATACACACGATACAAATTAGAATTTTACAATATGTATAAATGGTAAAAACACCCAAGCAAGAGAGTACTGTGTACAGTTTCTTGTAATTTTTTATTTTATTTTATTTCGTCCTACAGGACTAAGAATAACCATACAGCGACCAGTCGTCACTTTTGGCTGAGATTTGAAATGGGTACTTTCCAAATACACGTGGGATAGTCAGATATTTCTGTAGTCTGCATGTTCTTACCCTCGCGTTTTGCAGTTCATTTTAACAGAAAACAGAACATCTGCTCCTGTAACGGATATTTGGTTACACATGCTGCAGATGTCAAGAGTAGGAATTGTCGAAAAGCATTAACTGAGTCACGTTCAATGTATTACAGGGAAGTGATGTTTAAAGTACTGTAAATTCAACTAACGTTAAAAGCCAATTTTTACAGTGGATCTTATATACAATACATTGGAAAATTTCTCATAAAAAATTTATACCCTGATTTACGCAACCTTCTGCTTCAGCTCTATAGTACATGTCATAACCAATTCGGCGATCAAGTAACAAAGCAAGCACGGATGTAAGAGGTTTGCTTATAGGGTGCAGGAGCCCCTGAAAAATAAAAATTTATTACTACCATGGAAATCTAAAGCACCCACCTTTTGGCTGCCTCGTATGGTACAGTTTGTTTTTACGGTACGCCCAAGAACGCAAGGGACAAAAGCAGAGACAGTGGCGAAATAAATTCACGTTAGTTTCAGAATCAGTTCTCATCTATTTACTTCAACTATTTCTTTTTTATGGCACAACAACCCTAGGGGCCCAGGGAAGCCTCATTGTCGAGCCCTCACGATCACACTCAGACACACCACGCTCAGTAGGACTGCCCTGGACGGGTGATCAGCCCGACGCAGGGAACTCAAACTGACAACTCACAACATTCTCAAGAGACAGGCATTTATAACCCCGGCGGGATTCGAACTCGCAATCCCAGCAAGCGAACAGCCGAAGACCCAAGCCATATACGGCGCGGCCACCGGGATCGGCTTTCTTCAGCGATACGAATCAATGGCCCCCTCATAGCTGCCTCCTATAAATATGCTCATGCCAATAAAACCGAAACATTTAAGGTCAAAACTAATTACTTTTAGATCTCGTATTAATTAGGAACTTCACCGCAAACACTTTAGAGAAATATCGATAGGCTGCTGCAAGTAGTGTTGTCAGAGAGCTGTGTCATTGCGAGTATTGAACAAAAGACAACGAGTTGCGCAATCATATTTAAATAAAAATATGTTTAAAATTTATTGATTGAATGTCCATATTACTCCAACATTCCGGCAGAATTCTGCTTAATACAGCGATGCAACAATAGGTTACAAGTTACTAACACTTCTATATTGCAGCCACGCTTAAATTTATAATTATTATTTATTGTCTTCCTTGACAAGTTCCTGAACGTAAAAGAACACGAATACATTTGCATAAGATATGTCAACCTCTGGTTATATTATTTATTTTTTGTTTTCTGTGGACGACCTATATATTACTGTTATCTTTCGATACAACATGGCCTGTAGCTTATTAAAAAGACTTTCTATCTTTCCTTTTTATGTTTTATGTAAGAAATTTTTTAATTTACCTATTTTATTTATTGTTTCCTAATAGCCGTCCTCAAATACTAAATTGTCCTTCTTGTTGATGTTATTGATTGAATAAAATTTTTTCTATAATTCGAGTTAGTCACGCGCTGTAAGAATCGAAAGTGTTGGTGAACCAAGTCCTAAGAAATTCCTGTTCAAAATGTCGCCCAAGAATAAAAAACACTGCGCTTCAAGAGGGCTATTAGAAAGTAACACAATAAAGTTTGTAAGAATAAAACTCTTCTCACATAAAATATAAAACAGAAAAAGTGAAAGCTTTGTGATTAATTAAATAATTGCTATATTACAAAAATTGCATTACGTGAAGCCTCCCCAGTGTATATAACAGCCATACAAGGGAATATGAGATTGAACACTTCGCACAGCAAATGATTCTGCTATCTCTTTTACAGGGAAAATAAACCTGGAGGAAAATAAATAACAATTTTAATATTTTAGTGTGTCATAAAGTAACCGTTTAAAAACGGTAACTTTATAACTTTCACACATGGAGATAGCCGTAAATGACGTTAAATTCTGCTGTAACATTTACGATTTTAAGAGTATTTCAATTAATGAATTAGAAACGTTTTAATGTTTACATACTTTCCTTAAGTTTTTCTTAGTATAATAACTACAATAATGACGTGGTCAAAATTCACATTCATGCTGCCTACAACATGCACAAAGCTGATTCTGTTCCTCCGCCTTGGCACTACATGGAACTGGACTGTATCTTAATTCTCACTTCCTCATTCCTGAAAATATATGTAGCACGTGCCTTCTAAACATCAGAAACACACCCCACTTCAACATGGTGCCCACACAAAATGTCACCATTAAAAAACACAGCCTACAATCAGTAACTGCATATCTTCATATGAGTAAGCAACTACCTCACTCCACGGAGAACAGTCTTTCTTGAGAAGTTTGTAGTTCCTTCACTAATCAATAAATTGCACATATTTTATTTAGGCACACCCCAATGTTCACTATCGTCTTCATAATAACTCGTTACTCGCCACTATCCTGAGCCAGATTAATCCAGTCAACACCCTCCCAGCATAGTTCTCCAAACCAATTTTAAAATATGTTCCCATCTACGCCTAGGTCTCCTAGTCAGTTCTTTATTTCAAGTTTCGCTACCAAAATCCTGCACGCATCTCTCTTCTTCCCATACGTGCCACGATCCATGACGGTAATATTCATCTTCATTGTCTCACCATTTTAGTATAGATTATGAGGCTTCTTCTTCTCATTATGCAGTTGTCTCCCGTCTGCTGCTAACTTCCTCTTTCTTAGGACCACATATCTTCCCCAGCACCCAATTGTTGAACACCCTCGTCTTATGTCCATAAACTACACAAGTTTAAAGACAGTGAACATCACATACATCAAGAAATCCCTGCTGCCATTGCAGTTATAGGCACAAATTTGCATTGTCTCCGAATTTAAAAAAAAAAGTATTGTGTACATTTAGACCAGGGGCTGGATGATCAGCGTTTATTTCTTGGCAGGGACAAGTTATTGCAAAACGAGCAGACCGGCGGTGGTGCCCACACAGCCCCCATTTCAGCCGGCTTTTGTGGCCATACCACTCACCATATTTAGGACCGAGATTAAAAGGGGTGGAGCTATACCTCTATTTCCGCTATATGCTCTTATGGTGTGGACAGGAACAAATTTGCCTTTTACTATCATTCGTTAAACAAATGTGTTTTGAGCCTAAATTGTTACTTAGGATACAAATCACCGACACTATACGAGTATTTGACTGTTCAAAATCATGGCCATATTTAGTTAAATGATGCATCAGGTTTAAAAAACATTTCGAATTTAAAACTGTTGCTTTAAATCTGAAGTCCGTGACAGTTTTTTTACTGACACAAGTAACGAATTCTAATCAGCTGATAAAGTTAGGAACAGATGTTTTTAAAACACGTTCCAGACTACATACAACTGCAAGTGATAATTAGTACATTGTGCACATTCATGAATTACATTACCCCCTCTCTTCTTGAATGGAAAATAGCGTGTTGTTTTAAAACGTTTAACCTATATTCTTCTCTGTTACAATTAACCTGTTTAGGTCGGCTAACCGGAGTTACTGGAATTTCCTGTCAGTTAACAGCTTTAGTCGGCTGTGGCATGCAAAGTGATGATCATCAGTGTTTGTGGTGGTAGCTGTTGAGTGGAGCGATTAAAATGATTCATGCACATCTCTCTCACTCACTCGTAAGACGTTTCTTCGCTTGCTTCTATAGTTCAGTCACTGTATAACTAATACAGCCACTGTAAAATTTTTCCCTTTTATACAGGCATATATGACTTGTATTCACGAAGCCAAGCAGGAGCAGTACATTTCTTTAAATGTGGTTATAGTTTCATTCAGATATCTTATATTCAGTTTTCAAGAAATATTTAAAATTTTATGTTGCTGCGATGCATTCAAGGGAGTGTGTTTTATTTTCTTTAGTATTCACTTGTTTGCACTCTTCATCTGGTCTCGAAATTATGAAGATAAAAAATTGTTATGTATCTAGCACACCATGCCAGGATAGCTCAGTCGGTATAACGACTCGCTACTGGCTGGGCGGTCCGGGAATCGAATCTCGGTGGGAGCGAGATTTTCCGCACCCGTCCAGACCGGCCATGCGACCCACCCAGCCTCCTATACAATAGACACCGGGACTTTCTCGGGGTTAAGCTGCAGAAGTGTGGCGTTGATCACTCACCCCCTTCTAGCGCCGAGGTTAAGGGAAAAGTACAGCTATACCTCTGCTCCCCCTATGGGCCCTCGTGACCTGTTCTAGGGCGAAATTTACCTTACCTTTACCTAGAATACCGTAACATTTTATCTCATAGATGAATTAAGCTACATATCGTTCACAAGTCCAGCAGAACATGATAGTATTTGTTCTTGTATTCAAAGAAATTAAACTCTTTAATACTGAGAACGATCGTACATTAGATTGAAGCCTGGTTTCTGTGTTATATTTCAGTCCTTAAAGTGTAAAATAGACATATCCTTACATAAATCTCACGTCAAATCAGAACTCTTAATCTCCTATTCGCCGTAAAATTAAAGAAAGATTAAATACACGACTGGATATTTTAGGAATGCCTGAAATTTCTAGATTGTTGGTTATTTCGTTGTTTTATGACATTTTCAAGGTTGTGAGATGATGCAGTGTTATGCGCTTTATAGTATACTGGTCATAAGACAAGACCTTGACACCATCGGAGCACTAGCCCAAAACAAGTGAAGAAAACCACGGAAAATATTCGTGAAGTCCCCGACTGCAATCCGAAAGTCGTATGTTTGTAATTCAGATTAACTCATAGTTTCACAATTATGATATCTAAACTAAGAAATTATCTGCACAGCCCTTCCTATTTTATAGTACAATGTATCAGTCTGCGCTAGTATGCATATATACTGCACATGATTAGCGAGCAGTCAGCGCAGTGGGAGTCGTGAGGTCCTCACAGTGTTGCAGCTGTCTTCTGGGATGTTACACTGTCATTGGGTGAACAGGTCTCAGCGTTCCAAAAGCCATTACGATCCTTGGAAACCTCGAAGACAGCTTACCCAACGACAGTCTCAACTTGAATCTTCAGTAAGACGAAACTTAAAACGACACGATAGTGTTCACGGTAGCGATTTGACGATTTGAGGGTAGCAGTTGGTGTTGGTGTCGGTGTTGGTGTTGGCATTCGTGGTCTCGGTGGTGGCGGTGGTGGTGGTGTTAGTGGTGGCGGTGGTGGTGGTGTTAGTGGGGGCGGTGGTGGTGTTAGTGATGGTGGTGGTGGTGGTGGTGGTGGTGGTGGTGGTGGTTGTGGTGGTG
>Ga0131853_10006079_pt1 | contig 21801 bp, 19 predicted proteins | sample TergutLab28metaG_FD_92764 | JGI IMG/M metagenome (GOLD analysis project Ga0131853, IMG submission 92764) | Labiotermes labralis P1 segment gut microbial communities from Petit-Saut dam, French Guiana - Lab288 P1 (version 2) (version 2) | ecosystem: Host-associated > Arthropoda: Insects >... | reverse complement strand
TATAATATAATATAATATAATATAATATAATATAATATAATATAATATAATATAATATAATATAATATAATATAATATAATATAATATAATATAATATAATATAATATAATATAATATAATCCCCTCCCCATGCGCAACCAAAATAAAGAGACACGTTAGAAGAGCGCCTCTTGTCACGAAAGGAAATTTTCCTCCTCCTCCTCCTTCTTCTTCTTCTTGCTTACCGTAGATTTTCCCGAAATGATTATATTTACATGGATTTCAAAACACTAAATTTCACACAAGATATCACGGCAGTCAATCACACAGAACATGCAAATAGCTACTGTTCAGTGTGTGTGCCTGAAGAAGTTCTTTGACAAGTTCGGAAAACACACATCAAACTTTTTCGAACTGACGCTCGTAAAAACGGGGTTTGATTCCATGCTGTAGCAGAAACGTTTATCCACAGCAATCAGACTCTCTCTGGTGGTTTTGGAGAAGGGAAAAATATCTTCCCCTCCAGGGATTCGAACGCCGGAGCATTCCGCCCGTAGTCTATTCGCTATTAAGATAGCGCAAACCGGCTCACTTCGGGCGTTATGGTGAAATACGTGTAGAATTAAACCGCCACACCCCACACGTCTGTGCTCGGCTGAGCACAGAAGTGTGTTGTTTGTTTTTCAAAGAGCAACAAATTTGGAGAAAGCATCTGAAAAGAATGGGAAGAAAGTTCTTTCCATGTTTGACAGCGCTTCGCGAAAAACATAATAAGTAGGAAGTAACCCAGCATGACCAAAACAAAAATGCAGAGATCAAGACAATTGTAGGAGTCATAAGAACTTTCCTTAACAACCTAATTCGTGATGATGATGATATCATGGTGAGAATGACGATGGTAAGAAAATAACCGAAGATAAAGCGAATTATTTCGGAACAGATGGAAGTGTAATAGTAAAATGTTCACGATAGATTTACTGAAAATTAACAAGTTTAAGTGTGATCCCATTACAAAATGCAATAAAATAAATTGGTCTGCAAAATTGGAATAATGCAAATAACAATTCGTGGTATAATTCCAAAATCTACATTAAATCTTCTTATGAAACGAGGCATTATGAAACACATACACACGAATAGTGAAGAGGCAGCTCCAAATGGAAAGAAATTACACACCAAGAACTGCACAATGTGTGGTCGTCACAGTAGCTATGTGTTCACTATTATCAGATCAGCTGCAAGATTAATGGGATACGTTGACTATTATTGCATGTTAAAATGAACATGACTGGCAAGATACGGTACGTGTAACGTAACACTGATGCGCCTTCGTGCAGCCATTGCTGAAGTGGAAAAGGAATAAAGCTAAAGGTAAAGTTCACCCTAGAACAGACCACGAAGGCCCATAGGGGGAGTAGAGGTATAACTCTACTCTTTCCTTAACCTCGGCGCTAGATGGGGTGGGTGGTCAACACCTCGCCCCGGCCGCTTTACCCCCGGGAAAGACCCAGAAGGCTGTATAGAAGGCTGGGTGGGCCCCAGGGCCGGTCGGGACGCGTGCAGAAAATTTCGCCTCCCATCGGGATTCGATCCCCAGACCGTGCAACCCGTAACGAGGCACTATACCGACTGAACTATCCCGGCCCAGTATTACGTAATCTGAGTGTGTGTATGTAGCCTTAAGTATCACAAGCATGAGCCGTTTTATATTTTCATATGTGGTCTGTCCGGATGTACAATATTTTTCCACGTTATGTCATAAATAGACGATTTTCTATAAAAAAAAAATAATTTGACATAAAAAGCGTGTTTTGATTTTCTCTACAAATTTTGTCTGAAAAGTTTCTCGTTCCAAGAGGAAATCAGCGAAATAGCGAGATGTATTCATAAATATATAGTAGTCTTCATTCAATGCACCCGTTCATCTTTTCAGATTTTAATAAAACATGAATTTTCTCAGCAGATTTTCGAAAAATACTCAACTATAAGATTTCATAAGAATTCCTTCCTCGGAAGCCGAGTTGTTCCATGCGGACGGATGGACACGACGACGCTAACAGGCGCTTTTCGCAATTTTGCGAGCGCGCCTATAAACTGAACGGAAAAGATCATCTGGCACCGATGTCTTAAAGATTGAATGGAATATGGATATGGAATTATTATATATTAAAATTGTTTTATACTAAAACCTTGCAATAAATGAATTAAAATGAACTGCTTGCAATCATTCTTTATACATGCCCTTCCAAAAAACACAACGTATTAATAGACGGACAGAGGGTCAACGATCTCAACCCTCTGTACGAATCGGCACGAGACGTTACGTTACATAACTAGATGCCCACTTCCGTTTTCAGTTTACTCCTGACCATCGCACCGCACACACCTAACCACGGTAAGCCCATCAAATCATTCGATATAACATAATTTATCAAATTCCTTATAATGTTACATAATCTTTTTATACTCCGTATTATTCATTGTAGACCTGAATTACATAAGCGGCCACATTTTACCAACGATTATATCTTATTACAACGACGTACTGCTATATTGTATTTTATCAGTTCAGTAATTCATGACTTTAGTCGACAAAAATTGTAAGATCTCTGAGCATGGTGTAAGAACACCGAAACCTGTCGAAGCAATTTTAATATTAATTTATAGTACTTCTGTGTACATTTGTTGGTATAGTAATAAACATTAATTGATATGGATGTTAAAAAAATATGCACTGATCTGTGAACAAAATGCAACTGACTCATGAAACTGGTTCTTACGTAACAGTAATAAACTTCGACACTGCGCAGGAGATGGGCAATATCTTGAGCAAATGAGATATCAGTTGCTACAAAATAATTTTGCCAGTCGCAGTTGTAGTGTAAGTTGTGTTACTGAACACAAAGTAGCCCTAATGCACACGTGTAATATGTAAGCCTATGTGTATGTATCTGCAGTTATGGTCCGTGTGCCTCTTGCTCACGCATTCTAATTTCTTATACAGTACAGTGCCCATTGAAGGCGGCAGGAGGAAGAGAGGGGAATCGCTTCAAGAATCACAGTCTGTTGGCGGTGAGAGGCAGTCATATGGCGGCATTCTTAAAGCAGTGATCAGTTCGTGTCCCGCCTCTTGCAAGGATATTGAAACAGATACATCAGAGGAAGGCAGTGAGTTTGTCACATTTTTTTAATGATTGTAGGAACGTTTTAACATTACGGACTGGTAGAATGTGACGCCGTGTGTTTTGGTAGATATGGGGCAATGGTTTCTTTGGAGATCATTTGTTCTATCTTTTTATCCTGAAAGCGGAGGCACCTGTTTCTTCGAAACGTTGGTGCCTACCTACCGGCAACATGGCGTCACTCCCCAGAAAGCGGTAACATATGTGGGAAAACTGTGAAATTTATCGACTTCCTTGTAGTTTGTCGACATTGCCAGCAGCTCAGATAATATAGCGGTGGTCAACAATGATTTGCAAAGACGTGGAAGGGAAAGCATACTCACTGGTGAAGTACGCTGTCGACAATTATACCTGCAGGTACTGAGGAAAATCTCAGTCGAGTAGTTACTGTCTCTGCTGAGATCTGCACCGGGCACTCCCGACTGTAACCTTCTCTGTCACTGCGACGAACACGACAGAGTTCTACAGTACGTTGTGTGCCGGGGTCAGCAAGCTGTGCGGCTAGGCATTGGGTGGCCAGGGTTGAACTTTTGGCAGGCGCAATAGTCTCTTTCTGTAACCATGTATGTAGAGTACAGGTGTTGTGTTCGCCCGTCACCAATCAAGGGGTAATGGAGACTTCAGTCGGCGGAGAAAGCCATTACAGCGCGCGTCTGGTACATATTCAAACGTAGCACAAATTTCCGTTTCCTAAATTTATGCTAATTTATAATAACATAGTTGTTTAATGAATAAAATTATTTAAAATCTTTCGCAAACTTAAAAAAATTAACTAGTTTTTTTGTAATAAAACCAACTAGATTCACTAATTTCTCAAATTTATTTTTGGAATGAAACTCTACATGTTTCGGACAGTTCCTCTGTCCATCATCAGGAGTTTCTCACTGTACACACAGCAATGGTATATGTCATACAGGTTTGCTGACAGCTTGCTCGCAAATTAATACATCTAGTTGGTTTTATTATAAGAATTTGTCGCGATGCACGGTCACCTGAGCTTCTAACTAGTTTTTCGTACTAGAAACTGTTATTGCCCTTCCACTGGATAAGCATTTTCAGCAAACTAGCAACCTATTTAAGAACAGATGAAGGAGAAATCTGTGGTTTGGCAAAATATTAAGTCTTAAAGCATAGAGATAGAAAATTTCACAGATGGTACACCAACGTTTGCATAGTTAATCCAGCAACCCTTCTCAAAGGGTTGAATGTCTGTACATACGCAAGAAAAGACAAGATTGTAATGTAGAAACAGCGAACAATACCAGTTATTTCGCTGTCTTTTACCTGTACATACTAATATTAGTGAAAATAACTTGGTTGTTGTCACAAATAGCGCAAGATAGACGGGACAAAGGAACACTGGCAAGATCAGTCTGATTTTTACAGTTACGTGGGGCTGCTTATGTTTACTTGTAAATAAAATGTGTAAGTTCCCTGTGCTTCATTCAACTAATTATTGCACCAATAAGTAAGGAGCAAGCTACGTTCAAGGATGTTTTTAATTGTATGTGAAATCAGCAATCAGAGTACAAAGTATTCTATAAGCTAATGGGCTGGCTATGAGTCAAACTTGTAGATGTGCTAGCGTGATGAGGTCCCCTCCTGCGAGATCTCGTTCACCGTATTACAGGTCAGCTGGCCACCGTCGTTTCAGTCTTCGTATGACGTTATCTCGTGGAATGGGGTGGAGTATGGGGTTCGAGTGAGTTTCTGGTTTCATACGGTGCTTGACACTTCTGGCGTGGATGACTTCTTGCACAGTTGGAATACCTAGGTCTTCGTGCATCATGGCATTGGTGACGTACCTTGGGGCGTCAAAAGTTGCTCGTAGTGTTTTAGACTGGCATCTCTGTATGATTGCGGTATTGGACTTGGAAGCACCGCCCCATAATTCAATGCCATAGGTCCGTGTAGGAATAACGAGAGATTTGTACAGCAAGAGTTTATTGCCTACAGAGAAAGTAGATGACCTTCCAAGTAACCAATAGAGCTCTTTGTGTCGTAGATCCGTCTGTTTTCGCTTCTTGATGATGTGTTCCCTCCAGTTCAGCTTATTGTCCAAATGCAATCCAAAATATTTTACAGTTGTGGCTGGGGGTATTTCTACATTATTTAAATAGACTGGTGGGCTGGGATTGCGTCGTAACGTGAAAGTGAGATATGTTAACTTGGACTCATTTATTTTGATTTCACAGGCGTGAAGCCAGCTTTGAGGTATATGTAAGTACACTTGGAGGTAGGAGGAAGCTCGAAGGACATCAGCATGGCAAGTTAGGATGACAGTATCATCAGCAAATGTGCCTATCGTGATGTTTGGTGCCTGTGGGAGGTCTGAGGTAAACAGGAGATACAGCGTTGGTCCTAGGACACTGCCCTGGAGGACCTCAGAATTGATAGAAAAGAGAGCAGAAACCCCTCCCTTTACTCTCGTCCGAAACTGTCGGTTGCTAAGATATGATTCTAATAATGGAAAGAATGTTGGCAGATTTTTTTTTTAAATTTTATATAATAGTCCTGGGTTCCAGGCCCTACCAAGGCTTGGCTTACATCCAACAACACCGATGTGCGTTATTCCTTGTTATTAATGGTCTTGACGATGGTGTGAGTTATACGGTGACACTGCTGGATTGTGGAGTGGGCTGGACGAAAACCAAACTGGTGGTGGGGTATCTAGTTGTTGGTTGTGAAGTCAGGATCAATTCTGGGGCGGATCAGATTTTCTAAGTGTTTTGCGATGATTGATGATAAGCTTATGGGGCGTAAAATTTTACGTCCTTTGGATCTTTACCGGGCTTAAGCATTGGGATTATCTCAGCTAATTTTAGCTAATGGGGCCAATATTGATGTCTGAGGATGGCAGTAAATAAGTAAGCGACGAAAACCACGCCTTACCGGGGTAATTCCTTTAATATTTTCGGAGTTATTAAGTCCATGCCAAGTGCTTTTTTTCGTATTTAAGAGTCCTATTTCTTCGTTTATTTCCTTTGGTGTGATGTTTTATGGGTTCAACTGGTTAGGCTGGTGATTCCAGGAATTCCAACATTTTTTCTTCTGGTTCCTGCTCATGCGGTTGGAATACGTCCGCGAGGTGCTTCATGAATATAGGAGGAGGTTTCGCAGCCTTTAGAACCGAGGTGCCTGTGTTTTCGTCGTCATTTCTGGCGTCCGTTAAGGCATGGAAACTATTGTCTAGTTGTATGCCTGGGGTCGTGGAATCTTTACTAGTCCTGTGTTCTTTTCCGTTTCATACATTTTACAGTTTGCCATGGGATGTCTTGGGCCATGTGTGTGCTGTCCTCTTCATCTTCAATTGTGGATGTCGTCCTTGAGGGTTGTTGAGTGTTTGGGTGTTGTGGGGCTGGAGCCATGGATGATCGCCGCAACGTTCAAGGCTGAAGCTAAAACGCCAGCAAGTCTTCATGTAAAGTTTACGATATTGTATTACGGTTTTATGAACTTGGGAATGTGTAGACAAATTTTAATGAAACTCTCCAATAGCAAAAATAGTTTAAACTCCTTCATCTGTTTTCGACTTGGTACATTTGGACAGACTGGCAAGCCACAACGAATCTGATGTTACCGCTGTTGCATCTAAACACTGACTCCGTTATGTGCATGTGGCTCAGCGGCGCCACATAACGTCCAAACTTGTATGATTATGATTTATAAACGAATGCTGGTCCTAAAGGTTCGACGAATTTCAGTGATGCATCGTGCTCTTTCGTCATGGGCGAGAGAAAGCGGAGAATGCTCAGAGCACAATGTCGCGTTAAAAGAGAAACAGAAATTCGTTACATCCGAAAGCATGCTGAAATCAAGATTGTACTCAAAAAGCAGTGCGGTTTCTGAAGAGAAGACCGCGAAATGAAAGCACAATTTCATCCCGGGTGCCATAACAAAAGGGGTGAGGCTTGCAGTTTGAAATTTCTCCAGCTTTCTTTCATTTCTTCTATTTTTGGTTCAGTTTTGCCCTCAGAACTCAGCTCATTATATTTCAATTAATGTTATTCCTTTATGGCGATGTTTGCAATCTTTAATCCATTGTCAGGCCGTGTCAAATAGATTACGTCTCAAATTTCGTGACTTGTTCATGAACATTGTATGTTCCACATCCGTGCATTAAGAAATATTTGTACTATGTATTAAACAAACAAATGCACACCGATGAAGTATACTTTATCGTACTTTAAAATCCACCTACATGTTTCGGTCGCTTTTGCAACAATCATCAGTGTGCTTTACAACAACACTGGTAAAATACAAAAATTGCCCAAATTTCACAACTAAAATCACTTGACGTTTCAGTGAATATCTCAAGCTGTCTCTATGGTCATAAAATATTGGATTACATTGTTGTAAACACAAATCAAGTGTACTTTAAAAAAAAAAAACAAAATTGGCAGTGATTTGTTGTGTGCTAGCTGTATGTACAATAAAATAAATAGCCAACTAGATGCAACAATAACGGTTTACTAATAATTTCAATCAGCTCAACATGTTTCGGGCGATAATTTCGCCCATCCTCAGGAGCACTAGACTGTGTTTACAGCTTGTGGTGTAATGCACCGACGATGAGGCAGCATCGTCGGTGCGTTACACCACAAGCTGTAAACACAGTCTAGTGCTCCTGAGGATGGGCGAAATTATCGCCCGAAACATGTTGAGCTGATTGAAATTATTAGTAAACCGTTATTGTTGCATCTAGTTCGTTATTTATATCATTGTATGAGGGATGCACGGTCACACAAACATCAAATTTAGTTTATGTATTTTATATACATCCTGTTAGATGAGAAAGGTGCATGCTACAGACCAGTCTTTAGCGATCTCCCTGTAGCACACACCTTTCTCCTCTAACATGGTGTATATCAACTACATGCAACAAACAAACAACAAAAAACACGGCCAATTTTAACTGCTTTTACAACAATATAAACAATCCAATATTTTATGACCACAGGAAGACCTTAAGATATTCGTTGTAACATTAAGTGGTTTTACTTGTGCAATTTGTTCAATTGTTATATTTTACTAGTATCCCTGCACAGCACCCTGATGATGGTAGCAAAAGCGGCCGAATATGTAGGTGAATCTTAATGTATGATAAAGAATTCTTTATCAGTGTACATTTTTTGGTTAAATACATAAGTATAAATTGTAAAAGTAGAGTTGTTTGGCCCCGCTTAAGCTACAAACGTGTTATCATCTCTTTCTACTGTTCCTAATATTTACGGCAAAATATCCTAAAGAATAACCGTTCTTTCAGTTCTTACAAATACAAATTTAAAAATTATATCGCTCTCTCAGAGAGAACACACACAGAGTATGCATTATAATAACAAACTTTGTGAGCTGTGTAATGAAATAATAATTTTATTGCGAGAATCATGGAAAATACACAAATACACTCTGTGGGAAAAATGCAGGAGGTATACGAGTGTATAACTACCACAATGATTAAGAACACACAGTCTCCACGTCTTTGCCATTACAAATGGAGTTGAGGAGGCACAAAATGTGTAACGCCTGACTCCCCAGACGCAGGACAATGACCGGAAGAACGAATGCAGAATCTGTGACCGTTTCGTTAAGAAACTGGTAACCCAGATTTCTTCCAGGCAACAGAAGAACCCGTGAAATTACACGAAGAGATTTAAATACTGTAGCATTACGGAACAAGAGTTACAGAACAGCGACACGTGGCTATTGGGGACAGAGAAAAAAACCGAGTAAACGTTTAGAGATTCGCTTTCAGTGCGCAGTGTCAGCTATTAGACCTAACAAGTACTCTTCCCATGTTAGATTCTTTACGCAGAAATTATTGGTACCGGAACTCAATTAACCGAAAGCCGTTGTCGAATGGGTAGTACGTCGTACACCGGAGGTAATAAGCTCATATCTTAACCCGGATGTCAGCTGTTTCTCTCACACTGTGCGTAAATAGGGACACAGGGTCTTAAAATGGGCGACAACCACTTTCATATATTTACAGTTCATTTTTCACTAATCATGTTACCATTCGACACCAGGTAGTCTGATCTACATATGTCGTCAGAGAAGATAAAATGTAAGATCGGCCAAACACTAAGACCCCTGTTACAGGAGAGTTAATAATTTTCTTAGGCATTATATGCAGGTGAAAAGTCAGCTTCATGCCCCGGGCACTTACCCCTATGAAATAGCCTCCGATAACATTTGATAGCATCCTGCATTGGTCCCAGATCCTGCCTGGGTGTTGTAAAAAGGACAAAAAAATCCCTTCTGGTGCCGGATCCAAATGGCAGTCTAGTCCGTCGTCTAGTCAATATTCTGAGGGAGCTATTGTATGTCCATTGTGTGGCTACAGGTCAGCATGAGAATTCTCGCGTCCTCGTTCTCCCGGAGTGTGTGGGCGTCAGTGCGCGGTTTGTCATCGCATCACCAGGAACTGACAGCAGTCGAAGCAGTGTGTCCAGTGCACGACGAGTTCGCTACGGCTCGGCCCTACAGCGAAGTGCCAGGACCCCAGCCCCTGCCATTGATCGGCAACACTTGGCGCCTTTTGCCCATTGTGGGTATGTACTGGGAACCTTAGCCGGCATCAAACTATGCACTTATATGAAATGCCCTTGAAATTTTAAGTGGGAAATCTGGCACTGCCATTGATTCACTCTTGTAGGCTACATTCTTCATATGACGTTTCAAAACAAGTTTTCGAGTACCAGTGCAAGCTATTTAAATACTTACGCTAAAGGTCAATACTGAAATAAACACAAAGGCGCAGGTTTACCTTTCACCGCAGTGTAGCTTATAAATGCCAATAGCTGACCCAGTTCCAAATTAAAATTTTTTTTACCATGGCGCAACAGCCCTAGTGGGCCAAGGCCTCCTCATTATCAAGGCTTCACAATCACATTCAGACACACCACATTCGGTAGGACTTCTCTGGACGAGTGATCAGCCAGACGCAGAGAACTCTACGTGACAACACACAACACTCAAAAGAGACAGACATGCATGCCTCCGGCGGGATTAGAACCCACAGTCTCAGCAGGCGAACAGCTGCATGTGTACGCCTTTGACCGCGCGGCAATTGGAGTGGGATCAAATTACAGTTAATGGTGAGGGTTTAAGATTTACGCACTTGCGGTCTTTTGTGTGTGAGTGTGAATGTGTGTGAGTGTGTGTGTGTGTGTGTGTGGTGTTTGTGGTGTGTATGTGTGTGTGTGTATGAGTGTGCGTGGTGTGTATGTGTGAGTGTGAGTGTGTGTGTGTGAGTGTGAGTGTGCGTGGTGTGTATGTGTGTGAGTGTGTGTGTGAGTATGAGTGTGTGTGTGAGTGTGTGTGGTGTGTATGTGTGTATGTGTGTGAGTATGTGTGTGTATGAGTGTGAATGTGCGTGGTATGTATGTGTGAGTGTGAGTGTGTGTGTGTGGTGTTTGTGGTGTGTATGTGTGTATGAATGTGTGTGTGAGTGTGAGTATGCGTGGTGTGTATGTGTGTGAGTGTGTGTGTGAGTATGAGTGTGTGTGAGTGTGTGTGGTGTGTATGTGTGTGAGAGTGTTTGTGGTGTGTATGTGTGTATGAATGTGTGTGTGAGTGTGAGTATGCGTGGTGTGTATGTGTGTGAGTGTGTGTGTGAGTATGAGTGTGTGTGGTGTGTATGTGTGTGAGAGTGTGTGTGAGTGTGTGTGTGTGAGCGTGTGTGGTGTGTATGTGTTTGAGTGTGAGTGTGTGTGTGAGTGAGTGTGTGGTGTGTGGTGTGTATGTGTGTGTGTGTGAGAGACAGTGTGTGAGTGTGTGTGTGGTGTGTGTGTGTGGTACGTGTGGTGTGTATGTGTGTGAGGGTGTGAATGTGCGGTGTGTATGTGTATGTGTGTGAGTGTGAGCGTGTGTGTGTGGTGTGTATGTGTGTGAGTGTGAGAGTGTGTGTGTGTGTGGTGTTTGTGGTGTGTATGTGTGCGAGTGTGTTGTGTGTATGTGTGTGTGAGTGTGTGTGTGCGGTGTGTATGTGTATGTGTGTGTGTGTGAGAGAGAGAGTTTGTGTGAGTGTGAGTGTGTGTGGTGTGTATGTGTGTGATGTGTGTAGTGTGTATGTGTGTGAGTGTGTGTGTGGATATGTGTGTGAATGTGAATATGTATTGTGAGTGTGAGAGTGTGAGTGAATGTGAGTGTGTGTGAGTGTGTGCATGACAGTGTGTATGAGTGTGAGTTTGTGAGTGTGTGTGTGAGTGAGTGTGAGTGTTTGAGTGAGTGTGTGTTTATGTGAGTGAGTGTGTGTTTGTGTGAGTGAGTGTGTATGTGTGTGTGAGTGTGTGTTGTGATATCGAAAGACGGCGTCAATTGTTAAGACTATATCACGTGGCAGCAGATGGATGAGCGGATAATTGGTGGAGTGGCAGTGATAGGGAAAAACGGAAGCCCTCCGAGAAAAGCCTGTCCAACTGGCGCTCTTTCCATGTGTGTGTGTGTGTGAGTGTGTGTGGTGTGTGTGTATGTGGTGTGCGTGTGTGTGGTTTTGTGTGTGTGGTGTGAGTGTGGTGTGTGGTGTGTGTGTATGTGTGGTGTGTGTGGGGTGTTTGAGTGTGTGTGTGTGTGGTGTGTATGTGGTATGAGTGTGCGAGTGTGTGTGTGTAAGTGTGGGTGTGTGATGTGTGTATGTGCTGTGTGTGATTGTGTGTGTGTGAGTGTGCGTGTGAGTGTGTGTGTGTGTGGTGTTTATGTGGTGTGAGTGTGCGAGTGTGTGTGTGTGTGTGGTGTGTGAGTGTGTGTGTGATGTGTGTATGTGGTGTGTGTGAGTGTGTGTGTGTGAGTGTGCGTGTGAGTGTGTATGGTGTGTGTGTGTGGGGTGTGTGAGTGTGTGTGTGTGGTGTGTATGTGGTGTGAGTGTGCGGATGTGTGTGTGTGTGGTTTGTGTGTTTGTGCGTGTGTGTGATGTGTGTATGTGGTGTGTGTGAGTGTGTGTATGTGAGTGTGTGTATGTGTCCCTGTGTCTGTAGCAGCTACAACTTATCAGAAATTTAAGATAGGATGATATGAGATGTATCATGCCAAATATACTGGTCCAAGGAACGGGATCAGGCCACTGGGCTTGTATCATTTTGAATGATGGAACTTTAGTCATGTTAACTCACGCGGGTAATTTTTATCATTAAGAAATTCACAACATATGTCAGTGATTCCTCTCATCAAAAAGCTTTCAAAAGATAAGTTATCTATCCTTCGATCGGCATTTCAAAGTCCTATTTTGCCGCTTACATGTATTAACCGTCTCTCAGGCGCTACTCTGCGCCATCTGAGAGAAAACCAACCAGGGCTCGAAATGTAAAATTTTCTCGTAGACGTTTTCATTGAACATTCCATTAGTATGTATATTTGTGTATACAAACAAGTACGTAAATATAAAGTTTCAAATAATCTGGCGGTGAGTAGTAGTCTTTGCACAAATAGCCTCGTTCTAAACTCCCAGTCGCTAAGCTGCTAATGCATTAATTTGTCACTTACTTCCTGACACATCTCCGTAAATCTCTGCTTTGTGTGTAATATTCAGGTTCATTACTCCGTTCACAAGAACTTGTCATTCTATCACATTCTGAGCCAGCCGAATCCAGTTCACAACTTCACATCCTCTAATGTAACGATCTAATTTAATATACAATGATACTACCAAAACTTTAAATGCATTTCTCATTAATGCCAATGCAATTTTTGTTCCAAGCATGATTTTAATTATTCATCTATGAATTATTAAGGATGCTGCCTGGATCTTCGACTATAGCGTGAAATGGTGGAATACAGTTATACCTCGGCTAACGAATGACCCTGCTAACGAATTTTTCGGCTAACGAAGATTTTTTTCGCTGTTTTTCGGACTCAGCTAACGAATATGAATTCGGCTAACGAATGTTTTAGTGGATGCGCGCGCTAACATAAAACACCAAACATGAACGGTCGGGCCATTCCAGGAGCTTATCTTTACCGTCTGTATGTGTGTGACAAAGAAATGAGCTGACCACATCACATAGGGGAGACCCACCAACCCGACTGGGTTGTTTACGTTCGAGTTTGGCTAACGAAGATTTCGGCTAACGAATGTGATTCCGGAACGAATTATCTTCGTTAGCCGAGGTATCACTGTACGTGAATAACGAATTGGAAGGGATGTAATTCTAAGCGGTTGTGCCCTTATTTGAGGGAGTGTCTTAGAATTTGTCTGGAGTGACTGGATAAAACCAGGAGAAGCTGCCACGATAGTCGTTTTGTAGACTGAAGCTCTAACACGCGACCTCCAATATACGCTACAGAAGTGCGAAATTACATAGCATGTTGTGATGACATTCATCTGTCCCCACGCCCCAGTCCGATTTCATTCTCCAATCTGAGCAAACAAATTGAGTAAATGTTCATCCATGGCCCAGATAGCAGTCTGCTAAACAGGTTCGTTTAGTGGTATATTTGAATTCGGGTGGTGTCAGTTCTTATTTCGGTTGGGTTACCAGTCACTCTGCCTGAGTGCTTTCGTGGTTTCCATCGGCCACTCCAGCCAGATGTTGGGACAGTGCTTCAATTGTGTCAAGAACTCTTCCTTTGAACCCCTCTCCAGTTTATCATTCACCCATCGTCCTACCATTGAACGCTGTAATTTGAGATATTTACATCACAAAAACCACAAAAGAAAACACACGGCAGACATAAAAAATGTAAGTAACATACTTCAGGTTGCAGGTTCATGTTTTGGTCTTGTGGTTGGAACACCATGAAGACTGGCAGGAAAATCCGAGAGTTATGGGTTACATGCTACGTATGTTTTCCATTGCCATCTTGAAAATGGAGAAAGAATCTGCCTGTGATGCGATGGTACTCACCTTCCTGACTATGCACTGTCTTATCCTCAAAACGAAAACAGAAATCAATAAAGCTACCGTAACAGACAAGACCAGGATTTTCCACAGGAAGACACGTCGCAATTGGCATAACTCTGCCAAGACTGGTGCATGACTTGCAGCATTAAGCGTTCCTTTTTATGAAAGAGACATTTTAACCACGTCCACTCTGTTGCCTTTATCTGAAGAAACCTCCTCTTGCTTGTAATTTCGGTTGATGAAAAGACACGAAAAGTTAAGAAATGCGTATCACGCGTTACCTTAACTCATTTCATAAGGTTCCAATAAATCTAGACAAAAGGTCAATGTACAGCACTCCGTATCGCATGCGTAGCTTTGAAGGGATTAACAATTCTCTATTAACCAGTGGCAAATTTCATGGACGAAAGTGCTTTGCTCTGAAAATGATCACAAGCAAGGCTGTATACGGTCCTAGAGGCTGGTAGTCGTGGTGAACCAAATACCACAGCGTCTCCAGAATCATAACGTAGATTACTTCCAGTGTTTTAAGACTTCGTGACTCCAATTCCTGACGATGGCACATTAGGAACGAATTACTGAACCTGCTCTGTAACAGTTTCTTTATAATATTCGCTTGCAATTCCTAGAGATTCTTTTTGCAGATGTGGAGCGTCTTCCTAGTATTGCAAAACCCTTCCCATCCACTGATAACGACGGGGGAAAATGTAGGAAAAGCGACACGCGTACATCGCCGCTTTGTAATAAACTTCCGGGACTTATTTTAAATGAATAGAAAATACAAAATGGAATCAACATAATTAATCCCCGAATTCGATAGAGACACTTCTGTGTATCAGTGTTTCAAAGGTTCTACGCTGACACTCATAGAGAATGTAATTAAAATCAACCAACAGATTCTGCAGAAATAAGACAGTTGACAGACAAACTACTAGGAAAGCGCGTTAAGCCTGTTTTTTAATTACCAAGAAAGCAGGTTAAAAGTCTAAATATTTCATTCAATGGAACAAAATATTTCCTGAGCAGCCGGCAGTAGTTCAGGAGATCAAGAATTTCCTTGCCTTTTATGGAACCTGCAAGTTTAATACCATGTCCACAAGAATCAGCCGCTGCATCCGGTAATGATTAAGACGAATCTAATCTATATCCTAGTTCTAGCACAAAGTTTATCCAAATAATGGACAGTTAAAATTCAATATCTATTTCACAGAGAACAAATCATGTCTTCATTACAAAGATTAATTAGTTAATTTTGTTATCACTAATAATCAGAAGTTATGTTGAGAATATTAAGACAAACAGGGTATAATAGCATGATACAGATATAGGCCTATTTCTTGTTAAAGCATAAGGTAAATACAGTTGCCACTATGCTAAAATGCTGTCCTACAAACGTAGGAAATATATTGTGCTGCACGACACACAAAATATAAGCCTCTCGAAGCAGCAGCACCCTTCAACGTGCGCAATTAGCCTTACGCAAAAGGACCCAAGGCAGAAGTGCAGTAATACGGCGTCACGCCTGTGTAATTTGGGCCATTGTCATACGAAAGCCATTAGCTCCTCTCGTATAAGAGTAACACTCTTATACGAGAGGAGCGGTACTAAAACAATGCCTCTTGTTTTTCTCAGAAACTATAAGTGCAAATATGACGCAATTTACAAGTATCGGGGTTACGCCTTTCACGAAGTTTAGATTATTTTTTTCACAAAGTCTCATTAATTATCAACAAAATTTCTCTAAATGTGCGTGAGACGCTGTAGGAAGGTCGCGTAAAATTCCCTGCTGTAGCGTCGGAGCTCTTCAGGCTAGTCGTTGTTCGCAAAACGGCGTCCTCGGAGTACATTCTGCAGGGGTCCATGGAGATGGAATTCGGATATGAAGTTTCATGTACCGGTCTGGCAGAACTCTTCGAATTCGTTGCTTTAACGTCTTTAATCTCTACACATTTCGCTCCGAACTGATTGCAGAACCTCTCTCGATGAATTCCACTAACATATTCCCGTCACTGTCTTAGAAGACGCTACCCGTAAATCTACCCGCAGAAGTATGCACCTTGATTTTTTTTTTTGAGTGGAGACTTCTGGTGATGCTCCATTGATTGTCTTTTCGTCAGTGGGTCGTAATGATGAACGCAACTGTCATCACCGGTAATTATTCTTGATATAAAAACATCTCCGTCTTTCTCACTGTGTTGTTAAAAATTAATCATAGATTTAGTGCTTATATGGTAAAAGAAAATATGAACATTTAGAAACATGTCCTATCACATATTATTATTCTACAGCAACATGTTGCGGTCATTCTTGTGATGATCATCAGGGTGTCTTACAACAAGACTAAAATCAATATTTAAATACTTGTACAAAAATGTATGATAAAACCCTGTCCTGAATCAAATGAATGCAGTCCAGATTTCCCCACCCTATTACTTTTAAACGTACATTAACAATTACAGTACATTCTTACGCACAGTTCCACCAAGTACTTGTCTTCGCTTCAAATTTTCCGATTTGAATATTTGTCCTTATAATAAAACCAACTAGATGCACTAATTTCTCAAATTTATTTTTTGGAATAAAACTCTGCAGGTTTCGGAAAGTTCATTTGTCCATCGTCAGGAATTTTTCACTGTACACACAGCAATAGTATGCTTGTTCCGTCCTGATCCTGCTCGCAAGCTGTCAGCAAACCTGCATGACACATACTATTGCTGTGTGTACAGTGAAAAATTCCTGACGATGGACAAATGAACTTTCCGAAACCTGTAGAGTTTTATTCCAAAAAATAAATTTGAGAAATTAGTGCATCTAGTTGGTTTTATTACAAGAATATATTACGATGCACCGTCACTTGAACGTAAAATTTGGATATTTGTGTATTTGTTTATTTTCACCCTGGTTACTACCTGCTCTTCCCTCCTCCTGCACCTTCATTTGATCACTTTGTAATATTTGTTGAAGAGCACAAATTATAAAACTCCTAATTACGCAACTGTTCCTTCCGCTGTCTTACAATGAGGCATGAGATAGAAGTCCCAAGGATTGTGGGGATAACTGCCACCGGGTGACACACTGCAAGCGGGTGACAACCCAATTGCAGCTAATAAATATTATTATTATATTATTAACTGTATTCGAGACTTCCCTCACTCTGCTTGTGGGCTTATTCCACTCCAACCCCTTTGACCCACGGTAAACAGATCAAAGTGCTTGTCACTATAAAAGATAATAACTTGGTTATCATTACCAACATCCGTATAAACAGAATGACTGGACTGTTGGGAAGAGAGGTGGGAATTCAGTGAAGTACGCTGCAGGAGTTGATCCGTGTGACATTTTCCAGTAGCCTCGGTACATACAACCATTCTCCTGAACACCTACTAAGGCAGAACCTGTACTGTGTTTAGGGCAGTATCAGGTGGCGGATCTGGCCAAATGCTCTGAACAATTCCGTCTGCAATATGGGAACATCGTGAAGTTGTCGGGTCTTGTAGGCCGACCTGATTTACTCTTCGTTTATGACGCTGATGCTATAGAGAAGGTATATCGTGCAGAGGGTCCTACACCCTACCGCCCCTCCATGCCCTGCCTCGTGTACTACAAGAGCGTCGTTCGCAAGGATTTCTTTGGGCCCCTTCCAGGCGTCGTTGGCGTGTAAGTACGGATATGTGACGTGAAAATAGATTCCAACTCCGTGCCTAACAGATACCGTATATTAGTAAAATAACGATGAGATGCATGTGCGTGTGGCAGTGGGCTAGTCCAGTGGTTCCCAACATTTTTTCACTTGCGTACCCCTTGGCAGCCTATTCCCATAAATTGTACCCTTCATATTATCTCCACCACTCATCATAACGTTCAATAAATTTCTCAACTTTTGACTTGTATCTTGTCTTACACTGTTGACGTATTGGCCTTTTTCCTGGTTCGTACCCATGGGGGTACGCGTACACTAGGTTGGGAATCACTGGACTAGTCGATTTGTATGCATCACTGCATGGAGCATAGTCCTTATTTAGAAGCTGATAGCTGCTCAGCTGATTAAGAAATTCTCAGCCATATTACTATAAACATATCAAGGATGCAAGGTCACACGAACATCAGATTTACTATAAACATTTAACCATCGTGTTCACAGGACCTGCGACTGACCTACATGGCAAGCCACTTCGATTCAGTCGACACTCTCACGTTTCATTTCTTTAAGAGTCACTTTGATATCAGCTCACAGAGTTTGCACAATGATTCTCCAGAAGAAACAATGCTCATGTCTTAAACTTCCGTGCTTCCTTCCTCAAAGTTAAGGCTGGCAGAAGTTCAAATTCGAAGACATTAAATTCAGCAAGCCCAGTTAACAAAGACATGCACAAGCTTAATCTATAAAGAAGCCTGTAGCCTGTGAACACCATTTCACTTTCTCACTCTTAATGGATTACGGTCCGTGATTGATTTTCTTAAGCACTAAACCCGTTTCTAAAGTCAAACTGCTTACTGTCCGCTGTCGTAACAGGTAGGTTAATGTTAAAGCAGCGATGAAATAAAGACTTTAATAATCTGAAGCTTGACCAAGGAAGCAAGCAAAGATGGGGGGAAAAAAAACCAACCGACCGAAAAAGTAAGCAATGGCAGAGGCTTGTCTCTTGTTGGCTTAAACATTTTGTGCTCGCGGCACAATCCAATATGAATGAAAAAATAACCTTTATGATTACTGTATGTCAATTGTATTTTATTGCTAAACATAAATTATCACCTAGAATTAACATTAAGGAGTTTGGATACAAATATTAATATTAATTCTAAACTCAGTGCAGTGATTGTCAAACTTTACGTGCAAAATGGCGCACCCTCAGTTCAGCGAAAACTTCTTCGAAATTCTGCCGGTTCCTTAAATTTATGTTTGTGAGCGTGCGTAAGTATAAGAAACACATTCACAGGGTACAACAAAAAAGATGCAACTTTTCACAATTTATTTATTTCTGTAAGAAGCTCTACATGTTTCGGACGGGTTTTCCGTCCATCATCAGGAGCTCAAAACTGCACGTACAGCGTCAGGTATTTTTCAGACCGTTACTGCTATCTGCTGCTAGCCTGGCCAGGCTAGCAGCAGGTAGCAGTAACGGTCTGACAAATACCTGACGCTCTATATGCAGTTTTGAGCTCCTGATGATGGACGGAAAACCCGTCTGAAACATGCAGAGCGTCTTACAGAAATAAATAAATTTTGAAACTTTGCATCTTTTTGGTTGTACTCTGCGAATGTATTAGCGATGCACGGACCTATGAATGTTAAATTGAATGCTAAAAAAAGTATAGGAAACACCTTCATCGGTTTCTAATTTTTAAATATTTAATTTGCATATTTAATCTTACGTGTCACTCTTCCACTCAAAACATCGTGGCATATTTTACGTTATCATACCGTGCATGTTCTTACAATCAGTGCATCATCCACCATATGCACTCTCTGATACAAAGAGTTCATCGATCGTGGTATAGTTGACGAAAGTAAGGGGCAGACTGGTTGAGAACCACCGGATTATATAACTGCCGCGAAATGAACTGGCGGTATGTAAGAAATTTGTCTCAGAAATACTAACTTCAATGACCTTAACGCTTCGCGACCTGGCTGAAAGACTGGATGCGTCCTCATAATGACAGCAGGCAAGAGAATCTCCTATCTTGCAGATAGTCTTTTGAAGGAACACTTTCTTTGGGTGATTGTCTGGGGACTGAACACAGAGCGGGTATTATTGTACTGGCAATTGGCCTTCGAAATTGCAGCACTGGCGAATACTGATTCGGAGGTCAGGTCTAACAGAACGGTGCAATGCTGCATTGTATAGGCTACCCTTCCGCTAGACCTGATCTCCGAATCAGGATTCGCCACTAAATTGCCGAAATACCCGAACTCTTATTTCACTACACTATAGTACCTTCCTTACAAATTGGTAAAAGAAAGCTAAACCATTCAGGTTAGTCGATTTGTGCCTTCCAAGTTGAGAAACTAAGGAGTTCTTATAATAAAACCAACTAGAAGTACTAATTTCTAAAATTTATTTTTGGAATAAAACTCTACATGTTTCAGACAGTTCCTCTGGCCATCATCAGGGTTTTTTCACTGTACACACAGCAATGGTGTATGTCATACAGGTTTGCTGACAGCTTGCGAGCAGGTTCAGGACGTCCTGAACCTGCTCGCAAGCTGTCAGCAAACCTGTATGACATATACCATTGCTGTGTGTACAGTGAAAAACTCCTGGTGATGGCCAGAGGAACTGTCCGAAACATGTAGAGTTTTATTCCAAAAATAAACTTGAGAAATTAGCGCATCTTAGTGGTTTTGTTATAAGAATTTATCACGATGCACGGTCACCTGAACGTCAAACTAAGGAGTCTGAGCCTCAGGCAAACTTATATGGAAATTCTGAGGCTTGAAAAACGTGAAAGTGCTTGTTTTCTAGATGTTTCTACGCATCTGAAAGAACAAAACTTCTCCGTGATTTCAGGCTTCTGCCGCAGTGTTGTATATTGACAGTTAATTATCCGACGTTTCGGGACAACCTATCGGTCCCACCTTCCGGGAACAAGCAGTGCAACAACTTCTTGGACTTTTTCAAAGATGCTAAATAATCTTCGCTTTCCACAAAACTGTGGTTTTTCTGAAGCAGCTAGGCAACTATTAGCTTCTCAAGGACGGCGCAGCATGAAGTAATTTATACTAGTGGTCAAGTCTATTGTGTTAGCATCACGGTGAACGTTGCAGACACGGTGAAGCATGGCGACTGTTCCGCACCAAAGTGCAGAAACCCATCCTGCAGCTCAGTACCGTCAGGCAGTATATTCAGCCCATAGAAGACGTCACACAGTATTTCATACAGAGGTGAGCATCGGGTGGTAAGGAAGCGCAGGGTGCGAGAAATGGGCATCTGCGGTAGAGCTCAGTTGAAACCTGATGGCACACGGTGACGCACGGTAGGGGAAGTGAAGGGGAAACAGGCGAGTGGAGTGGGTAGCCAGTAGTCTTGCACTGTACCACAGAACGTGGTGTATCCAGCATTACTACCATTACTACTGCTGATGTGCACACCGCGGCTGCCAGTAGTCGACTGAACTGACGCCCCCGCCAATTTAAATGGACTCGTCCATTTCGCTGAAAGACCAAATCTGGTTTCTGCGCGTGTGCCATCACGTTTCAAACGTGCTCTACCGCACGACCATGAACATGAAGATCGGCAGCCAGTATTGCATTCTGGGATGTGAGACTCTGTGGTATTGTAGATATGGGGGTGTACCAATGTGACGGAGGAACGCCTGCCTTTGTATTCTCGTACCTTGAAGACGGAGACAGCAAGTACCGCTCAAATGCCAGCACACTTTTACAGTGTAATTCTTTGACAATGGTGTAAATTTTTCCATTGTCTCTGAGTGTAAGACATTCAACACAGTGTTTCAAAAGCAAACTGTTTCGTCTGCAGGTAAAACTACAATATTAAGAATAAGCTCACAATCTAAAAGAGCCAAATAATACAATTCGTATATAAGAAACAATTTATCCAAACCTCTAATATAAATGCCATATAAAATACTCCACCTAAAATTGTAATAAAATTGAACAACAATGTTTTCCTTTTTCCATCACACCTATAGGTGGCCGTCTCGTGCACGAGACAGCCACCTATAGGTGTGATGATACCAGATGCTGTGTAATGCAATTTTGACCTCCTGATGATGAGCACATGTGCTCGAAACATGTAGAGGCATGAAATAAACTTATTGTAAAACAAAAATTTTGTGC
>Ga0131853_10006076_pt1 | contig 21805 bp, 11 predicted proteins | sample TergutLab28metaG_FD_92764 | JGI IMG/M metagenome (GOLD analysis project Ga0131853, IMG submission 92764) | Labiotermes labralis P1 segment gut microbial communities from Petit-Saut dam, French Guiana - Lab288 P1 (version 2) (version 2) | ecosystem: Host-associated > Arthropoda: Insects >... | reverse complement strand
TCCTCGGTCGTCCTATGTTCCTTCGTCCTTTTGGTTTATATTGAAGTGCTTGTTTTGGTAGTCTGTTTGTGTCCATCCTCTGTACATGTTGTAGCCACTTTTTCTGGTACTGTTTTATTTCCTGTACTATGTTCTGTGCTCCCGTTTTTTTGCCTAATACGTTGACGCTTCTAAACTTTAAAACTTTTAATTGCCAAATGTGGTAATTATGTATCGCGAAGTTCTGTTCAGTAACAATAGAGGGCGAAGTGAAAACTAAGTTATACCAGTAACTCATAATAATTTCCAATCAGTGATAAAACGTGTTCAAAATATACGCTTTTGGAATACTTTGATATCTATTAATGGTAATATGAAATAAATGTACGGCTGTTGGTATGAATGTGTGACAAACTGGACAGCCCCCAGTGACAGCGGCAGTATGCCTCACGCGAAATAAACTAGACTTTTTTCCGCAGCCACTGAAAAAAGGAGCGAAAAGTAGAGGGTAACAGAGAGTTTGATATGGGAGAATAATTTATAAGCGATTTATGCCGTTAATAGCGGTTACTGACGTTGAGAATTTTGTAAGCCGTTTTGCCACCAAGGCATTAAAAGAGGTTTGATTTATATCGAGCCTCTGCTTCCTACCGTCGCAATGTTTTTACCCTTTGGAAATGGAATGGGTTAAGAACTGGCTGTCGTTCCGTAGCGCTGGGACTTTGCGTTTTCATGAATTGTAAAAAGAAACTCTTACAACGCTTGAGGGTACTTGTTATACAGAAATTAGCGTTCCAAAGCACATATGTCCGTCATAATTTTTGTACGCAAACATTCAAATATTTTAAATCACTTTATTCAAAACTGTCAATAATTACTTTTCATTTTTCTCATTAAAGATAAATTTGTATTCTTCTTTAAACCCCCCACTCAAGCCTTGTGATAATCTTATGTGCTAAATGGCTGAAAAATAAAGACTCTGAAATTTTTCGCAAAACTTATTTGTAAATTTTATATAATTCTCAAAACAGATATTTCTTATTTTATGTTTTTTGACTGTGCATTCCCGTATAATCTTTTTCAAATGAAGCCAACTAGGTGCACACTATTTCTTAGTATATTTATTTGAGCTTCTGTACATGTTTTTGGCAGCTATGTGCCTATCATCAGGAGAATTTACTGTATCTATGCGACACTCGTATTGTTTCACTCTGTATGGGTAGCTGTCTGGTCTGCAGACCAGACAGCTACCCATACAGAGTGACAAATATCAGTGTCGCATAGATGCAGTAAATTCTCCTGAAGTTGGACACATAGGTTTCCGAAACATGTAGAGAATTTGAAATAAATATACCAAGATGTAGTGTGCACCTAGCTGACTTCATTTAAAAAAAAGTACATTTCTTATTTCCTTAAAAATCCTTAATGGTTTATTTCTTAAACAACTCAGTTGTGAATCAGCTCTTATTTTACTGCTGAAAACAGGAAGTTTTCTGTGTTATTTGGAAGAAACGAATGCATCGTATATTCGGCACCGTACATGTGTACGCTAAGAAAGTGCCCTGAAAGAATCACCTTTAAAGGAAAATTTTTTTCGAAAAGAATATAGTGACTGTGTTGGCAAGTTTTTGTTAGTGGTGCAGCTGGAGATCTGTTTTTTCTGTGTTATTACGTTACTTCCTAGACGTTCGTCCTTCTAGGACCTCTAGGACCCTTGAAGACAAGGACAACAATTTTCGTCGGAATGTAAAATTCCCTTTATTCATCGGCGTAGCAGCATATCCCAGACGCAAAAAAAAATCATACTTTTTTCATTTGTACGCGAATATTCTGATGTTTGCCTTTCTCCTCCCTCAGCTACAATTGACACAACTACTCCTGTTAAACATCTTTAATTTCTCCCAGAAACTATTTGGATTTACATTCTTCTAGGATATTACGGGGCTTCACCCCCCAGAAGAAGATTTCCCCACCTTTACCACAGCTAAAATACTGAAACTCGCAAATTTGTTTGCAGCAAGGAAATAAACATAATTAAAACTGTTGCTATTCTCTTCCTTCCTTTCACTGCCCTACTAATATTCTGCTCGCCCGTCTTCCTCACAGAACGTTTGTTGTCTGAGCGGTATGTGTCACAGTGCTATGACAACTCAACCTTGATCAACCTCATTTCACTTTTCCTATGCCAGACAGTAGTTCCCGCTCATTGTGAATACCTCTAAACAACGTTATTCGCCACAGACTGTAGACAGTCGGAGGTTTTGTTATTTTAAACAGGCATTTATCACGGAGTAAAGGAGACAAATGAGGGTTTGATGGAACACGTTTCCCATGTGGAGGTTCTTGATCCGTTGGAGCAGTCGCCTTGCTGTAGGGACATGAAATGTGTTAACACGTAAATACCGTATTCACTCTGAAAGAAAGGGCTGCATTTCCGAAATGCCTCTAACATCTGCTTTACACCTTATTATGCATGTGACAGGAAATAAGTGTCGTTCCACGAAATTTGTTTGCGATTTTTATTGCGATTACTTTCATAATATTTCAAATTTCCGTCCATTATTATTATTATTATTATTATTATTACTATAATCATCAACATCATCAACTTTAAGCAGGGTATGTGCATATATGTGGGAACCGCGGTAGCACAGTGGTTAAGGTGCTGTGCCACAAATCGGAAGGTCGTTGGTTCGATCCCAGCTAGTGTCAGTGGATTTTTCATTGACATAAAATCCTTCCGATCGCTCTATGGCCCTGGGGTCGACTCAGCCTCTAACAGAAATGAGTAGCAGGAGCATTTCCTGGGGGTAAAGGCGGCCGGTGCGTAAGGCTGACAACCTACCACCATCCTGTGCCTTTGTCACGAAATCTGGGAGCCTTAACTTCCTGGAACCCTCTGGGCCTGTCCAGGCCTGTAATGGGACTGCTTTACCTTTATGTGCATATATGTGCCTGAAACCACGCTTATAGAAAACGTAGTGTTACAGCCATTTTGTACGAGTATTTACACTGTATGGTACATGCGATTTTGTTTCGCAGTCGAATGTGTTGTCCGTATACATTAGCACTTTGTGAAATATATGTCCAGTGCTCAATATGGCTGTGTTCTGTAGTTCTTTACTTTCGTAATTTCCCGGTATTTTATATAGTTATTTTCTTAATAATTTTGAGATAGTTTCCTCTTATCATTATTACTGTTATAATATTATTATCATTACTGTTATTACTAGTCTCTTGTCAAAGGCCTTTTCTTCCCCACCGCTCAGGCTTCAAGATTCAGACTGCAGTACTTTCCTTATTATGTGTGATTTTCCTAGTATAGCTGTCTTTGTAATGAATCTATTGAATGTTCCTGGCATGGATTTCATATCTTTAAACAATCTGTTACCATTCCGGTACCTCCAGTTATTACCGGTATAATCATACATTTCATGTTGCACATTCATTGTCTCTCTATACATAAATTCTTTTATCTTATCTGATTTTTTCTCCCTTTTGCGTGACTCTCCTGCTCGCCGGTATTGTCACATCCAACATTATGCTTGTTTTCTATTTATTGTTTCTACGTATTATATATATAGTCTATTTGCTAGAAATTCTGTATTTGTGTACGTCTTTATTTCATGACACTGTAACATCACTTTCGCACATTTGCCTGTGTGTGGGGATGTACCATTTTTATGTTGTTTGGACGCCTTGTGTTCTGACTCTGGAACAACACAACAACCTTCTTTCATTAAGTACCCATTATTATTATTATTATTTATGCTATAATAATTATTATTACTATAATTATTCCTTAATATTTTCCGTCTCTTGGTTAAAATCTTTATGTATAATAACCTCTTTATTCGTCTAGGCCAAACTCTTTTTACAAAGAACTTTCCTGTAAAGCTACATTGCAGTAAAAATTGGCATTCCTACAAACATTGAGGATGTCAACATGTTAGATAATAGAGACCTGTTGGCTTCAAGATAACTGTTAGAAATTTAACGTCAATGATTCTGATGTGTTAGAAAAGTCAGTGCTCTCAAAACTTTCCTCTGTCTTGGAGGCAGGTTATCATTATGTTTCGGCTGTTATGTATGGCAGTGTCTGTGTGGTTTGCAGCTTTTGTTTCTTGTTATTCATGTTCAAAATGATCTCCTGTTTGTGTATTGTGGTACGTGATCCACGAAAATATTTATTCCTTGGTTTGTTAGTTGAGGTTTTATTCCGGGTGTAACTTATAATGTCCCACGGCGCTGTCTTTAAAATGACAATCGCTGACACTGTAGGAATTCTAATATTTCTTTATATCAAGGACTTGATGACGCGGTGCAGTGTATTAAAGTAACGGACAAAATGCTGAAGTTATAAATAAAGTAGACAACTATTTTGTATAACGTGCCACAATTGTTTTTGAGAACATCTACTCGGAATGCCAACGAGAATATGGAAGGAGGATACACTGGGACAGGCTGTAGGGAGAGATGGATTTTATGGATGGGAGGTGCATGGAATTTGCTCAGGAACTTGTCAGTTCGCGGGCTTTGTTACTCGCTTGAATGAACCAACGGGTTCCGCATGTGTGTATTTCATTATGTTATCGACAGCTCACTAATTGATTGATGCGTCATCCTCATCAACGGAGTAAGTATAATAATTTGGTAAGGCTCCTGGCTTGAATCTGAGGGGAATCCAGGTTCAGACCACTGCTGGAACATACACTCTCCAAACAGACTTTACCTTAGCTCTCAATTCTTAAGGTTCAAATGTCGAGGAACTGTATCAAATTAAACCACAATCACTACTCCTTCTTACTTGCCATTTCATTATGCACAGATAATTTAGCGATAGACACTATACAGTTTGATACATGGTTCTTGGTAATACATTTAAACAAAACGTAAATAAATGTAATACTGTGTTTATGTATTTTTCAGCAAGTTAAATAAAATGAACTAGTTTTTAAACTAAGAACATCGACACGGAAAATCCTACACAGCCGAAGCTCTCTTGATCTAGTGAGCCACACTGCCAGCTAAACAGACAACCCGGCCCTCAGAAACCCCCCGTGCCATTCTGTCCGAAAGGCTTGTGTGTGATGCTTGTCCTGAGGTTAAAATCACTTCGTTTCACGCAAATTAATTCTTACACGTTGTTATCAGTACATTTTATCAATACGTTTTCAGACTCCCACGCACAATGATGTTGAAATTCAGATGTTCTGGACCCTTACTCTCAGCATGACGAGACTTTTGGACGAAACTTACTTCCTCCATCTGCAGGATGACTTTTTTCAGGCGGAACTTAATAATCGCGATAAAAGCGAATTCTCAACAAATTAAAACTCTTTGTTGAAAAGTAATTCACACTCCTCAGACGAATTATATTCTTACGTTTGTAAATTCATAGTCTATTTTGGCTCAGGTTCCGTGGGTTTGTATTACAGATCTGCAACACATTACCTTTAAACATGAGTTTCTGTTTTATTTTTCATGGATGTAGTTTTGTTTAGCCGCTGTCGGCTCAGATATTCAAGATGGTTGAAGAGTATAATAATATAAACAGCTAACTAGATGCAGCAGATCTCCAGGAGGTGGGATATGGGTCTGTGGACTGGATTGGGTTGGCCCAGGATAGGGACAGTTGGCGGACGCTTGTGAGTGCGGTAATGAACCTTCGGGTTCCATGAAATGCAGGGAATTTCTTCACTAGCTGCAAACCAGCTAGCTTCTCAAGAAGGACTCTGCACCATGGAATAAGTAAGTAAGTAAGGTGGCTGTGTATACATTATTATATGAGTGATGCACAGTTACACAAATATTAAATTGTTGAACAGTATCTTTCCATTTAATAAGATACGGTAAATTAATAAAACTTTATTTATTGTTGCACCGTGCACTTCGTACAGTCACTTTAATTATACCAAATAATGCACTTATATAAACATTTCACACTAAAACACTTAAAATTGCTCCAAAATATTTTGATCCTAAGATCATCTTCAGGGATCCATATTGTTCCTTGCTAAAGTCACATATTAAAACACTCAATATATACCAACGAATGCACTTACATAAAAAATTCACACTAAAACACTTATTATTGCTCCAACATGTTTCGATCCTGAGATCATCTTCAGGGATCCATATTGTCCCTTGCTAAAGTCACATATTAAAACACTCAATATATACCAACTAATGCACTTACATAAAAAATTCACACTAAAACACTTATTATTGCTCCAACATGTTTCGATCCTAAGATCATCTTCAGGGAGCCATATTGTTCCTTGCTAAAGACACATACTAAAAACACTCACTAATTAATTTCCTTACAGTGACAGGTTATTGTGGCAGCATGTCGTATTGTGTAAGAGTATGTTGCTGAGAATGCGCCTGCAGGCTGACACACTGCGACACTCTTCGAAACAATTGTAAAGTAGGATGACAGTGTGATTTTTATCCCAATGCCAATTGAGTTGCGTGTTTTAACGAATGCTTTGTGTAAAGGAATGAGATTTCATTACATGCCGGACTCGTGGTGGATTCCTGGTTAGTCCTTCGCAATGCTGAAACTCGTGTGTTTCATTTCACTTTGACGTGGATTAACACGGAATTTTTAATTTCCCTCTTGGAAATTATCAGATTATCAGAGAAAATAAAAAAATATGTAATTTAGTTATAATTCTAAGAGATTTATAATGATTTACTGACTACACTATGTGCTACAAGAATGAAGAATGTGTAGAAAGGAACAAACTTTCTGAGTTCGGTTAAATATGTAGAAAATACATATTGTAGGACAAAGAAGGTACAGTAATGATGATGATGATGATGATTATGATGATAGTAATAATAAACCCCGTAGAAACGAAAGAAGAATGACACACACACACACACACATATATATATATATAATCCATTATATGGAAATGAAGGTGTAACAGTGTTACATAATCAAGGATTACGCACTGATACAGAAGGTCTTTGAAATAGGCCGGATGTAATAATTGAGACAGAAATGAGAAAACGTGAAACCTGACAGAGGTAGCAATAGCAGAGAACAATATCACATAAAAGGAAGCAGAAAAGAAATTAAAGTTTAAGACTTCATGTATGGAATACACGAATGTGGAACATCAAATGTATGATTATGTTGGTAATTACTGCAGTCGTATGGAATAGTAATAAAAGATACGAAGAAACATTTGGAAACCGTAGAGGGAAAGCGTTCAGTTAATTCAGAGTAGGGCACCGTTGGTTCAGGATAAGTACCGGGAGAGGAAACATGCGACAAGAGGGAAATAAATGATAGAAATAATCATAATATTCTTTTTGAGCCTAACAACCTACTCTCTTCGTCTGTCATGTGGCTTTTGTGTTCTACACCTTCCAAGTGAATTATCATGCCTAATTACACTACTGTTGAAGATTCGCTACTTAAGGGCCTCTTCATATTAAATGTCCAACGAGGTGCAACACAAAGCAGTCTATTTATTATTCTGTAAGTTCACTCTACATATTTCGGGTGTCAACCACACCCATCACCAGGAGTACACAAAACTGTAACTGCAGCCTCCGATACTGGTCTTATTTTTTGTGCAGCTACCTCCCTCCAAAGTGGCCAAGCCTAGCTTGACCACGTTGGAGGGAGGTAGCTGCAGTACCGGAGGCTGTAGTTACAGTTTTGTGTACTCCTGATAATGGGTGTGGTTGACACCCGAAACATTTAGAGTGGACTTGCAGAATAATAAGTAGACTCCTTTGTGTTGCATCCCGTTGTAAATTAATACAGATAAGCGATGCACGGAAGCATAAACATAAAGACTTCTTTATTTGAAATATTCTTTTGTTCACACATTCTCCAATTTTCATAGTCTTCTTAATGTCTACCCTCGCTTTGTACGTGATGAAACCTCATTTTCCGCAACTGCAGTTTTTAGTGTTAGTTGTTTTCTTTCCACTCCTTGTTCCTTTCTTGTTGTCCGTACCCTCGTTCTGCTACAAATGTCCTTTTGTACTTACTGACATTTTTACAATCCTTACTTTTTCTTCACGTAAATTAGAGGTGCATGTTGCCTAAGGCAGCGTTGTTTTGTCTTTGGCCTCTCTTAATTTTTGGTAAGGATTAGATGTTTGGTTTCTTCTTAGGAAATATATTCCAACACCTTTCGGACAGGTGAGAAAAATCTGCTTCCCCCCAGGAACTAAATCCCAGGTTTCTTTTCAACAAACCTATATTCTTGTCATCTCACCATCCAAAATTCCGTTTGCATCCTTACGTAGGTATTCACATGCCAAGGTTGTGGTATGTAAATCGAAAGTGCGGATTTATTAGTGACTTAGTTGCTTTATGTGTAATACTGAGCAAAAGAGCAGCAAAAGAACGAAATACTAGAAAGTAAGGAAGACGGCCAGAAGAACAAGGAAAGGAGAAAACGAAATATAATAAAAGAAGTAAAATAAGAGAGTAAAAATGCATCCTATGGAAACGAACTGGGGAAGAGAGAGAATTACAAGACAGAAAATTACAGGCATGTAAGACGTGATGGAAACTGGGAGAAGTGTTAAGAAAAAATGAATAATCATCCCAGGCCGCAATCTCACAGACTTTTAAAACCACGACAAAAGGGAAGAAGGACCCAAATTCGTAGTTAAAGTTGTGAAAATGTTTCGCGTAGCCGGCTTGGGCGTCTTTCGACTTATGTTCAATTCACTGCCCTAACCACAGGACAGAAAGCTTTGTCCGTGCAGTTTGTAGATTTGTGACAGTTGTGTTGCATCGTGGGACATCACTAGTCAATGGAATGCAGATTAGAAGTGGGACAAGGAAACCCAATGAAATCCCAGTCTGGGGTCATGTGTGTGTTATAGAAACCAATGTAATTTGCCAGTAACTCTCAGAATTGCATCCCTCCAACTCTTTGAACACACTATTGAATTATGCAGGTTCTCAATGTTACGTGACAGCAGAACACTTTTTCCACCGACATATTTTAGATTCTCCCAATCGTGCTGATAGAGTTTACAGTCTCGCGTGATATGACACCGTGCAGATTGGTATACAGCTTGTTCAACTTCCAAACCTATGATGAAGAGTGTGACAATGAAGTCATCTGGAAACTTTCCACAGTAATTTTAAAGAGAATTAAGAGGAAATAAATTGGAGGAGATGCACAAAACCGGGAAGAAGTTTCCAGATTTCTTGAATACGACACCGAGTGTATTGGTATAGAAATATCGGGGTGTCGGAGGAGTTTGCTGCCTTCATATTCAGGAAGGAAATCTGAAAGAACGTATTAAACGCAGAAAATCAAAAAGAGAGACAGTAGGAGGGAAATAATTTCAAGATGTCGGAATTTTCCTTGGAGTCTGATGGTTTCTCGGGTGATCAAGGATTTCTAAGCGTGTTATGAAACAAGAAAGTTAATTGTTTGAAAATATTGCACCACATTTCCTTGTTCTCTGACAAGTTACGTTCCACAAACGATAGTGTATTGTTTGTTATTTTTCCCACCTAAATATCTAAACCCTAGATGAAGCCTTTCCTTCCGTTTCCGGAAAAAAATTAGTATACTTTTCTCAAGTTTCCCATGTATGATATACGGACAGTACACATTCCTTTCACTGCTTCCTTCAAAGCAAATCTGCCATGAAATTAATATTTTTTATTGATTCTGCGATTAATACAACACTATAAATGACTGTGTAGTAATTATGCATCACGTTCACTGCGACATGTTTCGGCCGGTAATGGCGGCCATGATCGGGGGTGGAATAGTACAGTAAAAGAGAATAACTGGGGTACAGGTTAAATAAAGTTTATAGTTATTTTAATATATGAAATAACGGAATAAACTATATATCAATGAAGTAGATGTGGGCATGTGGACTGCATTGGCCTGGCCCAGGATAGGGATGGGTGGCGGACGCTTGTGAGTAAGGTAATGAACCTTCGGGTTCCGTGAAATGCGGGGAATTTCTTGACTAGCCTCAAACTAGTTAGCTGCTCAAGAAGGACTCTGCACCATGGAGTAAGTAAGTTAAACCATTGCGATTTCCATTAAATCTTTGTTCTCATACATTGTAAATAAACTATACGTTCTTCTGTTAGGGTTAAAGGCAAAATTTCGCCTAGATATAACCTACCAAATTGCAGGCTGAGAGGATATTTCAGTTTTCGGCTGGATTGTAATAAGAGGTGTGCGAATTAGTAACTATGAAAAGATACAGAATATAAAATTTTGAATGTCAGTGCTTTCTTCCACGGAAAGAATTTCAGGCGAAAGCGTTTGAGTTTAAGTGCGAGATATTTCTACGCAATATATTGCGGCATAAAGTATTAATACACTTTACGATCATAATTGTGAAATAATTCGTAAAAACCATCTAAATGCCTAGCTTAACTGTGCCCGACCTTATTATTTTAGAAGCGATGCTTAACGGATGAACATTAACAAGACGAGCTTAATAATATTCTGAAATTTAAGGTGTTGGACAAAATGTAATATCAGATACAACAAATGAAACTGAGAATGCTGTAGGTAGATTGACTGCAAGGTGCAGATGACACATTTAATATCCTGCTTTCTCTTTAACGGTGGGCAAATCTCAATATGAAACGCACAATTAATTTTGATTTGTTCCAGTATCAGATACTGGCTACGAAAGGAACTTCCTGTGTGCGTACAGCAAATTTTCATCGACGTTAATTAATTTAAGCGTCGTTGTTATCCCTCCAAAGGAATCTTCATTGTCCTGACACTTGAGATCTACTATAGAGGTAGCACCCCTGGCGTACTAAAGCGAACAACCAGAACGACTGGTGCGGGGGAGGGAGACCGTAATTTGATTCTCCCTGGCTGCCGGCTGTTGGGAGGGGGTTGATTCGTACAAAGCAGCAAGTGTTATGTATGTGTTATGTAATCCTGTTATACATAGGTGGTAGTTTACTGGATGCCAGGTATTTTGTAGCTGTGAACACAAAGGTTAATTCGAGCCAGCTAGTAGCTCAGGTAGGCTTATTGTGATGCAGTTCCTCATCCCCTGGGGTTCATGGGTTGTATTTACTTGTCAATAAAAGTCTCCCAGCACGCACTAGATGAAACAATACTTATTTATTTTAATTATAGAAATGTGTGGATGCCTCTTGTGGCTTTTGAAAGTTTTTGTTATATTTGGTTTTGTTTTTGTTGAGGAAATTTCTAATCTGTGAAGCTCCAAATTGAATACGTGGAGCTATAAAAATGACGACCGGCTGTGTGAGGTATGAGGGTGAAGTTTTGAAACACGTTGTTAAGTGTATACGTAATGTCTAACATGGAAGATTGTCTGAAGTCTAGACAAAAATATATTAATTCCTGGAAAACGCACATTTTCAAATATTCACAAAATCCCATATTTAAAAACCCGTTATTTGAATTGTTATAAAAATTATTTTGCCCATTTTTATTCTGATTGAGACAAGATTAGAATTTCTTGACACATGACGTTTAATTGATTTACGTAGAGTCACTGAAATTTCAGAGGAGTTTGCTGCCTTCACTTTCAGTGTATCCTTCTTCATCTATCCTAAAGACGAAGGCAGTAAGTTCCTCATGCAAAACGTCAGTGTCTAATGGCCTATCAAGCCTCAATAATGCCTCCGAAAATTGTAAACTTTATCAACAATGCCGTGAAAACCCGACAAAATGTCCCCCGATTTGCCATTTCTGCGGACTATTTCTTGAATAATTGTGGGCCGGGTAGCCCAGTCGGTATAGCGAGTGAGCTACGGGCTGGACGGTCCGGGATCGAATCCCGGTGAGAACGAGATTTTCTGCCCGTCCAGACCGGCTCTGGGGCCCACCCAACCTTCTGTAAAATGGGTACTAGATCTTTTCCGTGGGTAAAGTGCGGCCGGGGCGTGCTGCTGACCACTCACCACCTTCTAGTGCCTCCGTTATGGAAGAGTAGAGCTATACCTCTACCCAACCTCTGGGCCACAACGGGACTGTAACGGGATCATTTTACCTTTACATTTGTATTTCTTGAATAATCATACACGTATGCCCAGCCCGTTACTTCGCAAAAGGAATTCTAATTGAAGAGAATGCTCTACTTTTCAAAATGTGAGTTGAATCTTCTCCGCTACATTTATTTTTTCTGCAGATTCCCTCTCTTGGTTTGTGAAGAAACTACGTACATTTATTTGAAATAATATAGAAATATACAAATTTTCCAAAAGTGTAGCAATCACCCCGAAATTCTAGACGCCGGAAATCAGACATAAAGAAAATACCACAAATAACATCCAAAAATATCAGACACCAACATTAGGCATCAACGTAAAGAATTTGTCACGACAACCAGGCGCCAGGGATTTTGAAACCCTGACTTGAAAGTTTAATTACCGTGTACTGTGACACTGGAAGTTGTTAGGGGAATGTTAAATCGCAGTCAAACTTTTCTTAAGATTTGTCTTAATGTTGTCCCCTAATTTACAGGTAGAAACCTATTGGCCCCTCAAACTCAGATTGTATAGTAAAAACGTTGTTTACTACCAGGAAGATGTAGAATATATTTACTTACATTTACTCCACGACGGAATATTGAAGCCACGAAAAGGGATCTATGAATGCCAGGAATGGAACCAGCAGAGAATTATTCTTTTCGCCTTGCTCATAATTTTATTCCTTTGCAGCCCATTTCGAACTGAGTAAACAAGTCCTAAACACTCATTCGTAGCCAAGATTATGACGAATTTATTAGTACTAATATTTAAAAAAAAATAACCCTGTGGCTTGTGGGAAATATATGGAAATACGCTTTAGGGGAAGAGGAAAAATTTCACAATAAAAGTGGAGGATTTGATTCAAGGGAATTCTTTACGTAGCCTCAGGAAAGGGAATTCACAATTCAAAGCCCCTAATAAGTAGGCGTATGTTTTCAATTTCCCAGACAGAGTACCACCTGTCCGTGGAGCCGAAACGTTTGGTTCAGAATAGCGATAAGACAAGTTGCTGAGTGCTATGTGGGAATTAGGATTGAATTTTCGGCAGTACTAGAGATATTGTTTTCTAGAGTGTCTAGGTCGATATTGGAGAACACCCAGACTTCTCTTCCAGTACTCACCAGTGTCTTCTTCTCTGGGGTTAAAGCTGTCAACACATGAAACTGACTACCAATCCACATTTAGTGTCCTGGTTATTAATATGTAGATCCGAAACTTCACTACAATTATGCTAGTGTCTTTATGATGTGATGTTTGTTAAGCAGATTTAGCCTTACCCGTGACCTCTACCGTTGCTGGGTAATATCGCCAAAGTTTCGAAGCAGTGGATATGGAAACGAAAGTAAATCAGCAAATCTTAATGCCCACCGGACTAATAAATTACAAAACTACTTTTCAACACTTCGAGGATTTCATGACATAATTTTAGAAACAGATGCTTTTTTTTTTCATTTTCCATATAAACAATGAAGCTGCAGTGTTAAAAGATTTAAATCGAGTCTTTTTCTCTCTTTCTATCTTTCCACTACACAAAAAATCTAAAATCTAACCCCATGCAGGTGACCGCACATGAATCATGACGTAAAACTCAGGCATCTCTCAACTTATCCACCCCAGAGCGACGTTTTAATATTCCAAATGTGCAACGAATAGTACTCTCTCTCTATCCGCAGCATCCGCAATTAGCTGGTTTTATGTTGACTTTCATGTATGTTCGTGAAACAAATGCTAGCTTTCCTGGCTTTATGTGCTGAGAATTAAACATGATGATAAAATACTTAACGTTGGAGCTGCTATATTAATGGCTATGAAAATAGATTTTTTACATTAAAAAGTAGCTGTAATCTAAAGTGTCTATGTGGTTTGACAAAACTGTCGGCTACTAAGTTATAAATTTTTATCCAGTTACTATGCAACATTTTAGAACGATAAATTTTATTTCTAATCTTGAAGTACTTTGTCTTAGGAAAATAAAGTTGGTTTCCTTTCCTGATGGTTACACATAGTGTACCATTGTGAAAATCAACGTTTCAGAGGAAAATTCTACCTGCGCCTCCAAGCTTTGTATAATGCAGATTGAGGCATGATGTTTCTATCTATCGAAAAATTAAATTCACATGGTTTGAAAAATTTTTATAATTTTAAGTTTCGAAATGCAGGTTTATGCATATTCTTACATTTGAAAATATATTATAAAGTAATACTTACTTACTTACTCCATGGTGCAGAGTCCTTCTTGAGAAGCTAACTGGTTTGCAGCTAGTCAAGAGATTCCCCGCATGTCACGGAACCCGAAGGTTCATTACCGCACTCACAAGCGTCCGCCACCTGTCTCTATCCTGTGCCAGTCCAATCCAGTCCAAATATCCACATCCAACCTCCTGGAGATCCATCCTAATATTATCCACACATCTAGGCCTAGGTCTCCCCAGTGGTCTCTTTCCCTCCGGTTTCCCCATCAAGACCCTATACCCTCCCCTCTCCTCACCCATACGCGTCACATGCCCAGCCCATCTTATTCTTCTCGATTTTCTCACCCGCACAATATTGGGTTTGGAGTTCAAATCATTTAGCTCCTCGTTATGCAATCTCCTCCATTCCCCCGTTACCTCTTCTCTCCTGTTATAAACTAATACTGAAAGAAACACGCTACACAGAAATGGACATGTAATTATTGTCATTGCCATTCTTATGGAGAAAATGTGTGGAAACGTAACCTAAATGTATTGCAGTACACTGTCATCTTACATTACCTCTATTTACCGCGGCAGCACTTTCGATTTTTCTTCCAAAAAGCTTGCACACAAATATCACATTCTTACGTGTTCTTGGTTAAAACGCGTTACGTACATAATTACTGTATTTAGGCTATAAGTGAAATACTATAGAACTCTAGGCCCTACAAACAAAATTCCTTAGATGATATTTTAGTGTGTTCTTACTTCCTTTTATGCTTTACAGAAATATGTCTTTTGTTACTTGCTGGGAAGGTTTCCGCCATTTCTTAATTTAAGAAAGTGTAACACCAGAGATTTGTGATGAGATAGGAAACAGTATTTCTAACCAGGATACAAATACTCCACATGTAAGATTTTCTTTAACATTCTCCACTGCTGGATAGAAATAGATGAGTTCGTGTGAAAAAACACAGGATGTTTCAAAGTATTGAAAATGTACAAACATTTAAAGACAGAAAACATGTTTGCGTCGCCCACATGTGTCGCTTCATGAACTCACACAGATGTGTATTATTTGTTCCATTCCTTCATTCAGAAACAAATTACGTGATATAAATAAGATTTTTTCTGCAGACTTTTTCGTATTTAATTTTAATGCTCAGATATTTGTCCCCAGTGTTGTGGAGCTGTAATGAATATTTGTAATTTATTGAACATTACTCGTACTTATCCCAATTATAAAGAGCCAAGGGACAAGATAATGAGTTAATATTCCGGGAAGGGAATCTTAGAGGCAGCTGAAATATCATGATGTGCAATGGGGTCTCAGAATTTTCACTGAAAAACAGAGTAAAATAAAAAACAGCGCCAACAAACTGCACGTATTCACACTAAGAGTTAAGCCCAACAATATTACACTTATGGTGAAGTGTGATGTCCAGTAGTGTTCTTATATCCGTTCATGTAAGCAGTCATTCGAATTCAGTAAAATAATTAAAACATAAAGGTAAAGGTAAAGTGATCCTGTTACAGGCCCGGTGTGGCCCAGAAGGTGGGTAGAGGTATAGCTCTACTCTTCCATGACCGTGGCACTAGAGGGGGGTGAGTGGTCAGGAGCACGCCCCGGCCGCACTTTACCCCCGGGAAAGACCCGGTACACAATGTACAGGAGGCTGGGTACCCCAGGGCTGGTCTGGACGGGAGGAAAATCTTGTCCCCACCAGGATTCGATCCCGGACCGTCCAGCCTTTAGTCAGTCGCTATACCGACTGAGCTACCCGGCCCACGAAATAATTAACACGTATTTGCAAAATATAAACATAGAACAGCAGCTTAAAATAATTCACGGCCTATTGCTGTGATACGCGTTCCTACTTCTCGTTCCGAATTATCAAAATATTCAACTGTAGTTACAATAATATTGTTACAAGTTAAAATTCACCATATAGCACATCACGAAGTCACAGAAGCGCTCTGCGAGTAGACGCATAACACAAAATTTCCTTTAATCTTGGCGCTATTTTGGGGTTTTCGAGGCCACGCCCCTGTTGCTCTATTCCCACGAAAGAACTGCAACACCCATTTTACAGGGGGCTTGGTGGGTCTCGCAGTCGGTCTGGAGGGATACAGAAAATTTTCGCCCCAACCGGATCTCGAACACCGGACCGATCAACTCCCACCGATTCGTTATAACTTATAAAACATCGTTATACTGTAAACGATTTAAAAACCTATCCTTAACTGAGAAAGAAACTTGAGTCAGTAAGACAATATAAAGTCTGAAGTGTACGTGTTGCAGTTGGCGTACTTACTGTATTCCTTCCATTTCAACAAAAGTCGTTTTTGGAACAAGCCTTTAATAATTTCGCAAACAACACACATGGGTTCTGCAACATCAGCTTATTTAACTGTAGCACTTAGCTTAAGCTGGGTCCGCACTTGTAACGTTACCGCGTAACTTAACACCGTATCGTGACAGTGTGGAGGGGACTCGTGACAGCGTAACGTATCAGAAGTTGGTTACTTGGTCACGTGGCCGCGTAACCAACTTCTGATTCGTTACGCGGTCACGAGTCTCCTCCACACTGTCACGATACGGTGTTACGTTACGCGGTAACGTTACAAGTGTGGACCCAGCTTACTTCTGTTTACGTATCAGCATAATGTACAGAGGCACACACCGCAAGGTTGATATGTATTTTGTTGCCCATAGTAGTAAGTACATGCAAGTATGAACTTCCCTGCAGTCATTTGGCATTCGGTTTACACTTGGCGATAGCGGCTTTGTCCTTCCTCATTCAGTTACAAACATTGCGGTTTTAGTAAATAATGGACCGCCCTTTATTGCAACTAAGTGCTTACCGTTTGTTGTACAATATACGTTTTCCTCCAAAAGCTCCAAAGCCGTAAAAATAATAGAAAAATAGCCCCTTCAATTAAATATATGAATAATTACGGACCGATTATTTGTATATATAGGAGTAAAATTGTGAATAATTCTTTGTCGTTAAAAGTGTCTTTTCTTTGTTTATGTCGAAGTATTCCCTGTTCACAATCCACCACATAAAAAAAAGGAAACTGACGATAATAACAAAGTAATTTACAGTTCGTCGTCTTAAAAGAAAAGTGGAGTTTATAATAAACAGTGATTTAATTTTGCAGCAATGTTTACGGGAACTACCGCAGGAAGATTCACGTTCCTTTTGTCTGCTTTATAGCTTTGACTGTAGCATTAAAACACCTTTGTTGAACCGTTCTTTGTAGACTGCAAGGAAGTTATTTTATATAACACTGCAAGCCGGAAATAATCTGGTAGTTTAATGGGGAGCGAAATATTATCTGCATTTCTGGTTGCATATCCATTTGCAAATAACGTTTTGTCGTAATAATAATAATAATAGTCCATCAGGATTTTTTTTTATTTTCATTGTTACACCGTGCATGTTGTCGAGTTACTCAATTGCTATACCAACTATTGCACTTATATAAAATGTACACATTAAGACACTAAAATCGCTCCGAAATGTTTCGGTCCTAGGGCCATCATCAGGGAGCTATAATTTCCTTGCTAAAGTCACATTAAAATTCGTCACAGATTAACTTCGTTGTACCAGTAGGGTTTTGTGGCAGCATGCCGTGCTATGTAATGTTATGTTGCGAAGAGTGCCCTGCTATAGCAGCTATTGAAACGAAGTTAATCTGTGACGATTTTTAATGTGACTTTAGCAAGGAAATTTTAGCTCCCTGATGATGGTCCTAGGACCGAAATGTGTCGAAGCGATATTAGTGTTTTAATGTGTACACTTTATATATGTGAGTTAGTTGGTATAATAATTGAGTAAGTCCATCAGGAGTTACGCCATGATAGGTCTGTTTCGGCCTCGTCTAATAATCTCTTCCAAGGCTTTGTAAATGACCAACTTGACGTAAACTCTTTTTCTTTTAATTGTCTATTCCAATTCTCTACATGTTTCAAGCAACCAAGTGCTCATCATCAGAAGAGTCAGTTGTATTGATACAATTGATTCTCCTGATGATGAGCACTTTGTTGCTCGAAACATGTAGAGAATTGGAATAAACAAATATAAGAAAAAGAATTGTGCGTCAAGTTGGTCATTTACAAAGACTGTAATAAGACGCACGGTCAACAAAACTTAAAAGTCTCTTCAAAGGTCTTCCAAGCCTTCGTCTTCCAGCTGGTCTGTAATTCAGCATTATTTTTGGCAGCCTGTTGTTGTTCATTCTTGTTACATGTCGTTGCCAATTTGATTTGTCTCTTCTTTATTTCCCTTCAACTGTTTCTATTGTCAGTTCTTCCAGTATTCCTCTTGTGGTCAAAAAAATTTGTACCTTGCTGTTCTTCTGAAAAATTACATTTCGATTTATGTCAGTCTCTTTTATCCTTTTTTCTAAGGGTCGAAATTTCGCTTCCATATAAAATAATGGGGAGAGTCAATGCGTTATATACTGTTATGCTTGAAAATTTCAGAACCAAATTTGGTTTTAAAATGTTGTTTATAGTTCCAAGTATTTGAGAACATTTTGTTACATTTGTTGAACATGCTCTTCATTTTCATAGGAATTTCATAACCGAGATATATAAAATTCTATACTTGTAAACTTTTGATATCCACAACGATTTTACATCTTTCTGGGTCGTATTAAAAATGCCATCATCGAAAAATCTTGTATATTTTAAAATATCTCTGAAAGTGCAAACTTTTGATTTAACAAACAGCTGCCCTCCTTCCGTAGTATGATTTAAACGGTAAATACGAGTGTGTTTCATTCACGTTACCCACGAAGAATCTTTCAGCATAGACAATATTTGACATATTTTGACGGGATTTTAATTGGTAAAGAGCAAACTTACGTATATATATATATACTACAATTAAACTCCTACATGATGTGATGGTATATGCGCATTAGTTTAACAACAGTACCTCTGCTGTGTATTCAATAAAGATTTCTTTAAGTGTATTTTATTTCAACTCGGCCTTCTTTACAAAGTGCAATTTTATGAATCATATAAATTTTGACACTGATCTCACATAGGCTTTCAGTTACAAACACACATCAACACGACGTTTCGGAATATACCTGTTGTCCTGTAGAGGTGCCTTCTTTACAAAGTGCAATTTTATGAATCATATAAATTTTGACACTGATCTCACGTGGGCTTTCAGTTACAAACACACATCAACACGACGTTTCGGAATATACCTGTTGTCCTGTAGAGGTGAAGAAACGTCTGTAGAAGAAAACAGGTATTTTCCGGAATGTTGTGTTGTTGTGGTGTTATGTTTGTGACAATGGAAATGTCATAATCAATATGGCTGGGAGCATTTTATGAATTAAATATGAAAACTTAATAAAAATAATATAATTATACGTAAAATCCCTGTATCCACCATGAAGGCATACAATTTATTGTAGGTACATCTGTATCCCTTAATAATGTTTGTGCTGTATGGAGGGGATCCCTCAGTCCCGTATCCCAGCTACTTTTCCCTGTCGAAAGAACCCTTTCTATTCATTTACGTAGCCAATTATAATAAAGGATTATTTTGCATTTAAATTACGCAGTTACTTTTCTTTAATAATGAGATTATCAGCTAAGCTGGACTCAGATATATGTAAAGTTAGTAAGAAAAAACAAAGACAATTTTATAATACATCTAGTGCTTATAGTGTTGAACTGCCTTGTGTTTTTCATATCTACAATAAATGTTTTTCTTATACTACAATTTTTCGTATTTACTAAACGGAGAGTGAGCTCAAACTGTGAAAAAACGTACGATTTGTGGCCTTCATATTAAGCAGAACTCAATACAATTGAAATAAATAAAAATTCCTTACCAGCACTAACATTTCATGCCTAAGTAATCCTGCGCAATTTTAAATATCCATCCCTCAGCTACGTGTCTCTTGGTACGTATTTCTGCTCACTGTGTTGTCCGAGCCGTTGTGTCTGCGATGAATAGTTAGTTTAATTTGTTTGTTTTAATAAATATTTTACTTGAATATCCGTACAAAATATGTGTGAAATTTCATCACTATTTATCGCAAAGTCCCGGCAGGTCCGTAAGGAAAATAACAGTGTTTTGCATTTATAAATGCGTAAAATATATCGCAAAAAAAATGAAGGTTTCAATAAGCTGAGCCAACTTTTTAGCTCAACTTTAAGAAAACGCTACATTAGTAGCTGAAACTGGAGTAAATGTGATTGTCCTCAGTTTAGCTGATATCTGGAATATATGGGAGAGGAGGAATATACGTATAAACGCATAAAACCGAAGTTCAGAATTATGTTACTTTATAGTGATTAACGTGGTTCGCAGCAAGTAAGTAGAATCATAGGCAAGATATGTGGAAGTTCCATGTTAAAGAACTCCACCCCGCATAATTCTTCTGCAGAAGGTTATAGTCCCGCACTTGTCAAAAAATATACTGCCGTCTTTAGTGGATGGGCGAAAAATACACGACCGGCCAACATAAGGCGAAACTACAGCACTATAAAGGGGAAATGTGTTACGTGGAACAGAGGCCTTCTGAAGCGAGGTTTAACTGTTACGGCATGTTGAAGACGAAGGGAAAAGTTTAAGATGTCCGTCTTGATTTTCCATGCAGGCTTTGCAGAAGACAGACTTCTGGGACCCCACGTCTCGCTGGGGCTGTTTACCGCTATTTCGTACAGAAATTCCTCCCAGAGCTGTTGCAAGATGTGGATCTGCAGACTATAACTCAGTTATGGTTCATGGATGACCGTCATCCACCAAATTCAGTTCTTTCATTTCGGGAAATTTTGAACAACTTTTCCGGAACATTGGATAGAAGGAGGTAGACCAACAACATGACTTTGTTCGTTCCCCTAATTTAAATAACTTGGTGTTTATCCCTGAGGATATTTGAAGTATATGGTTTACGCTGCAGAATTCAGTGACTTACAGGACGTGCAACAACAAATACAGAATGGATTTGCGATTAACGACACATGGAGTGCGGTGACCACTGTTCAAGCCTGCAATATCTGCTTGGAACCTCCAGATGGACACTTGGAGAATGTTCTTTAACTCTTAGGGAAGGGTAACTCTAAATATATACTTCAAAGTTATTGAGTTCATACTGTGCTGTATTCTTGCATTGTGGTCTAGACCCGTCTTTGGTTGGTTTGTCCGTTTATTTTTCCTTCACGCTGTATAAGCCCACTGTTTTTAATCATATTCACAACAGTTTATCCTGAATCAGCTCATACCACCCATATTTTAATATCTCAATTTTAGTTTATTCTACCATTTACGCCTATCTACCATTAGCGGTAAATTTACTACAGCTTTGCCCATTAGACATTTTTATATCAATGAATTCTTTAGCTTCCCATACTTACTGATCTCTTCATCATCTCAGTCCCATGATTCAAAAACTATGTTGACATTCCATAAAAACTAAACTCCGTGGCCTTAGTCCGCGCGCGAACTATACCGACAGAGCGGCCGCCGCCGATCGGCGAAGTTAGTGCCAACTTTTGCGGACAGAGGGGTGTCACGTGGGCAGCGCAACGGGTCCCCACAGCCGTTAATCTCTGTTTTCTAGACCTGCAGCCGCTACTTTTTTCATTCAAGTAGCTCCTCAATTGACCTAACGAGGCTCACGAGGCTGAGTG
>Ga0131853_10006075_pt1 | contig 21809 bp, 15 predicted proteins | sample TergutLab28metaG_FD_92764 | JGI IMG/M metagenome (GOLD analysis project Ga0131853, IMG submission 92764) | Labiotermes labralis P1 segment gut microbial communities from Petit-Saut dam, French Guiana - Lab288 P1 (version 2) (version 2) | ecosystem: Host-associated > Arthropoda: Insects >... | reverse complement strand
TAGGGGTTTTTTTTTCGATTTTAAAAAATTTGTTTCCTAAATTGGTTTCATTTTTTTTTTTTTTGCTTTTTTTTATTTTTTTTTCTTTTTTTTTTTTTTTTTTTTTTTTTTTTTTTGTATGTACGCTTCTGCCCAATAAATTAATATCATCAGCACAAACCAAAAGCTGGCATGTACCATTTAATTTGAAGCCATCCTGGTTTACTTGAACCCTCCTCATGGCAAACTCTAAAGGAAAGTTGGAAAGCAATGGTAATAGAACATCTTGTTTCAAACCATTCCTAATAAGAAACAAGTCAGACAAATTCTTGCCTACCCAGACTCTGTTATACATTTCAATCAGACATTTTTATTAGCTAGCCTTAACATTTTCAAGGGGATACCAAACTGAATGAGAATATTATACAAGACCTCCCACCTAACTGAATCATAAGCTTCCTTGAAGTCTATAAAGAGCTGCTGCAATGCTTCGTTGTATTCCCATTTTTTCTCAAGTATTTGACGAATGCAGAATATATGATCAGTAGTTGACCTGCTGTGTTGTAATGAACTTTGATGATCCCCAATAATTTCCTCTGCATATGAAGTTAACTTTGACAGCAGGATGTTGGATAAAATTTTGTATGTAGTTGGCAAAAGTGATATGCCCCTATAATTACTACAGTCTGTTTTATCGCCCTTCTTATAGATTGGTACGTTGATTAACTCCTTCCACTCTTCAGCAATTCCTTCTTATTCCAAATAGAAATAATAAGTTTATGGAATTCATAGCAAATTGTTCTGCTGGGATTTGAACAATACATGCTGATTTGTGACTTTTTAGCTTTTCAATAGCCAACTCAGCCTCAAAGGTACTTGTCTCATGCATCAGTGGTTCTGCTATATGTGTTTCTGTCTGCCTAACATCACTAACCCTGAGTACACTGAACAATTGAGAGAAATGGTTCCACCATCTAGCCAAAATACTGTGGGAGTCTGCAACCAAATCACTCTTCTCATTCTTTACTGTATTAATTCTAGGCTGGTAACCCTTCTTAAAGTCATTGATGCCCCTATACAAGTTCCTTATATTTTTTATACTCTTAGTTTCAAGTTCATCAATTTTAGCTTTCAGATATTCCTTCTTTTTGTTCCTGGAATGTCTGCTAGCTTCACATCTTACATTGTTTAGATTATCTACATTGCTTTGGCTTGCTTCTTGTACCCACTGCATTTTAGCCTGCTTTCTTTGATCTAAAAAATCTAAATATTCTTCATCAAACCATGGTTTATGCTGCTTCAAGAAACTGCAAAAATATCCAAAAATAATATTACACAGGGAGGTTCCTAAAGTATGAGTCAATCCCTGTGGAAAACCAGAGTTCATTGGGTAGGAATAAGATCAAAAGATACCAGAAATGCAAATTGAGGTTTCTGTCAAACAGATCGCTATAAAGACAGGTAACAATTGTAACCTTGCCAAAACTGTAGCAATTTGCACAGGTGCAAGGAAGGAAAAATGTCAAATATGCTACTTGAATTGGAACATAAAGAATTAATCTGACATTGCCTACTCACAGACTGTGTAAGTTCATTAAGGTAGGTAATTGGCTTGATCATAATAGATTAGTATTTTCTGAAAACAGCTCAGCAGAATTAAAGATATGTTATGTTCCTTGCACTCTCTTTGTTCATGTTTGGCACTGTTGTACTTACTGGTTGTGTTGTTGTCACACTGTCACTGATTACTTATTAAATGTTTTTCTGTTATATTTCTTGTACAATGACTGGTTACTCCACGATTGCTGTTCAATTGTCAGTCATATGTACACAGCTGGCAAGTCAACATAGCTGTCTTACAGCACTGAGTTACAACAAAAGGAATGAAACATGAAAACAACAAGTAGTGTGGGAGTGTGAAAAAAAAATTCCTAAAAGTACAACAGTGCAAAATATGAATGCCTGAGTACAAATAAGGCAACACATTTTGAATGGTAGTGTCAGTGTGAAACAGTAGTTGGCATTGAAACCTGTATGTCAATAAACAGGGCATAAAAAGCAGAGGCTCTTGACAAAATGTAGAAACTAGTGAAGTTTGAATACTAGTTGGTCTCCACAACGATTGACCTCTAGTTGTTTTACTCATGTTATGTTGCAGTGGTCACTACCATTGCTATCACCCTGATGCAAATTTGATGAAGCCCTTATAACAAGGTCTTGTGGTACCATAAGCAGTGTGTCATGCATGACTAGCCAGCGTGGTTCAATGACTGTGGTTAGTAACACAGATGGCAGAGAAAAGCAGGTTTGCATGCACAATGTATCACATGGTTGCTGGGTATAAAATGTCAGAGTTAAGGTATGTATTTTGTGTGGAATGTCAGATATTGGTGCAGGAATTTTTACATTTCTGAATTTTTAAGGCATTTATCATTATTGTAAATATGTGAAAGTTATATTTAATATTTAATAATAGTAATGTGTCAGTAATGATGAAATATGATGTATGATTAATCTGACAGCACTGCAAGTGTCTGAAAATAACATTCAGTAATAACTGTTGGTTAATACTGACCATGTTATTAATTAAGGTGTATGATTACCATTAGACTTACAATTAGAATTTAAGGTCTGTTCTGCCAGAGGGTGTTACAAAAGCAGCATGAATGACAATTTGAAATCTTCAGCTTTCCTAAGAACTCTCAAGGTAAATACCATATGTCTGGAATGTTTATTTTCAGTATCTGATAAATACAACTATGTATATTTTGTATATTAGTTTGTATCTGATGCAACTGCATGTTTCAGCTGTCCACTTCAGTCATCATCAGGTAGGACACTGGTGCACAAAAAGAGTAAAAGGGAGAGGCCTCTCCTTATGAAAAATAAGTGTAAAGTTATTGTAAAATTATTATAGTAATTATCATTTGAAAATGGAATAATATGAGACACTGAAATTTATAGATTATATTGCTAGACTTTACAGGTACAATCGAGCCACTCAACACAAGGCATGCGATTACCACATTGGGTCATACACAGTCTGTTACCCTTCACATATACATAACAAAAGTTCAACTAGTCTTGCAAAATGATAACACTTGACTTCATAACTGATTTACCATACTGATGAATATGGAATGCATAAGGCTTGCCTTCACATTTTTTATCTCTAACTGTACTACAGTTTGTATTTTTAACTCGAAACACTTGAATTTACCTGTCAAGTCTAGCAACATAAGCTAGATACTAATTGAAACATCACTTATTATTCTGCTTTTGGTAAAATAATTTAGCAATAACTTCACACCTCCTTTTTCTTAAGCAGAGGTCTCTCTCAAAAATCTTTTTGTGAACCAATGCCCTACCTGATGATGGCTGAAGTCAGCAGCTGAAGCATGTAGTAGTATCAAATAAAAACTAATACACAAGATCTATATAGTTGTGTATATCGGATAGTAAAAATAAATACTCAGTTGATAAAATACACAATGGGACGATGTCACCTAAGTTTATTGCATGTCACATTGGTTCCTGGTGTTCATGCTATGACAAAATTATGTATCATTGTTCATAAAACACTCCCTTCTGAAACGAATATATGTCAGATAATAGAAACGTGTCTCAACTATGTATGATGCACATGGTATGCATTTTCACATTATTTGTTTTGAAGTTGTGTCATAACTTCCAAATTTCCAAGGTTTTATCAACCTTTTTATGTTTAATTCAGTAGAAATTATCAATTGGTGTCCAATATATAGCAACCAACACTGCATGCTATGAATTATTTGTCACCAATTTAGTTCACATTGCATTGAAAATGTAACACAGGGCATTAAACATATGAATGACAGTTTCATTTTTGTATTTTCAGGTTTCATTTTTACACACAGCTCAGCTGTGGGTAGAGGAAATGGGCATGCCCTGCAGTGCACTGAATCTTGGGTGTGGGATTACTATGAACAGCCTGTGACATCCTGGTACTAAGTGGGAAGATATACTGGTGTATGAAATTGTATGTTCTATTACTTGCTGCTCAGTGTGAGGCACAGACCCCTGAAACACAGCTTGCAGAGTACAATGAAAATCAGCTTTGCTCCACATATTACAAGCAGTTAAACAGCATTCTGGTTACAGTGGTTAAGGGGCAACTGCACTGTGAAGTGGAATTTCACATCATATTATCAGCAGTGGTGTTAAGTTTTCAGGTGTTTGTTTTGTGTTTTTTTCTGTTACAGAATATTCATTGTGAAGGGAATTTGTATCATTCTAACACTAATTGCAGGTAAAGCAGATGTATGTCAAGAATTGTTTTTCAAGGAAGTAGACAGCTTCAGTCCTGTCATATGTTACCCTGATGGAGTAAAGGATTTTCACAGCTGTCTTAGCAGTAAAAGTAAGCACCTGGAAAACTGGAGAATTGTTGTTGATAAGGTAAATAGTTGGAACTTCCTGAGCAGTGAATATAAAGCTATGCCAAGATGAGACAGACACATTAGTATACTCTGCAAAGTATGTCAAAAAATACTAATACTCAAGTGAAATAAATCCGTTTCATTTTATTTCATGTCCATATAACTGAGGGAACATTACACACCCACACCCCACTGCTCGAACGTCAGGGCACACTGGATACACTGCGGTCTGTCTAAATTGCAGTAGAAATCTTCACAGCGATGGATAAAATATAAAGTAATATATTAAGCGTATCTAGTCCATTTGCAATAATTTCGAACTTCTTAATTTCGTTTAGTGCCATAATGCATTGAGCGGGAAAGGTATGGAGGAAGTGGCATGATAAACCTTTACTGATATCATGGTGCACTCCATCGCATACCACCATCAGCATGCTTCGTTTGAACAAATGGACTGTGGTCTGAACCATGCCGACTACTGTAACGCACGTCACCGCATGTGGCGCTGTACTTTTGCGTTTCCACGGAGTTTCGTATCTGCGGAAGGTAACTTTGCCATGACGTAATACGCTGTACGTCGTCTAACCAATAGTTGCTAAGAGTTACGCATGTGTATTTTACATGAACCGTGTCTAGCAGGCAGCCAACTTACGTAGATAATCAGTGCAGCCTACGAATCCAAGCAGACATAGTCTAAGGTTGGTTTAAAGTTTTGTTAGTGTAGATAAGAAATTCTCGTGTATTTGTAGACATATGTAACTCGACAGGAATGTGTGTTTAATAATCTGTGTGAAATACCTGCAGGGAAATTATTGGTAGGAAACTTTGAGCTCCATTTCGCCAGTAGTTGCGATTCCCGTAATCGATGCGTGTGTTTTGGGTTCTGCGAACTGTCATTTGAGGTACGAAATAATTTGTGGTTCTACGAAGAGGTTTGGTTTTGTGACGGAAACATCTTTAGAGGTATACTGGATTTGTGTATGAACAAATTGGATCCGTGTGATTGGGTTTTATTTTATCTATAATAACCAAAAGGGAAGGTCAACAAGTCTTACGGAGTATATTTATGTGTTTGTCATCAGCATTTGTATTAAAGTGACACATACTATGTATGGTACTGGTTTAGTGCTAATGGCATAATATTCCTAAAGTTGTTTGAATTAAACATTAATATGAACCGTTGTATCGGATATGGAAAGTTACAATTTGGATTACATTTTGTACAGATTTTCTGTTCATTGCTGTAACTCCAAGAGAGAAACCCAACAGACTACTATCATTTCTTGTGATAGATTGCGCCACATTAGCATGTTGTGAATGGGCCTAATTTTTAACATACCAACCAAGAACGGAATTTAAGAGTGATTGTTGGCGGCATGTAATGAGAACTAAATTATTTGGTTGGATTTTATGTACATTGTTGCGTGTAGATTAATGCAAGTTTGCTGGTCTTATTGAACTCAACGTCACGGTTATGTTTATATTAGCTTGTGCTATACACTTCTGGCTTTTATGGCACACCAAGGGTTTTTTGCTGTGTTGCTCAGTACATGCTTTATGTGAACTTTCTTGTTGCACTTTGTGAGCTTTGTAATCTTACTACAGTGTGATTAGTATGTGTGTCATTGGATTAGTACAGTTTAAAGAAGTTCACTTTAAATGATATGGAGTAACTGTATTCTTAATATACCGTGTCTCTTATATTAAGCAACATTCATTACGCTTGCTGCACCTTCTGCAGCATCTTGGATGCATGTGAGAAGGGGACTTTTGTTATATATGTGAATGCTAGAAACCCTGCACCTTTTCTGAAAGCGTAATGAAAATAGGGGTCTATGGATGGGTTGAAGCCCACAGCTGTGAATACTTCATGGAAGCAACTTTGGTCAGAAGCAGATGCTGACTTCTGCTGATTCTGTAGGCAGTGGATTGAAATGAGGAAGATTCTTGTGTTTCCTTGTAAAGGTCCAGGTTAAAAAATTTCAAGATTTGGTATTGATTGATGCCCATTATTTTTTTGGCTCTCATAGCGCTGCATTAGCGAAGGAGGACCTTGAACAATGGACCACACTACATAAATCAGACAATTAAGAAAATTCTGATGCTGTTGTGGGAGATCTCAGCTGACTACTAGCACTCTGAGAGAGGACTGAATGTTGTGGATGACTTAATCATTTCTTTGAATTTGAAGATTTTTGGGTTGTTGAATGAAATTGAGGCATGAGTTGGAGGTTGTAGCACCATACATTCACGCATGTAAGGATGTACAGAAGAAGATAAAGCAGTCTGAAGTCACTTCTTGACTGTATCGTGTGTCTCCAATCATTTGATCACCCTGGCACCTTTGAGTCAGGGAAATTAACTTCATTGCAGTAAACCCCTGCACAGATATTTTTGTGTTGATTTTAATAATTAATTTGCATGTCGTAATCTTCCAGTTGTCTTCATTCCCCGAAGTCCAGTTTTCCCATAAGGCCTTAATGTAGGACATTGTGGTTTTACCATTTGTGGAATTTTAATAACCCCAGTGAATGACAAGTGTTTGGTTTGCAGGCAACCCTTTGTGTGAGCGATAATACATTGATAAATTTTCCATTTTGGGCTTAAGAACACCTGCTATAATCAAGGAGAGCCTGTGACTGTCAGTTCTGTATTAGTAAGGATCAAATCTGTAAGACATCATTCAAGATGGCGGAGGTGCTGGCACGAACTGGATGTAGCTTTGAGAGTTTCACTAATGAAAAATTGATTAAATTAACAGATAAGGATCAGATCTGTAAGACATCGTTCAAGATGGCGGCGGTGCTGGCACTAACTGAGTGTAGCTTCCAAAGTGTGACGAATAATGAAAAATCTATTAAATTATCAGACTGTAGAAAATGTGCTGATCTTGAAAAACAGCTTCATCAGGTTCTAAACAAATTAAGTTCTGCCCAATTGATCATTGACTTATTTAACAAGGAATATAAACCAGGTAGCATGGATATGATGATATTTCAGCAAGTCAATGATCTGGAAGAATGTGACAAATGGAAATAGTTGACATCGAGACGTAAAGTTAAAATAGGAGATAAAAATTAAAAAATGGAGAAAGTATCTGTGTGTACAATCAAAAAAGATGCTGATCTTGAAGAATCCCTATGCAGCATGTGAGTATGACAATGATATAATTAGAAATGATGTGAAAACAAATACACTATCTGAGACAAAACAAGCGATGTTGACAGTAAGCAATGGGATAACAAGCATAACCCAGTGAGGTATTTTACGTTTACAAAAGAACCAGTAGAAGAAGAAGAAGAAGGGGGGAGAAAAAAAAAAGGAGATTGAAACTCAACATAACCTACAAAATCAAAAGAAGACCCAACTGAAATGGTTTGCTAAGGAAGATAATGAGATTATTCCATTCCAATGATAATAAATTGACAGATATCAAGAGAGAACATAAGAAGAGTCACAAATCCAAGAATATGCTTCTAGGGAGGAGATAAGAAACATACTGAGAATGTGTGCAGTGGAAAAACCACGTAAACAACAAAAAGCAAGGCGGTTATTCTAGATGACAGCCATTTAAAGTAATAATCATAATAGAAGACAACCGTTAGATACTCTATTAATTCTGTACAATCTAAACAGTACAGTAAATTTTCCTACGAGAATGTTGAGTTGTTCAAGTACTGCAATTGGTAACATTTTTATTGATTTATCATTAAATTTTACTATAAATCCCCTCATCAGTGGTGTGTCAGATCACAATGCGTAACTATTAATATTAGAAAATGTCATTGCATCTATACAAGAATTCACATCTTGTTATGCTAGGAACATTAATAACCTCACTATAGATGAATTTCAATCTAAATTGAGTATTGAAAGTTGGGAGGATATTTTTGAAGGATCTGACACACATGTTTTATTTACAGCTTTTTAAACATTTACTTGTATATTTTTTATGCATGTTTCACTAGGAGTAAACTTAATTCCACACACAGATATAACCTATGGGTAACTAGGGGGATTAAATTATTGTGTCATAACGAAAGAATGTTGTACTTGAGTTGCAGGGGAAGTAATGATACCAGTCTCAAGCGATGATACAGAAGATATTCCAGTATATTAACAAATGTTTTAAAAACAGCGACAAAATGTGTTATGGTGAATTAATATCTAAATCCAAGAATAACACAAAAACTACATGGAAAATTATAAAAAAAATAAATAGGAAGTAACAACTGTCAAGATAATATTAAATCCTTAAATATTAATAACAATGTAATGAATAATCCAAGGGAAATTGCCAACATGTTTAGTAATTATTTCTTAACTGTTGCGGACACTGTTATCGGCAGCACTGGAAAAGGTAACAATGATCCTAGGGATAACATGGATCCTTCCATTTACTTGATTAACAACTCTAACAGCACATTTCCTAGAATTAGTTGGTTTGAAATTGGTAAGATTGTCAAATCCCTAAAGACCAAAAATTCATATGAATAGGATGAAATCCCCATAAAAATTCTAAAATTAAGTGCCCCTTTTATCATTTCCTCCCTAACCTATAATTGTAACAAATTCCTATCCTCAGGTGTATTTCCCGAAAAACTCAAGTATGCTATAATCAGAACTGTGTATAAAAAAGGAGACAAACTTCTCACAACAAATTATAGGCCAATCTCTCTTTTAACGTCATTTTCTAGGATATTAGAAAAACTAATATATTCAAGATTATATAAACATATTTGCACTAATAACATGCTAGTCAAGGAACAGTATGGATTTAGAATTAACAGTTCCACTGAGGCTGCATCTTATAATGTAATTAATGAAATATTAAAAGCTATGAATAATAGATTTGCAGTAAGAGGAATATTATGTGACCTTGAAAAGACCATTGATTGTGTTAAACATGGAATTCTAGTAGATAAACTAGAGTTTTATGGAATTAGTTGGAAATTTCTAACTTTCATAGAACATAATCTCAGAGGAAGATAACAAAAATTACTCATTGATGAAATTAATGCATACGATAGTGTTTTTTCTAGATGGAAAAAGTTACAAATGGGGTTCCTGAGGGTTTGATCTTGGGTCCTTTACTTTTTCTTATTTATATTAATTTACCTAAATTAACAGATAAGGATGCTAAAGTTGTGCTCTTTGCTGATGATACTAGCATTATAGTAACTACCTCTAATCAAAGGGGACTTCAAACAGCATTAAACAAAACACTGTCTGATATAATCTCATAGTTTAAAGACCTTTTCCTGTTGCTTAATTTAATAAAATGTGTCATTTACAATTTATTACTAAAAATTGCATTGACACTACATTAGATATTAAACTACTTTAATAAAACTATTGCTAATGTTCCATATACAAGTTTTCTGGGTTTAGTGATTGATGACATTCTAAACTGGGATAATCATATTGAACAGTTAATTTCCAGATTGAACTCTGCGTATAATGCAATAAGAGCTGTAAAAGCAATGTTGTCAAAGAAATCTTTAACAATGCTGTATTTTTCTTATGTACATTCTATCATATCCTATGGCATAATTTTTGGGGGTAACACCCCTAATAGTATTCAAATATTCAGAATGCAAACAAAAAATTTAGCGATATGACTAATTCAAAGAAAGTGGATTCTTGTAGAGAATTGTTTAAAACAATGGAAATTTTACCTTTCTGTTCTCAGTATATATTTTCTCTTTTATTGTATGTGGTGAACAACAAACACAGATTTACAAAGAACTTTGAGGACATAAACACAACAATAGATCTGCTAATAATTTTCATCTACCCATTACTAATTTAACCAAATACCAAAAAGGAGCTTATTATGCAGGAATTAAAATTTTTGATCATTTTCCTACTCACTTAAAATGTGTAGCGAAAGAAGTGCGAGTTTTTAAATCGGCCTTAAAGAGGTTTCTTCCTTCTAACTCATTTTATTTGATTGAGGAATATTTTAATTCTAATAAAAAATGATTCCAGATTGTTATGTTTAAATGTTATAATTTATATTTTATTATGTAATCATTGTATTATAATTGTATTCTGCCATTTGACAGCTGTAATTTAAAAGATACACAGTCTCATCACGTTATAACTATTTCTGCATCTGTAGGTTGTACCTGTAAATAAATAAATGGAAAGTAAGTGAATGGAAATTGAAATTTCAAATGTGGCCATCACTCTTCTGGAATGTTACATGGTGTAGATTGCTGTTGGTTACTGATGTTTCAGAACAGCTCGTTAGTCCTATTATTTGGTGCAAGAAGAATCCCACAAATTCCAAATGCCATAAATGAAAGGACATTCCTGTAAAACCTGTTATATTTGGATTAATATTTTGTCAATTTTGAGAAACATGATCTTCCTCTAAGTATGTTAGAATGTAATTATTACTTGTGTTTGTTACAGGCACTGCTATTTATCAGCCATCAGGCGCATTACCTGGAGGTTTTGAACTGACTAAGGTAAAGTGATTATCTGTTTCAGTACTTGTATGCAATTTTTAGTATGAGGGAGGAAACATTTTGTGTGGACATAGCTGAGTCTTTTGTGATTTTAATGAAATGCTTGAAGGTGGCCATTTGACCATCAAAGAGCACTTCTTGTCCTGTAAGCAGTTTCTGACACATTCTTGTCCCTTGATATAGGGAAAAACTTGATAAAAGCACTGCACTTGTTGAGAGGTGAGTAGTATGTTTTCTTGATAGCGTACAGTGTGATGTTTGTACTTACAGACTGGGTATAAAACTATGGATAATACTTTTTAATTGCTTTTAAGAAGACACATAAATGCTTATTGTTGAGCCAAGGATTCATTCAGCAGTAAGTTGAGCTGTTTAGTCTTCTGAGTTTTGTTTGGATCAAGGAAGAATTTCAAAAAAAGAAGAAATCTGTAACTGTGCTTAAATAACATAGAAGAAAATTCAATAATTGTAATTATTTTAAGAGGTATCTCATTTTGTACAAATTTTTATACAACCTTTTTCTGGGAATGGTAACTTGGTTTCCAGAAAATATCAGTTGATGTAAGATTTTATCATATGTTATTCTGACTGAGTTACTTCTGTATATTAACGACACAATTACATTTCCTATTCTGAGATGTCATTCAATATAATGACTAGAATATAGATTTGATGACAGGAAGCTAGGTCTAATTCCTGACTGACGCATGTGTTAATGTCGTGCACAACATGAAGACCACCTGTGGTGCCCATTCAATGGGTACAGGCTCTCAGTCCACAGGAGCAACTCAAAGCTGACCACTCGTCACATTATAGTCAGTACTGAGCTATACGTCCAGTCCCCATATGTCTTCATGTCTGGGTACTTAATTAACACTATGGTGCAGAATAACACATTGCTGCATTGCAGGGTACTGGGTTCAATTCCTGTATGACACACCACCTGTGCCAGTCAGTTATGGCCATTCTTGTACAGCCCTGTTGCGATTTTTCCCTTTTGCATTTTTTTTGAGCATTTGTATGAAAATCAAATCCTGAAATTTAAATTGTAGGTTTTGCGTGCTGCATACAGCTTTTAACTTTGGCACCAAGAGGTTAAGCACAGGGACATCTGTACAGTTTTTGCTCAAAATAGTCTGAAATGAAGGGATGAGTTATTCCAGGTGAATTCAGTAGCAAGATGTGTTTGCATGACCCTTAATTATTTGCACATTTTGGACTTTAAGTTGAAGGGATATTTTAATTAAATCAGCCATACCACTGCTTCCACTCCAGCAACAGCAAAGTAAGACAAGAGATAATTGTAATTTTGAATCTTTCACTGCCAGGTAAAAATTAGAACAACATTTTGGGGACAGGATTAGTTCCCATTCTTGATGAGAGTAATTAAAATCCCCCCCCCCCAAGTTGGGTCTGATATAGACAGCTGTTCTCAGCCTCTTGTGCTTCTGAAATTTAAGAAGAAATTGGTATTATCATTACTGTGACATACCAATTGGTCTTTGTTCACTGTATTATGAAAGTACAATAATCTAACAACATGTTGTTGTAGAAACTGTTTCTCCTTTCATCATAAGGGAATGGGGTTGGGAACACCAGAGTTGGCCCCAGTGGATGGATTTTCATGAAATTTGGTATTTGAGGATGTTTCAAAAATGTTTTGAGGAAAAGAAAGTTTGATTAAAAGCTGACAAGAATAATTGGTATTTTCATTGATGATGTATGTGCATGTATGATAATATCTTGCTAGTTTTTCTCCGAATGAGAAATGTTTCAGATAGAAGTTTTAGAGAAAATCAAGATACACATCTTATGTTGAATAATCCCCCCCACCAAAATTGTGCTGTTTATGATATAATGTGGAAAATGTACTGCTGGACAGGCAACAGATGACAACATATGTAATATGTTGCATGCACTTTGCATACTGGGTAATTAAAGCTACAGGCCTACACTCAGAATATGTAATACTTATTGCTTTTTCCATAGCAGCAGTAGTTATGGAAACATGCATTCTCTAACAGCATATGTAGAATGCCTGTCTTATATCATCTGATCATTACCAGATTTGGTTGTTGTTTATTTTCCTAAGTGGATTTTTTCCATGCCTAGTATTAAAGACTGGCTGTTTCTTGTTGCCCCTTTGTACCTGAGTGCAGAGGCAGAGCCAGAGCCAGAGCCAGTCTCCAAAATGTCATGTTCTGAGAATAATGTGCTTTAATCTGTGGACAGGGTCTATTTGGTGTGGTATAGTAATAATGAATTTTTGTGTCATATCCATATTTTTATATCAGTTATAATAATTCATACACCATATTAAAAGCTAACAAGGAACATGGAATTTCAGTGGACTAGGGATTGGTTTTAAAATTTATATTAAAACTGGTCTTTAAGAAATAGTTTGTGTAGGTGTGTACCAGAAGCTGTTGGCCAAATAGAACCCAGTGACAGAGTTTCTTTGACATGGTTTTCAGACTTCAGCTGTGAAGAAGTACAGGATTCTTGTCTCATGGTTCAGTTCGTCAAACTTTAGCATTATTAGCGTATTAATGTGTTAAACCAATTGACTGATTAGGTTGAATATGATGGATATTATGGATAATCTGTTGGTTGCAGTGATTGCTCTGGTAATTATGTACACTCAAGTCAAGTCTGAAAGCATCCGCACTTTTCTAAGTAACTGCAAGGACATTTTCTTTGGCAGAAATAATATATTTCATTTTTCCAGTAAGTTAAAAATTAAACTTCAAGAACCCAAATGTTCACTTATCATAATTGATTTTACTTGCATGACATTATTGGAATAAGAAAGACATGCTGGGCTAACGTTTCCATATAAAATGAGTATATGTACATGTATGCATACATGGATACCAAGATTGATACAAGGAATTCTTCAGTGTATTTATAAATGAAGTTTGGCTGGAAAGTTTATATGCAGATGTTGTGAATGATGAGCTGGTTTGGAAAATTAATATTCATTTGACTGTGCTTTTATACTCTGCTTAATTTTTTTTGAATTTTGTGTGTGTAAAACATGGTGCTTGATTATCAGTGCATGAATTGAAATTACCTACCAAGGTAATTAAAAAATCAGTGGCAGCCCTGGTGCTGTGGAGTGCTCCTGGCAGTCGTGTGAATATGTAAATACTGTATCAAAGGAGTTACACTTGTTGCATACTTTTTGTATGAATCTGTGGTCTGTTTTTAGCTATTAGGTATTGGTGTTAATCATTCCATATCTCTTGGAGGTCCTCTAGAAACATGTCCAGGAAGTATCAACCACACTGCTCTACCAGAATCCAGGTTGCACCTGGTTGATATGTATGACAGTGTCACACAGGATTGCAGGAAGCTTTGTGGTGAACAAGCTCTGCAGTATCACACTATTGTCAGATGGGTGTGTGCCTTTCAGTGTGTGGTGGAGCCAGCCAGCCTATCACAGTAGCTGATGAAATCCACATTGTGTGTTAGGAGACTACTGGATACACTGACACTGGACGTGTACTAAATTGTCAAGTGAGATTGGTATTGCATCATCCAACATCCATGAAATCTTAATGCAGAATTTGAAAATGTGGTAAATTAGTGTACATTTGGTGTCATACAACCTGACAGAGGTACATTTGGCAACATATGGAAACCACCAGACTGCATTTGGATCATTGTAAATGTGAAAGGTGAAGCCTTGCTTTGCTGTAGATCGACAGTGGATGAGATGGGCCCTGTTGTATTAATCAGAGCTGAAGAGACAGTCAAGTGAATGACATCACCAAGGAATAACATGACCAGGAAAATGTTGACAGGAACAGGGACAGGAAAAGTCATGTTCATTGTGACCAACAATTATGAGGGTATTCTCCTGACCCATGCTGTCCACTCTTCGTAAATGCCGTTTACTACAGAAACCTTTTGGAACATTGCATTCCAAAGTGTGTTGTCAGTGACCACATCTCCTGTGGTCAGGACTTGCTGTGTTATGCAACAGTGCTTAGTGCCACATTGCCAAGACAGTGACAGATTTGTTCAGAAGAGGTAATTGAGAAGTTCCCAAACATCCACCATATTTATTAGATATGAATCCATGTGACCACACCCTCTTTCAGAAAGTGAAAGAACCACTATGGTTTCCACTTCCAAGATGAGAGATTATGTTGTGAGTGCATAGTGCATGTGATGACTGATGTACAAGAAAGAGATATTGCTGATGGTGTCATATATCTTACACAAGTTTAGCAATGTGTCTGCAGTATGGCAGGAGGTTGTATTAGTGGTTTGTAAAGAGACAGCTTTAAAATGTACATTTTGTTAATTTTGGAGAAGTGTTTGCCATTCATTCTTGAATGACCATGTAAATAAAATTAACTCAGAATTTAAGATAGTCATATTATCTTATCATTCAGAAAGGTGATTTATTGTAAATGGGAGTGATTAGGCCTAGCTGTGTATTATAATTGTGTGTTTGCTGTGAGGTGAAATTGCGAGGCAGTGGAAGCATTTGAAATCTTACGTGGCTGTTAAATGGGGAAAACTACATGTGATCAGAGCTATGGAAGCTGAGATTTGTGTTTTAAGTGTTTGAGTAGCCTGGAACTAATACAGTAAAGGATGCAAAGAATGATTTGATTACACACTCTCACAGTATTTTGGCTAGGTGGAGGAACCATTTCTGCCAACTATTGAATGTACATAGGGTTAATGATGTTAGGCAGACAGAAATACATACAACAGAACCACATGTGTAGTAGGGTGCATGTGGTTTGCATGCCGGATAGCTAAGGCTAAGACACGCTCTCAAAATTTGTAATATTTCTTGAATTCCCATGGCAACAATGATTATGTGTACATGCCTCTGTGTTACATTATACATACATACACAAATGAACTTTTTTTTTTAAATGCACTGTTTATATCCTGTTAGGTGTGATAGTATTTTCATGTGGATGCTTGAAATGATAATATTTTGCATCACACCATAGCACCAAAACAGGCACCTAGAAAATATCCATAGAGTTCCCTTCAGTAAATTTTATCTGAGAGCTCATATCTTAAATCAACACACTTTCTCAGGTGTGTTCTTGATGTATTTGTATTATTTTAAATCAACACACTTTCTCAGGTGGGTTCTTGATGTATTTGTATTATGATGGCAGTGTATATGAGTGAGTTCACATTTCCTTGATGATCATTGTCACTGGCCATATTAGTAATGCTGTAAAATGTGTGGGACTGTATAGTACATGGCTTAAAACTCTACTGAAAATTGCTTTTCTTCAAGTTTGTAATCTGGTGGTTATGTACGTATATTTTTACTAGTCTGCCAGACTGTTGTGAATTAACTTGTGTTTGTACAAGTCTGCTCCTGTCAAGGGTTAGATTGGTACAAGGCTTGGGGGCACACTGGTACAACATAATAAACAAGCATAGCATTGTGAATTAGCAACACCTGTTTGAGAATATGAGTGTAAAGAATACATTTTAAAAAATGACCTGCAAGTGTGCTGCTACTGATAGGAAAGTCTGATTTTAATCATGGTGATGTCAATGGTACTCATCAAGAATGATGTTATTCATACTTTACAGTCTGCTTCAGTAGGCAGAGAAAGTGTTTTACAATATCTGTTCTTGTATCATCCTTCTCTGGAAATATGAACTTCCATGTATTTCCATATAATTGAGGGAACATTACCTCATAACCTGTTCAACCATTGTTCTCATTTCTCCCTACGTATCGACCTGGTGACATCCTGCACCACTATAAAACCATTGTTACTAATTTGGTCATCATACAGCAACTGTGTAGGTCTACCCTGCTGTCCCTGAGGTTCTGAATTATCATAAATTCAGCTCCCAGAACACAAAACAATTGCATGATAATAACCTTTTTGTGCTCCTAATCGAGGACTTTTCTGTTATGAAGCCATTTTTTGACATTTATTTTTTATGTCACAAATTCCTAGCTTTTCTGGACTACTACTGTAAATTTCTGATTTAACCTACCACATCTATTTGCTCTTCTCTCTCTAAGTGTTTTGGATGTTATCTTATAACCTCTGGGCATATCTGCTTGTGTGCAGTAACATAGCGTCCTCTAGATTCATTTGATGTGACTGAATATGTTGAGCTGCAAGGGTATTCGTCACAGGAATAAAAGTTGTCTGGTTCTTCTGTGTAATCATTCTGATCTGTTACAAATGAATAATGACTAGCTTCATTTTCCTGAAAGGCCATGTACGAGATTTGGTTAATCCATTTGTATTCCATGGAAAAAATATTTTAAGATGTGCTTTTGATACAGAAGGCATATCTTGAAGACATTAAGGTTCTGCCAGAATTCATGACAAATGAATCATTGTAGGCAACAAAGTTGGGAATTAAAAAGAGGACTGAGACATCAAAATTCTGTAATTAATGGCTTTTGTTTGGTGGGAAAAACAAAAGTACAGTCCCATTATTTTGTGCAAGAAAAAATAGTTTCATTAGTCACATAAGAGTAATGGCTGTTGAACATGAGGGGAGAGCCCCCTTTTCTTCCAACCAGACATGGAGGCTACATCCATACTTCCTTCAGAATCTCGTCAGATAAAGTGGTCTTTGTTATGAATTCTTGCCAGAATTAATATTGGAGAAATGATGTTCATATTTGCTGAAACTGTCCAGATGAACATTGCACGTTTTGCTGTCCCATCTGATACTCCTTGCCCACTTTCAGAGAACCTATTTTGCAATAACGTTTGGTATTTTCATGATAGTCGTGATACCTGCTTTCAGGTCCAGATTTATAATGCTTGTACAACCCTCCCATAATTGTCATAAAATTCACCCAATCTGAGTTTCTGTCAAGGAATGTTGCTCTTGCAAGAATAGCATTTCCTAGATTTTCTGTGGCGAAGTAAAAGATGTTTCTTCATAAATTATTTTATGCAATCTTGCCATTTTGTTGCATGCCCTCTTCTTCTGCTTTCTTCCCACTGCACACATTGCATTAAGTCATTTGATGCCTTTATAAGGGCCGTCCTGTGTCAGTACTACTGTAAAGAGAGTAGATTTTTTAATATTCGTTTCTTGCATTATAGTTAAATTTCCACAATTTCAACCAACAAATGCGCACAATTATCATTTAAATCACAAGAATAATTGTAAAAATATTAAATTCTTTGGTTTATGCATAATCGAGTTGCTGCTGCTTTTAATGTACTGGAACACAGATGATGAGTACCATTCATCTTTATCGAAATATAACTTGGTGTCAGTCGCTGTTGTCTTCATGCGTTATTATACAATAGGTGATTCGTTATTATACAATAGGTGATTCATTTGTTTTATACAACCTTTCGTTAATGTTCCTAAATGGTACATTTGTTTGTCCTGATGGGCATTGACGAATTCTGTATTGTTCCTTCCGTGCATTATACAGGATGCGGCAAAAAAACCTGACGGTTTTTAAGTCCGGTTATATTGGAAATCGTGTGGGGTGTGGTAATGCAACCAAGGTCAGTGGCTAGCTGGTTTCATGCAATTTCAGTAGCCATGGACCAGTGGACTGCGCAACATCGTGCTTTCGTTGTTGAAGCTTATTTCAAGAATGGCGGTTCAGCCGTTACAACACAACGTTTATTTCGCAGACACTTTAACATTCCTCGTCATGGTCGTGTTTCCTGTCGTAACACTGTAAAAGAATGGGCACAGAGCTTTCGGGAAAATGCTTCGGCCTTAAAAAGAAAACCCCGAGGCAGAATTCCTATGGTACGAACACCAGAAAATGTTGATAAGGTAAGGGTGGCTGTCGTGAAGAGTACAAGGCGTTCAGTGAGGAGGCATTCCGCTGCCATAGGACTATCTGATCGTGGCGTGCGGAGAATTTTGCACAAGGATTTAATTTTATCCGTACAAAATTGCGATTTCTCAAGAATTAAGTGATCGCGATATGGCCAATCGCAGGATTTCTTCTGAGCGACTTCTCGAAATGCTGAATGATGATGGTGTTATCAACGTGTCCTAATGACTGATGAAGCACCTTTCCACTTGTCAGGTTATGTGAACAAACAAAGTCATAGCTACTGAGCACCTGAAAATCCACAAGAGCTCCATCAGCGTCCTCTCCACAGCGAAAGATTGTCTAGTGTGGGATTGCGTCGTTTGGAGTTCTTGGTCCTTACTTCTTTGAAGACAACGAAGGTGCAGCCGTTACTTTGACATCCGAGCGCCTTGTGGCAATGCCACGGAACTTCTGTGAGCCGGAGTTACGTCGTCGTGGGATCGATCTCTCATCAGTATGGTTTCAGCAAGATGGAGCAACAACCCACACAGGAAGGGCATCAATGAGTGTTCTGCGGGAAATGTTTCCACAAAACGTCATTTCGCGTGGCGGCAATGTTCCATGGCCGGCACGTTAGCCTGATCTCACCGCCTGTGATTACTTTTTATGGGGGTATCTCAAAAGCAGAGTTTTCATCTCTAAGCCTAGAACCATAGCGGAACTAAGGCAAAGCATAAAGGAAGAAATCGCGGCGATCCCGGAGCAGATGACTCGTCGGGTGATGGAAAATCTTGGAGTAAGACTGAAGCAGTGTTTGAGAAATGGTGGGAGACATCCGAGTGACGTACTTTTCAAAACTTAAAATGGCATGTACTGAGTTTTCCAGTGATAACAACTTTTACATAAAAAGGTGAAACCTCATTGTGTTATTTCATTTAAAAAAAACCGCCAGGTTTTTCTGCCGCACCTGTATTTTCATTTCTACAGTTTCAACAAACAAATGCACACATTAGTCGTTTAATTCACAAAAGTATTTTTAAAACATTAATAAAGACGTTAATAAAGAGTTTACAAAAATATTGTTTTGAATTTAATGACAGTAATGTTCATCTGCTGGGTGAAATGTGGAAAAAAAAGTAAAGTTGCTGCATTCTCACTTGGGTCGAGCGATCACAATAAACTGAGCCAGAAGACAAATGAACAGCTTTCATGAAACCTGCGTCCGTTGAAACTGGAGTGAATGGATTATGGAAGACTGGAATATGTCCACTTGATCCCATTGTTATCTGATTCGATGTATCAGCCAGGAGAGAGAGCCGAAAGACCTCAGCAAGATACAATGGATTCCCAAGATGTGACAGAGGCCTCGACTGCATCCGTTGTTGAATCCCTAGGAGTCTCTGGCCTGCAGAAGCGAGTATGTATTGCATTCACTTGAAACAAAAGGCCTGCTGAAGATGCTTCACTTTAAGCACTTAAATTTATTGCCAGTGGCTAGAGAGTGGAAGAAGTCAGTGAAACGAACAGACAATGTGGAAAGACAACGGCATTCACCAGTTTGCCTTATAAGAGAGAATTGATCGCTCTTATGAATCCAGGAACTTCTAAACGGAGACTGCTTCCAATGTGGGTGTGGCGATGCAGGCAGAAAGAAAGTTGGAGGGAGAACAAATTTGGATAAGAATTGATAAATCAATAGTGACAAAACAGAACCACGCGGAAACGTCTGAATAATACTGTTATAATGCGGGATTAATTTTCTGAAAAGGTCTTTTCTCTAATTCTAATTCAGAGGAAGGCCCGATTAGGTACGTGAGATGTAATGATTGGTATCACAAGGCATGTGCAGGAATTTGTGATGAAGATGTTGTAGGTTCTGTTGACTGCTTTGGTAATTGTTTTAAAATCCATACTCTGGATGATTATGAATGTATTTAACATACACATTATTTCTGTTGTTCAAATGTTTTTATTTTTTAAAATCCGTTATTTTATTCAACTGGTTGGATGAAACAGGGTATAGAGATTTTGTTATTTTTGGCCACTGGAATTTTCAAGCGGAAGGCAAGGAACGAGTCATTTGTACGATTACAGCTACATGTTTCATTTTGTTTTCTCTCCCGGCCTCCAGGCAATGCAGTCCCCGCAAAGGAAACTAATGTATACTTCTTGTAAGAATACGTGGTGGGAATCCTCAACAAGCATTTTTTGAAAACTAATAATTCACTGTTATTTTATAATATATTTACTAATTCTAATCGTCTTGTAATTCTTCTACGCCTGATATTCCACCTACACTTTCATCATATTCACTGTTGCTGCTGCTGCTATTGCTGCATATTGCAGTATCTTATTATTATTTTTAGTTTTCCTTTTTTAATACCTTCCTGTTCAAAATCCTGTTTGTCTAGTTTGACTACATGTTCACCAACGCTGAACCACGTGTCTTTCACTTTCTTTGAATCTCTTCTTCCAGAAATGTTAGTAATTTGTACCAAATTTACTGTATTTTCCAACCTGCCGCTCTGCGCTCACCCAAATTAATTCTGTATGCATGAGGCTTGGGTTCGTAAGGTGGAAGTCTCAACACCGTATGACAGCCAGCAACCATGATTTATGAATGGAGGAAGGTTTTGTACTTCAGTTTGTAAGTTTTTATTACTTCATAAAGTTGTACTGTTAACATTGTGCCACAAAATGGAATGTTTCTCGTGGTTAACCAGTTTTCGTCGTTTTTGCTTTGAGTTCGTTGTTGCTGTTTTGTCCTTTGGATTAGATTAGGAGACATTGTCAGTCACCAGTGCAGAATTCGGCTCCAAATTAGGAGTTAAATTTCAGTTAGTTTACAGTTTTTCGTAAGCCGTACGTACCGCCTTTAAGATTAGATATATTCCTGTATCTCGCTGTTGGAAGTAATTGAGAAATAGCTGGTGACGTTCTTTTATGCACATAAAACTCGTGAATTATGCTCCGAATGACACATCAAAATTATCGGTGTCACACATTTCAACACGTTATGTATCTTGTCGGTCGTATTGACTGAACCCACTTGAGATTTCCCCCCCCCCCCCCCCCACGACATTTATATTTTTTTTTTTTTGGAAATTTTTTCTTCTCCCCCCTCTTTTTGTCCTCTTCACGCCGCCCCCCTCACATTTTGGACCAGCCCTCTTTTTT
>Ga0131853_10006072_pt1 | contig 21819 bp, 17 predicted proteins | sample TergutLab28metaG_FD_92764 | JGI IMG/M metagenome (GOLD analysis project Ga0131853, IMG submission 92764) | Labiotermes labralis P1 segment gut microbial communities from Petit-Saut dam, French Guiana - Lab288 P1 (version 2) (version 2) | ecosystem: Host-associated > Arthropoda: Insects >... | reverse complement strand
TTGCAAAGTCCACGTCTCTGATTTGGCTTTCCGCCGCTTGCTGGTTGGTAATAGACACAGTAAGGTTGTTGATTGTACTCTCCAAACGATTTACCAACGCACCAATTGATGAACGCGATTCGCTGAGATCTTCAATTAAGCCGTCTAATTCGTCAATCGCCGCTCGTGCAGAAGTTTGGTCTGTAACATTGCCTGTTACATCCTCAACACTTTCGTAAGTAATTTGAATTCTATCATCGTCTTCGTTATTTGCATCAACTTGCAAATGATCTTCAATGAAAGCGCTATCATCTGTCAAGAGCTTAATACCGTTGAAGTTCGTTACATTGACAATTCTTGTGATCTCGCTTGTCAATGCCTGAAACTCTGCGTCCATATAAGCGCGCTCGGTAGATGTATAGGTCGCGTTAGACGATTGAACAGCAAGTTCTCTTTGACGTTGCATAATAGCGTGAATTTCGTTCATCGCTCCTTCTGCAATGTTAAGAGCACTTATACCGTCGAGAGCATTTCTTTTTGCCATTGTTTGCCCTCTTACCTGTGTACGTAAACCTTCTGAAACTGCCAAACCTGCTGCGTCGTCGCTTGCTCTGTTAATTCTAAAGCCTGTTGACAATTTTTCAAGGTCTTTTCCTACTGCTCTGTTGTTTTGGAACAATGCACCTTGTGTGTGCATAGATGAGATGTTGTTGTTAATACGCATAATAAACCTCCATGTTTTTTGGTCGCCTTTTGTTGTTGTTGGGCGACCGGTTGTTATTTTTCCGTTGGCATCCTTGCCACTTATTAACGTTATCGACAAGTTAATAAAAATACTTTATACTTTTTGATAAAAAAAATAAAAAAAAGTGATTTTTGCCCTATACTCCCTGTACTATTACGTATTTTATATGTTATGTAAACGTTTTATAACAGGGGTTTTATGGCAATAAATATTTTAGCAACCTTAGTTTTTCTTTTTATGTTTACCGCTTCGGTAAGCGCTAAGATTGCGGTTTTGCACTCGCACGACTCCGACAACCAACTCGCGCAGAACCTTACCGTTCGTCTTAATACTTACGCACCGTCTCAAAGATTTTTTATAAACGACGCAGGAGCAATTCCGTATATTCAACAAACTTATCCGAACATTGAACTTTTTGTTATAGTGTCTGCGCGCGTTGCGTCGGATTATGCAGTAATTGTTCGCGAGGGCAGACAGCGCCTTGCTCCGCACGTCAGTATTTTGGGGCAAAATATTCCTAACGATAAACTTTCTGTTTTGTTGAGGCACGGAATTGTCGCAATTCCGAAGCTCGACCCTGTTTTGGCAGTGCGCGGGGTTTCGAGTGCATATAATATAAATATAAAAAGCGTTGGCTATCTTCATTGCGATGATACAAGAAATCTTGCTGAAAACGAAAGAGCGCATTTGCTGGCGGCGCAGATTTCTACGGCAAATCGCAGAATGCGCTGTCCCATTGCTGTGCGCGACTTTGAAAATACAATATACAGGTTTTACGAAAACGAGATTTCGGTAGTGCGACTTCTTAATTCTCAGATGTTTTTATCGTTTTTGCACGCAAATCCCAACATAATTGCCCTTGTAGAGAGATTGACGGCGGTTTTGCTTGTTGACAGTCGCGAATTTGTAAGAATGTTTCCGCACGCGCCTGTTGCCGTAATGGAGCCTAACGAGCAAATTACCGAACGGGTTGCGGCAATGATAATTATTGCCAAACTCAGAGAGACCGCCTCGCGACCGAGATTTTCGCATCCTATAACCATTCGTTCGTCAAGGGTTCTTCTTTTCGATAACGACCGTCGGACAGGCGAAAACATATCAGCCGAATTCGAAAACCGAATTCTGACGCAAATCGACAGAACTTGGCGACAAATTACAATGCCGAACCTAAGCGGCAACGATACTTGGGCTCTGATTTCGCAACTTGGCTCGCTTATCGACAAGAGCGCCGCGACAAACACTCCGCCGTCTGCGTTTGTAGTTGCAAAAAACGAGATAATCGCAGGAATTAACAGTGTGGTAGAAACCTTGATTTTCGGATATACCGCCTTGGCAATAATAGTTATTATGTTGATTTCCAATATTTCCAAGCTTTTTAAGAGAAAGAAATACAAGCGAAAAATTGCTATGCTTATACCGAGCGCGATAAGCAAAATTAAACTTGTCGGCAGTGAAGGACACAGCGTTTCGCTTAAATTTTTGCTTGAAAGCGAGGGATACCGCATAAAAAAAGCAGGTTCTAAGGGAAGTTTGAAGAAAAATTTGCGCAAAAATTTCCCGAATGTTCTTGTTGCGGATTGGGAATCGGCAGGAACAACCCTGCAATCTTGTTATTTGGAATTTACAAAGTCGCCGAAATTTAAGCAAATGGTAATTATCCTTGTAAATATTCCTATAAATAAGCAGACTCAAGTCAAAAAACTTTACGAGGGAACAAGCGTTCATTGCTACGAAGACGTATCGACTTTGGACGAAATTCTGGTGCATTTGCGCGGCGACAAGCATTTTTCGTCGTCTTCCGAAGGCTGTTATATGTCGGGAATTATAATGGAAGACAATTTAACGGCAATTTTGCAAATGATTGAGGGAAATATGCTAACAGGCTGTCTTGTTGTGGAAGAAGACAAACCGATTTCTGTAATATATTTCAGAGGTGGGCGAGTGGTTTATTCAGTCGATAAGTCGGGAGAAAGCGGTGTTAAGGCGATTTATAATGCACTCTCGTGTCGTCGCGGCGGTTTTTATTTCCATTTGAACCGAGCCGCGCAAAATGAAACTCTTAATTTGGGGACAATGGAAATTCTTATGGGTTGGGCAGACCAGCGCGACAGATTTACCGAAAAAGTTAAAGCGATTGACGGAAAAAGCAAGAAATAAAAAAAGGAGGTTGAAAATGAAGGGAGACGAAAGACGTTCGGAGCGCAAAGTTTTATGCTATTATCTCAGAGTAATAGACACAAAAACAGGAAAAGAATTGGGGCGCATAGCAGATATTACGCCGGAAGGGCTTATGCTTTTGAGCGATAAGCCGTTGCAACAAACAAAGCCTTACAGTATTCGCATACTTTTGGACAGAAAACTTTTTGACGCGGGCTTGGGTAATCTTGACGTTGATGTAAATGTTCGTTGGAGCAAGCCCGACGCTAATCCGTCCTTAACTCTTACAGGCTTGCTTTTTTTGGATTTGGACGAAAAAGGCAAACAAATAGTGAAAAATCTTGCGAAAAAAATATCGATGAAACAAGGTTTGGACTCGGAAGAGGAAGAAGTGGAATACGGTGCGGAGGAAGTATAAATTGATTTTGATGAAGAAAAAAACTGGAGGAGTATAAAAGTTTATGAAAAAAAATGTTATTATGATTGCGATTTTCGGCTTGCTTTTTATTGCCTGCGACCCGAAAATCGACGAGAGGGCGCCTCGCTTTGACCCTGAGGCGTGTCCTGTAAAATGTCCTGTCGGCAAAAACGCGGCGGGTGAAGTTGTAGGCAAATGCAGGACTTGTTCGGGAAGCGGAAAGTGTTCGTTTTGCGACGGAACGGGAGTAAGAGTTTCCAGTACCAAAAATTTCACGGGCGAGGGGCTTAATCTTGTTGATTACGAAACGCCTTGTCCTTTTTGTAATGCAACGGGAATATGTAGCCATTGCAACGGTGCAAAATTATGTAATATTTGCGGCGGAACACGTCGCGTAGAGCCCGGTTGGGAGGTTCTGTCGGGCGTTAGAGACACAACAAATTAAAAAGAGGAGTCAGTAATTATGGCAAGAAAGAAACCTTTGGTTTTGATTATTCGCGACGGTTGGGGAGTAGGAAAACACGACGATGGCGATATGGTTTGGACGGCAAACACCGAACACTCGAAATACTATGAAAAAACATCCCCCACAACAATACTCGACGCTTGCGGCGAGGCGGTAGGTTTACCTGCCGGAACTATGGGAAATTCGGAAGTCGGGCATATAAATATCGGCGCGGGGCGCGTGGTATATCAGTCGCTGACCAGAATAGATAAATCAATCCGCGACGGCGATTTTTTTGAAAACGAAATACTGCTTAAAGCGGTGAAACTCGCAAAAGAGAGAAACGTAAAAATTCACCTTATGGGACTTGTGCAGGAAGAAGGCGTTCACGCGGCTACACGTCATTGCCACGCGCTTTTGGAATTCTGCAAAAGAAACGATTTCGACAACGTGGTAGTTCACGCGTTCACCGACGGTCGCGACACGCCTCCCAAATCCGCGGCAACTCACCTCGCGTTTTTGGACGAAGGCTTTGCAAAAACAGGCATAGGAAAACTCGGCGTAATCGTCGGAAGATACTATGCTATGGACAGAGATAATCGTTGGGACAGAGTAAAACTTGCCTACGACGCGATAATGAAAGGCGAGGGAACTCCCGCAAAAACTTGGAGAGAAGCAATTGACGAATCTTACGAAAAAGGCGAATTCGACGAATTTGTAAAACCGTATATTCTAAACGACTACAAGGGCGCGGGCAAAGACGACGTTATTATTTTCTTTAATTTCAGAACGGACAGAACGCGCGAACTTACAAAAGCGATAGTCGAAAAAGACTTTAAGGAATTTGAAACGGTTCCGAATAATATTTGGCTTGCGGGAATGACGCACTATTACGATAACGGAAATTTCGAGGAAGTTTATCCTGAAATTAAAAACACAAACATTTTCGGCGAGGTTTTGGCTAACGCGGGACTTAAACAGTTGCGTTGCGCGGAGACAGAGAAATTCGCTCACGTGACTTTCTTCTTTAACGACCAAAATAACGACAAATTCCCTAACGAAGAGCATATATTGGTAAACAGCCCCAAAGTTGCGACCTACGATTTACAGCCAGAAATGAGCGCATTCCAAGTTCGCGACAAACTGATAGAGGCTATTGACAGCGATAAATACGACGTGATAATCTGCAATTTTGCAAACGGCGATATGGTTGGGCATACGGGTGTTCCCGAGGCAATTCGTAAAGCTTGCGAAACAGTGGACGCTTGCGTTTACGACGTTGTTAAGGCAGTGCAAAAGAAGGGCGGAATTGCAATTCTTACGGCAGACCACGGAAACGCAGACCAAATCTATCTGCCCGACGGTTCGCCGATGACGGCGCACTCAATGAACCCTGTGGCTCTTACAATTGTCGGCGGCGGAAATCTGCAACTCAGAAAGGGCGGAAATTTGTCCGACATCGCACCGACCTGCCTTGAACTTTTAGGCATAGAGCAACCCAAAGAAATGACGGGCAAGTCGTTGATTGAGCATTGATATGAGAACTAAATCAATTTTGTTTATTTTAGCCGCCGCGCTTTGCGCGGCGGCTGTTGCTGTACCTAAACTTGAGTTTACACTTAGAGACGGCGAGGTGGTCAGCGGCTATTTAATCTGCCAAGACAGAGTAAATATAACGCTAAAAAGCGGTCGCGAGAGAATATCCGTTAACATAAGAAATATAAAGTATTTCGGCGACGAAAACATTGCGGCGGGAAGCGGGCGCAGGCATTTTGTGCTTGACGACAGTTTGCTTTTGGCGAACAAGAATGAAGTTGCCTTTATTAACACTTCTCCCGATATTGCGCGAATACGTCTTCGGAAAGTTTCGGACGACGGAAAAGAAACGCTTTTCGGAGAAAAAACCGCGCAGTCGGGAGATACGGTTATCTTTTTTGTTCCCGACGGCAGATTTTACGAAGCGGTAGAATTTACTCGCAGTGAAGACGAAATATATTTTGGTATCGGCAGACCTTTTGAAAAAAGAAACCGTTGCAACTCTTTCTCGCGAGACGAAATAGAATTGCGCGGAGTTCCTGCTGACGGCAGAGTTCCGCAACTCAGAGGCGATATGCTGAACTTTAAAAGAGACGGTGATTAAATGGAAATCGGAAACTATAACGAACTTACGGTTGCGCGCATCCTCGAAAAAGGCGCGTATTTAGAAGACGACGAAGAGAACGAGGTGCTTTTTCCGGGGACTTATTTTCCCGAAAACATAAACATCGGCGATAAAATACGGGTATTTGTTTATTGCGATTCGCTCGATCGCCCCGTTGCTACGACCGAAACGCCTTTTGCAACGGTTAATCAATTCGCGGCGCTTAAAGTTAAAGATGTAAATAATATAGGCGCGTTTTTGGACTGGGGAATATTGAAAGATTTGTTTGTTCCGCACAGCCAAATGCTCGGCGCAATGCGAGTGGGGGAGACCGTTGTCGTGCGGATTTTGTTCGACGACAAATCCAACCGTCTGCTTGCAACGCCGCGGCTTCGCCCGTTTCTTAAAAAACCGAATGCCGCGAACTACGAAAACGGAAAAAAACTCGACTGCATTGTCTGCGAAATCAGAGATTACGGCGTATTTGTTATTGCCGAGGGCGACGTTTCCGCTATGATACAAATTTCGGAATTTCGCAAACTTCCCAAAGTCGGCGACAAATTTTCCGCTTTTGTGCGCGAATTAAGGCTTGACGGCAAATTAACGCTTACGCTTACGCCGGTCGGCATAGCAAGAGGAGAATTTCGCGACGCTATTTATGAAAAATTAGTTGCCGCAGGCGGTTTTTTGCCGTTTAACGACAATTCTTCGCCAAAAGAAATATTCGACAAGTTCGGGCTCAGCAAAAAAAGTTTCAAAAAACTTATCGGAAATCTTCTGAAACTCAAAAAAATAAGAATGGACGAAAAAGGTATTTACCAAAGCGAGCAAAAATAAATGGATATTTTCCTAAAAATTTTGGACATTATGGGAACAGCGGCGTTTGCCGTTTCGGGAGCGGTGCTTGGAGTTCGCCATAAATTAGATATGCTTGGCGTTGCGGTTTTGGCGATTGCCACGGGAACAGCGGGCGGCATAATCAGAGACGTCCTTATAGGAAAAACGCCGCCTGTCGCCTTTCAAAACGAAATGTATTTGCTTATTTGTATTCTTTGCGCGGCTATAGTCCTCTTAAAAACAGAGGGGATTGCCCGCCGCTCCGAAAAAAAATGGAGCGTCGTCCAAATTTTTGACGCGATAGGTCTTGGAATTTTTGCGGCAATCGGTGCGCAAAGAGCAATATCCGCGGATTTCGGCACGGTTGGAATTATTATGATGGGAATGATAACCGCTTGCGGCGGCGGTATGGTGCGCGACGTTTTGGTGCGCGATATTCCTTTTGTCCTTTGCCGAGAAGTTTATGCCACAGCCGCTATGGTAGGCGTAATTTTTATGCTTTTGGCTCGCGAATTCGGCTTTGGAGAACACGTCCAAGTAATGACCACGGTTATTATCGCAAGCGGAATGCGCTTCTGGGCAATGGCAAAAAACGTAAATTTACCTCAAAAAATCGGCTAAAAATGAAGCTTTTTGTTTTTATTATCGCGTTTTTTGTTTTATCTTGTTCGCAAGTTCCGCAAAAAAACGTTTGGTTTAATATGGACACGATAATAGAAATCACGCTTTTTGCAAATCCGAACGCCAAAATTTCCACCGCCGAGATGTTTGACAAAATTCAGAATTTTCTGCAAAATTGGGATGAACGATTTTCCCCGTCCGCAGAAAACAGCGAAATTCTCAAAATAAATAACCGAGAAACCGATACGGTAAATATCAGCGACGATTTATACGAAATGCTTAAAATATCCATTCTCTATTCGCAAAAAACAGACGGACTTTTCGACATTACCGTAAAACCGCTAAAGGATTTTTGGAACATTGCAGGCGACGGCGATTTTTTGCCCGACCCCGAAGACCCGTTAATTGCAGATACTCTCGCAAAAATTTTGCAAAGAGTAGATTATCGAAATATTTCGCTTTTAGATAATCCCAAACGAGCGGTTTTGGCAAACACAAAAACGCAGATTGACTTAGGCGCGATTGCCAAGGGTTTTGCGATAGGCAGATTGGCGGACATTCTCAAGAATTACGGTTTTTCTAATTTCATAATAAATATCGGCGGCGATATTTTTGTATCGGGAAATAAAGAGCGAGGCAAGCCGATAGTAGTAGGAGTTCGCCATCCGCGCCAAAGAAGCGATTTATTGAAAATATTCAGCGTTGGCGGCGAAAACAGGCAATCGGCGGCAATATTTACAAGCGGCGACTACGAGCGGTATCGCGTAGCGCCGTCGGGTGCAAGAGTGCATCATATTTTTGACCCGCAAACGGGCTTTCCCGCAACTGCAAATGTTTCTCTTACAATAATAGGGGATTGCCCTGTCATTGCAGATATACTTTCAACCGCGTTTTTTTCGCTTTCGGCAGATGAAATTCGCAAAAGAATAAAAGATTTCGATGGTTATGGATTTATTCTGGTGGATAAAAACGGAGAGGTGGAAGAATAGGGTGGTATTTCCACAAATTTCACCAAGAAAAAAAACAAGCAAAAACAAAAATCTTGCTTTATATTTACCAAAAAGATCTTAAAAAAATGGGTAAAAAAATGAAAAAACAAAAACCAATTCTCCACAAACACATCAAAGGGCTTCTCGCCGCTTTTTTGTTAATCGCAAACGCATTCGGAACAAACGAGAGCGAGCACTTTTCGGGCGGCGGCTTGCAATCCAATCCGTTTAGAATCACAACGGCGCAGGAACTTGCGCAGTTTGCCGCGCTTATTAATTCAAACACCCAGCCTTACAGCAGAGTGAACACGCATTTCCGGCTCGAAAGTCCCAACGACACTATCGATTTGAGCGGTATCGAAAATTGGACGCCAATCGGAAGAATGGACGGAACAGCCATTAGTGATTTCAGGGGAAATTTTGACGGAAACGGAAACGTAATTGTCGGCTTAACAATAAACAGACCCGACCAAGATAACCTGGGACTGTTTGGGACTATAACCGTAGAATCCGGATTCATAAGAAATTTCGGTATTGTCGGCGCAAACATTGTCGGCAGAGACAGGGTTGGCGGAGTGGCGTCAGGCGTTAGTTTAAGCGGCAGAGTAAGTAATGTTTTTGTTTCGGGTTCCATTAGAGGCAGAAATTATGTAGGCGGCATAGCGGGAAGTATGGGCACAGGCGGGCGCATAGTATCTAGTTTTTCCACAGCCGAAGTCAGCGGAGAAGACGCAGTCGGCGGACTGGTGGGATATATGTTCTTTGCAGGCGGCGCGCCCCCAAGTATCTTAAACAGCGCCGCGCTAAATCCAAGCGTAAGAGGCACAGGCGACAATATAGGGCGCGTGGTAGGGCGAATACTCGAAAGAGCAACCCTCACAAGTAATGTCGCATTTTTGAATATGCTTGGAAATTTTGGAAACACGGATTTTGCCTTAAATCAAAAAAACGGCGCGTCTTTCTCGGCGCAAGCAATAAATGCTGACGGCTCTATAGACGGGCGGTTTAACAACAATAATGGTTGGATTTGGGCAAACGGCTCTTTACCCGGATTAGTGGTGCGTGCTGTCGGAGGAGCGGAAAGAGGCGCGCCGCAAGCAATGCCGCCGCATTTAATACCTCAGTCGGGAACCGTAAGCAACAGCAATCTGCTTTTGCCGCCGCCCCTTGCGGGAATGTCGCCGATTCCGCAAATATTTGACCCCAACGGACAACAATGGGTAGCCCAAATAACGTGGTATCCCGCTATTGTCGCAGGCGGGATTTTTGAGGCGAATACGGAATACACGGCAACTATTTCCATAAACCCGACATACGGACGAACTCTAAGCGGCGTTGCAGAGAACTTTTTCAGAATAAACGGACTTGAGCCAAGAGTTCAAAATAAAGCCGACGAAGGAGTGTTCAGCCATACTTTCCCAAAAACGGGCGAGGCGTTTGTGCGCCTTAATATGCTGTCGCAAGGTCAAAGCGGCGAAAACTGGACATTTTCGGACGACATACTTACCGTAAGCGGCAATGTAAGCGCTCCAATTACAAGCAGCGGCATAGAAACCCATCGCAGAATAGCGGTAAACGGCGAATCGAGCATTACGATTTACAACTTAAACATAAAAGTCCTTTGCACCTTCGACGGTTGCCAGCCGATTTGGCTGAACGAAGTAGGGACGACTCTTAATTTAACGCTTGCGGAAGGCGGTGTAAGTTATCTTTCGGGAGCGTCGTCTTCGTCGGGCATAGTCGTCAGGTCAAACAGAGAACTCATAATTGACGGAACGGGAACTTTGCATACTTTCGGAACCGGCAACCGAGCAGGCATTGAAAATCATGGAAAAACCACAATAAAAGGCGGCGTTATATACGCTACCGGCGGTGAACGGGGCACAAGCGTCGGCGGAAGATCAGGCGTAATAATGAGTAGCGACAGAACTACAATTATTTCGGGCAACGCGCAAGTAATCGCGACAGCGGGAGGAAACAGCGCGGCTCTCGGCGGCGGCGAAGACGGTTCTTTTAATAGTCCCGCGCCAAGCGGAAAAATAATAATCGAAGATAACGCAAAAGTAATACTCCGCAGAAGCGCAAACAGCACCAACGAAGCCCGCAGATGGATAGGCGCAGGACTCGGAGCCAACGGCAATCCGGGCGCAGAAATTCCGCCGACAATCGCCCCGACCGCAAGCGTTGTAGCCGTAGGCGCAAAAGTTAATTTCAACCCCAACGGCGGCACCCTTAGCGGCACAAGTCCGCAGATAATTTCAACCGAAAATCACGGCGCCGCGCTTCAGCCCGACCCAACCCGCCCCGCCCACAAATTCGACGGCTGGTTCACATCTCCCACCAACGGCGACCGCGTAGAATTGCGACACATACATAACCACGCAACCCTCTACGCCCAATGGACTCCCAACGGCGCAACCAACATCCGCCCGAATACTCCCCACAACGACAAATTCGGCATTTTGTTGGAGAACGCAATTGTCTCGGATGTGGCAAGAATTTCTGTGATACCCCCCGAGCAGGCAACGGTGAATTTGGTAATATTGGATAATTTAGGCAATGTTGTGTTTTCGGCGGACGATGTAAGGGCAGACCCGCGTGTCTGCCCAAATATTAACGCCGCCCAAAACGGGCAGACACAGGGGTCTGCCCCTACGCCAATCGTCTGGAATTTAACCAACCAATCCGGACGTTTCGTCGCCAATGGGACGTATTTGGTACTTGTCGAGGCAACAGGCATCAGCGGAAAGGTGTACAGATATTCGACAAGAATTGGAGTAAACAGATAAAAACTATTCCGGTAGTTTTCTTGCGAAGACAAGGCAATGCGCCTTGTCTTTTTTTTATAATCCCGAAAATCCCGAAAACTCTTCAGGAACAGCCGCCTCGAACGAATAGCGTTTTTTATCTAAACTAAACGAAATTTTATGCGAATGCAACATTAAACGGTTTATCTTTTTTCCGAGTTTTTTTTCTGTTTCTTTATCCGAAATTTCATCACCGTATTTTTTGTCGCCTAAAATGCAGTGGCTTATATGTGCCAACTGCGTGCGGATTTGGTGCATTCGTCCTGTTTCTATTTCAACGCTTACAAGCGACAAACTATCACTTTCTTTCAGCACTTTGAAACGCGAAACGCTCTCTTGTCCGCCGTTTTCGACTACGTTCATTTTTTGACCGTGTTTTTCGAGGTTAAACTCAATTTTCCCCGTTTTTTTCTCGAAAATGTTATGACAGAGCGCCAAATATTCTTTTTTGAGTAGGGGAGTGTTCCAAATATCTTGAATTTTCCGCAGAATTTCCACATTTTTGGCAATCAAAACAAGTCCGGAAGTGTCCGCGTCAATTCTGTGCGCCAAATGGGGAACGAATTTTTTGTCGGCGTAATTTTGTACGATTTCTATAAGAGAAGCGCCCGTCGAAATTCCTTTGCCGGGTTGAGTAGCAACTCCTACGGGTTTGTCGCAAACGAGCAATTGCGGGTCTTCGTAAATTATTTTAAGATTGTTTTTGCATTCGGCTTCCTGTTTTTCGGCGAATTTTTTACGCAATTCACTCTCGTCGGCAAGGATTTGTATTTCGCCTGCAAGCGCAACGCGGTCATTCTCTTTTAGTTTTTTGCCGTCAAAGCGAATTTTTCCGTCTCGAAACAAGCGAAAAACCTCGCCAAGCGGACAGAAAGACAATTTTTTACGAACAATCCTGTCAATCCGCTTGCCGACATCTTCGTCGTCTATGTTGAGAATAATCATTATATCGCTGTTTTTTCGATACTGAACCCGAATTTTTTTGCGAGTTTGTTGATTAAAACTATCGTTTTCCTTTCATTGCCTATCATTGGTTTTCCGCTAACATTCCAACGCGGATAAATGTCGTTTTTTACCTGTTTGTAAAGCAAATAAAAACGGTCTTGCACCTGATGGAAATGCAAGGGTATCGACAATCTTTCAACAAGTTCGAGTTTTACAATTATTCTTTCCGCAAGTTTTTCGTTGGTAAGGTCTTTGTTTAGTTCTTTCAAATCTTTGTTTATCGCCAAACGAATTTTTTCCGCCGCTGTTGATTTGTCTATTGAAAAGGAAAAGCGGGCGGATTTTCCGTTTATTTCCGCAAGTTTTTCAATAATATTTGCATTTGTACCGTCTGCCGCCAAAAACTCGTCTATTGCTACGTCCCATTCTTTGTTTGTGTAGAAATTTACCGTTGCGGCAAGTTCCGTCGGAAGTCCGCCGTTTATATCGGATATTGCGTTCAAAAGATTATCTTGTTTGTCTATCCACGACAAAAAGTTGCGGTAAGTATCGTCTGCAAAATCATTTACAAATTTTTCGACGGCGTGTTCTTTGAATGACGCAACCGTGTCGCCGAGCGAGAAATTCAGTAGATTGCCTGTTTTCATAAGTTTTGCGAAATCAGCGTCGTTTTTCGGCAATTTATTATGGTTTTCGTCGAACACAACTCCCTCGATTTGATTTTCGTTTTTGTAAAGTGCAAGTACCAAGGATTTTTGTTCAAGCGAAATTTTATGCTGTACATCGGCAAAATAGACGCGCCAAGTTTTTTTGTCGTAATTGCAATCTTCTTCTTTTATCGTCAGTTTTGCGGAATACGAATAATTTTCATTTGAAAAATGGTTGTGCGACGTTTGGTATAAATAATTATCCACAGCCATAGAAAACGCTACGCGCTCAATATGATTTATCATAGGAAACGCTTCTTTTTCTATGATTGTTTGTCCGTCAATGCCAGGGTAATTACTTTTTGCTTCTTGTAAAATTCTTACAAAATTACGCAGAACAATGTTCATTTTTTCGTTGGGATACATCAACTGCCACGCCCTGAGAGCATAACGCATATTTTGCTCGGGCTCAATTCCCGAAATATCGTTAAAAAACCACGCGCAGGAAGTAAATGCAAAAAGCATAAATTTTTGCGCTTCCAAAAGCATAATTATTCTTTTTATTTGCTCGCTTGTTAATTTTACGCCTTTTTTCGCCGATTTTTGCAAGAATTTATCAAGCCCGCTTCTGTCGTCAATAAATTGTTCGTAAGCGTCTCTGATTTCGGCGGGGTTTTTAAAGAATTCGTTCATTTCACGCTGATACCCAAAGTCAATTTCGGTTTGCAGAACTTTTAATGCTCTGCGCAACGGTTCGCGCCATTTTTGGTTCCAACCCGGCAAGCCGCCTGTGTTGCAACCGCAGTCTCTTATCCAACGCCCTGTTCCGTGCGCGCAACTCCAAGCGGTTCCTTCACCCCAAGCATTTTTTACGCGGACTTCTCGTTTTGGCGGATTGTTTGCCAAATAAGTTGCGTAATTTACAACTTTTATACCCGATTGCGCCGCGCGATTTCTGAAAAAATACGCAAGACACATATCGCCGTTTTTTTTGTGGTGTCCGAATGTTTCGCCGTCCGTCGCCAGATTTACGAGTTGATTTTCGTTCCAGTTTTGGTCGAAGCGGCAGTTTATTTCGTCAGTTAAGTGGTCGGCGCTCTGAAGCATATCGCCAAAGCCCAATTCACGCGAAAACACATCGTCGAAAAAGAAAACATCAACGTATTTTCCGCTTCTTTCTCCGCGCTGATTTTCTACGAAGCAACGGTAAGGTAAGCGTGTGTCAATTCTTTGATTATCCGTATATATCCAATCGTGGCTGTTGCCGCCTATTGTGCGAAAACTGTCCGCCTGAGTGGGCGCCAATATAACAAATTTTATATTTTCGTCTGCTAAGCATTCGACCGTTTCCATATTTATTGCTGTTTCGGCAAGCCACATTCCTTCCGGATTGCGATTAAAATGTCTTTTGAAAAACGATTTTGCCCAACGTATCTGCGTAAGTTGGTCTTTTTTGAGGGCGAGCGGCATAATTATATGATTATAAACCTGCGCAATCGCGCTTCCGTGTCCGTTGTTTTCTTCGCAACTGCGCTTATCTGCTTCAACGACCCTCCTGTAAACAGTGGGGTGTTTTTTGGCTATCCAGCGAAAAAGCGTGGGACCAAAATTAAAGTTCATATAGCTGAAGTTGTTGTTTACCGCGACAATTTCGCCGTTGCCGTTAAGTATTCGCGAGAAAGAATTTGGGCGGTAGCATTCGTCGTAAATTCTGTCGTTCCAGTCGTGAAAAGGCGCCGCGCTCGGCTGTTTTTCGATTTCGTCTTCCCAAGGATCTTCCCTTGGCGGTTGGTAAAAATGCCCGTGGATTACACAGTATTTATTCCCAGTCATATATTCTCCCATCGGGGTAAGTTATTTTTTTACCCGAAAGTTGTCCTTGAAGCAAATTTTTGCCTTCAAGGACTATTTCGTCTCGGTTTTCGCTAACCTGATTGAAGTACTTTTCGATTTCGTTGCCGATTCGCGTATAGCATTTATCGCCTATGACCCTATATCCGATTTGAACCTCAATGGTTGTTTCTTCGTCGTCAATCAAAACGTTGCGTATCCAACGGATAGACATACAAGTTTCCTCACACTCTTTGTATTTTAATCGTGTTTGTGTTTCCCGAAATTCCTACAGGTGTGCCTGCCACTATTACTACGAGGTCGCCTTCTTTTACCATACCTGTTTTGAGCGCGCATTCGGTTGCGTGAGCAATGAGCTCGTCGCTACTGGTTTTTTCTTCGGCAAAAGTCGGTATAACTCCCCAGTTAAGCGCCATTCTGAAATATGTTCTTTGCGAAGTGGTAGCGCTTATAATAGGCGCAATAGGTCTGAAGCGGCTGATTTTTTGCGCCGCCGTTCCCGAAAACGTCAAAGTTATTATCGCTTGTGCATTCAAGTTAAATGCGGCATTAACCGCTGAGTGCGATATGGCGTTGTCTATGGTTTTGATTTCAACTTCAAAATTTAAAAATCTTTTCTTGTAGTTTACATTCTTTTCGGTCTCTTCGATTATTTTCGCCATCGTTCTTACCGCTTCTACGGGATATTTGCCCGCCGCTGTTTCGCCGCTGAGCATTGTAGCAGAAGTGCCGTCGTAAATAGCGTTTGCAACGTCGCTTATTTCGGCTCTGGTCGGACGCGGATTGTTTATCATAGTTTCAAGCATTTGCGTTGCAGTTATCACAACTTTGCCTGCTCTGTAGCAGTTCTTAATAAGATGTTTTTGAATGCTCGGCAATTTTTCAAAGTCGATTTCAACGCCCATATCGCCGCGCGCCACCATTATTCCGTCGCTTAATTCTATGATTGAATCCATATTGTCCACGCCGCTTTGGTTTTCAATTTTGCTTATAAGAGCAGTATCCGAGCCGTTTATGGTTTTAAGGTATTCGCGCACTGCTTCAACATCTTCTTTGCAACGAACAAAACTCAACGCTATCCATTCTACGCCTTGCTCAATTCCGAAAGCAATGTCTTTTTTGTCGATGTCGGACATATATTCCATATCAATATGAATGCCGGGGAAATTAAGCGATTTTCTGTTGGACAAAACTCCGCCTGCAATCACGGACATAACAACATCTTTGCCTTCTATGCTTTCTACGCGAAATTCGATGTTTCCGTCGTCCGCCAAAACCGTGTCGCCTACTTTGAGATGTTTATACAACTCAGGATAAGATATGGATATGCGCGCATTGTCGCCTTCTACTTCTTCGTGCGTTAACGTGAATTTTGCGCCTCTTTCGAGGAATTCTTTTCCGTTTTTGAATGTTTTTATTCTGAATTCTGGTCCTTTGGTGTCGAGTAATATCGCAACGGGAATTCCTAACTCTTCACGAACTTGTTTTACCATCGCGACTCTTCCCGCTTGTTCTTCGTATGAGCCGTGCGACATATTTAGACGAGCAACGTTCATACCCGCCTTTACCATATCTCTCAAAACTTCGATATTAGTTGAAGGTCCGAGTGTACATATAATTTTTGTTTTTTTAGGTAGCATAAATCCTCCTTGAATTTTGCAGGAAAATAATTAAGGGACACAGCCTTTGTCAAGGGGTTTTCTAAAAAAGCGGATTTTGTAAATTTATCTCACAATTTATCGCAAAATCGCAGGAGTAAATCGACTGCTTTTGGGGCGCGCATCTGTTATCATATTGTTAAATTCAAAGCCGAGCGTAAACGAAACTCTTCCGCCGCCGACGGGTGCGCTACGATTAAATCCGTAATCGTATCTGAGCGACATCGCAAGCGGGAAAGTGTTGAATGTGATTGTCGAAAGACGTAGTTCGGGACCTGCGTAAAGCAGCGCGTCGTCGATGGTTTTGTTGCGTAATGCGCTAAGGCTGTTTGCGGGCAATGCTCCGCCGAAATTAACCGCTCCGTAAAGTTTGTCGAAATAGAATATCCACCATTTTCTTCCGATGCCTCTTGGAGAAGTCAGCGGAAAGCGGTAGGCGGAATGCAATTCCAAGAGCACTTTGCCGCTTGCTGTAAGGGAATCTTCGCTTGTCATAACTGTTCTTCTTTGTCCGTCCGAACCCACTATAACGTGCTCAGCGCTATCTGCGCGATAAGAAAAGGAGTAGCCGGGAACGGTTGTCGCAGGAAAAAAGAAATCGGGTAAATCTCTTTCTCTTCTTATAGTTCTTTGTGTTTCGCGCACCATAGTTGCGTTTAAGTTAAGGGAGAAATCCACTCTTTCGTGTATCAATCTTGACGGACTGCCCCAAAACAGCGAAAAGCGGTAAGCGTTAAAGTTGTAAGGGTGGTTGTTTTCTACTATTTTTCCGTCTTCGATTTTTATAACTTCTTCTTCATCGGCGTATTGCCCGCGATTAAAATCCCACTGGAACTGCGCGTTAAATCCTCTCGGGGAAATTGCTTGCGAAGAAGTGTAGCGAGGTGTGTTTCCGTAAGAAATCCAAGTACCTAAGCGAGAAAGTTTTGCCGGACTAAAGAATAAATAAAGCATATTTCGGTCGCCCTCGTTTTCGTCAATTCGCACATTTTGGCGAAAATTCAAGTGGCTTGCAAATGTGCCGAGGGTCAAGCGGTTTGTCGGAAAACGCGTCAAAATTGACTTGCTTGCCGCAAGTTCAACCTGCATCGGTTGAACGCTTACTTGGTTGGTCACAAGTGTATCGAAGCCGAAGTAATTATGAATAAAATCGGTTTCTAACGGCAAATTTCGCCTGAAAAACGAAAATGAAAGGTCTATCGGGAATTTTTGAGTATCGTAAAAGAAACCCCATTGATAAGCGACCATTAAGTTGCGCGATATATTTATAAACGGCGCGGAAATCTGCCTGAAAAAATTGTCGGTCAAATAGAAAAATGTGAGCGAATTTCCTTTTCCGCTCCAAAAAAGCGGGTCGTTAAACATTGCCATAATGCCGTATTGCGTGTGATTTATTCCTCTGTTAATATTGTTGCGGTCGGTTATAACTTCTTCCGCCAAAATAGTCGGAACTACAAGCCACTTACGCGGAAAATACGAGTAATTACGGCTTTTTCCCGAAATAAATTCGCCGCCGATAAAAAGCGGTTCCCGCTCGTTCAAAATAAGCGGCAATCTTTCTTCGGGCGGAGAAATTTCCGTTTTGAAAATCTTAAAACCGTCAGAGGTATATGACGCAAACACTAATTGAGTTTCGTCCGAATTCACATCGGGAGTAAAAGCGCCGCTTATAACATTTGTCAGTTGCTCTGTTTCGTCGCCGATTTTGCGGAAAATATTAAATATTCCCGTTCTGTCGCTTGCAAAATACAGCGTTTTGCCGTCGCGCGAAAATCTTGGGTCGCGGTCGTCGCTCGTGTTGTCCGAAATAGTGCGGAAAGTGTTTGTGGGTATATTGAATATTCCGATTTTGCGAAAATCTCTGTCAATATAGCTCATAGCGATGTTTTCGCCGTCCGGAGACCAATCTAAAGAAAAAATTGTTCTGATAGCCGAAAATTCGTCGTTTCTCGGTGGATAAACTTCCTCAAAATTACTGCCGTCGGCATCGCCGATAATTAAAAAATGTCTGTCATTCACGTGTGCAACCGCCGCTATTCTTTGTCCGCAAGGCGAAAACGCAGGATTAAGGATATTTTGCGCAAAAGTAAGTTGCTCACTGCTTCGTATGCTTTGCCTCATTGCCCGTCTTGTAGTGTCGGCGGGGAGCGAAGTTCTGTGCAAATCAAAAGCAAATCCGCCGCCTCGATTATGAGGAAGGCGCGAGCGCAAACTTGCCGCGCTCATAAAAAGAACATTGTCAGCTCGGTCGAGAGAAAATACGTTGTTTACGTGCGGTGCAACAAGACGGATAGGATTTGCCGAAGTGTCGGTATTTACTATAATCGCTCCCGTTGCAGTGTTTATTATAGTGTCTGTTGTTGCGACACTTAAATCGTATTTGTAGAGCATTTTAAAGAAACTCTCACTCAATCCGTTTGAAAGGAAAAATATTTTAGTGTCGTCCCTTGAAAACCTCGGACGGAAATTGTCGAAACCTATGGGGGATAGTTTTCGTGCCTTCGTAATTTCGCCGAGTTCTGCTACTTGTGCAGTGTATTTTTGTCTCAGATGCAGTTTCCAGTCTTCAAATAATTGTCTGCCCGAAATCCCCAAAACCGCTCGTATGGAATTATCAAAAACAAGCCGTCCAAAGCGTGAAGCTTCTCTTAGAATTGCCGCGATTTTATCTTCGCCGTAAGTTTCGGCAATATACATTACAAGCGAAAAACCGTGATTGTAAACCATTTCAAAATCGTCGCCTCTGCCTGTGAAAACCGACATTCTATCCCACGAAAGAAGCGAATCGCTGAGCGAGAGTGTTCGCAAAATCATATCCCTGTGGGTGTCCCATCTTTCGCCGTCTAAATACGGGTCTTCAAAATGCGCTCTGTAGCTGTCGTATTGTGCAATCCCTTCAAAAAACCACGGCGGAAGAACTTCCGATGGGAAAATCGTCATAATTTCGGCGGTGTTTTTTTCGTTTGGGTGCGAAAATTTTCCAAATTGAAAATACGGCATCCAGTGCGGCATTTTGAACGAATTAGCAATGGAAACCACGTGTGAATATTCGTGTATGACCAAATTTTCGAGCCAGTTTGAAGTGCCGCGCATATTCCAGTCCAACTCGTTTACGTAAATTCCGATAGTGTTTTGGATAGCAAGCGCCCAACCGCCGCTGAAAGCAGAGTTTGCAACTAAGACATTGGTTTTTGTCGGAAGCGTAATCGCATATCTATCGCGAAATCTTTGATGTATTCTTTCGAGAATTGTTGCAATTTCGGCGGCGGGTCTGTCTAAGTTCTCTTCGTAATGTATAATGAAATTTTGTGTTTCAAAGGTTCTATGGCGTTGAATTGCGCGGCTTTCCCGAGCAAACGCGCAAACACAGCAAAAAATCAAAATAAATAAAATTCTTTTTACCATAAAATCTCTTTCAAAACGGTAATTTTCTTCTGAAAATAAGATATTTCCAATACGAATATTTCAATTTCGACAAAATTGAGGAAAAAAAGAATGAATTTACAGAATATTGATAAGACGCATCCATATAGCAATTTATGTGGCAATTCTCGCAAATTTCAAATTTTCCCTGCAATTTTCTAAACTCGGCGACCTTATCGCTTTTAAGAATTTCTTGTAAATTTCCGTCGATTTTGAGTTTAGTTTTTACTCTGTGAAAGCAGGGGAGTGCAAGTGTGTCGTCAGGCAAAATAACGATAGTGCTGTCTGTCGCTTTGCAAGTAGGGCTTTGCGGATTGTTTCCGCCTTTTTCACGAAGCTTCAGATGAGCCGAATTCAGATAAACGCCCGCTTTTTTCGCAAATTTTTTTGCTTTAATTTGTGTTTGCGCCGAGAGTAAGTTTTTGCCGTCGGTCGAGAAAACAGGGTCTAAAATCAGCATTAGTTTGCGCGAGTGTGCGATTTCATAAACTTCTTCAAAACAGTCGATGTTTTCATCGGTATATGTAAAAAGCAGGTCGGGGACAAGGTTGTTTTTTAACGCGACATCTATCGCTTTTATCATTGTATCGAAAGATTTTACGCCGCGTATTTTGTCGTGTGTTTCTTTGTTTCCGCCTATGCTGAAATGCAGTAAATCAACTTTTCCTTTTAATTGCGGCGCGAATTTTTCAAACAAAACGGCGTTTGTGGTTATGCTTGTAATAAATTTTTTCTTTTTGGCAAAATCAAGAAATTTCGGCAAATCGGGATTAAGAAGCGGCTCACCTCCCGTGAAATCGACAAACTTTGCTCCAAGTTGTCTTGCGGCGCTGAGGTTGCGTTCAACATCATAATATTTTGCGCTACCTGCTCCCTTTTGTTTCCATATATCACAAAATTCGCATTTGGCGTTGCAATTATCGGTAATGTAATAATGAAGAAGTATCGGCTTTTTCATAAATCCGTAATTTATTTGGAATGAAGCATAGCTGTAAGCGCGTCGGCGATTGCTTTTGCCGCTTTGTCCGAAATACCTCTTTCACGTCTTTGCTGTTTTTGCTTTGCCAAAGCGCGCATTTCCGCTAAAAGTCGCAATCTTGCGGGGGTAATGGATTTTCCGGACGTGTTTGTCGCGGTGGTTTTTACTGCGATGTTGCTTCTTGCGCTCAAAGTTTTACTTTTTGTCGCAGTTGCGTCTTTACCTGCAGAAACTTTGTTTGAGCTTGTTTCTTTGTCGCTTGTATCTGCCGAACGCCCTGCATTAGTCGCGTAAAGAAGCGATTTTAACTTCGGTTTTTTCACGCTTCTGACAAATCCGTTTGGCGTCAAATATTGTGGATGTTTGAAGTTATTCATACAAATTATCCCTTTTTTTTGTTTTTTATCACTATTTCTTTGTGAAATATATTATATTTATCGGATATGTAGGTGAAAACTAAACATTTTTAAGATAATTAACAAACATTGCTCTTTTAGGGAGGGGTAAATTATGGCGGGAGCGGCAAATGCGAGTATAGGACTGTCAGGTGCAAACGACAATACAATGCAAGACAAGTACCTTACGTTTCTTTTGAATGAAGAGAGTTATGCTATTCCTATTCAGTATATTCTGGAAATAGTAGGGATACAAAAAATTACAATCGTTCCCGATATGGTTAATTATATTAAGGGCGTTATAAACCTCCGAGGGCAAGTTATTCCTGTGGTGGATGTTCGTCTTCGTTTCGGAATGACTGACAAAGAATATGACGAAAGAACTTGTATAATGATAACCAAAATCGGCGAAGTTTCTATCGGTCTTATTGTTGATATGGTCGAAGAAGTTCGCGATATTGCACCGGAAAAAATCGGCGAGTCTCCAAAAATATCGACTGCGCAATCGGCTGAATTTATTCAGGGTATTGCAAGGATTAGCGATGAAGTTGTTATTGTTCTCGACGTAAGCAAACTTCTTTACGCCAACGACTTGGCGGCAGTTGCAGACGCGGCAAAATAAAGCGGGGCGGACAAATTGCGTTGGTTTCTGCGTTCAAAAATTCATAAAGCAACCGTTACGGAAGCAAATTTAGAGTATATCGGCAGTATTACCATAGATAAAAATCTTATGGATGCTGTCGGTATTTTGCCTTTTGAAAAAGTTCAGGTAGTCAGCAATAC
>Ga0131853_10006071_pt1 | contig 21821 bp, 13 predicted proteins | sample TergutLab28metaG_FD_92764 | JGI IMG/M metagenome (GOLD analysis project Ga0131853, IMG submission 92764) | Labiotermes labralis P1 segment gut microbial communities from Petit-Saut dam, French Guiana - Lab288 P1 (version 2) (version 2) | ecosystem: Host-associated > Arthropoda: Insects >... | reverse complement strand
TACCCCCCATCCCCCCCCCCCAGCCCGAGCAGTCCCAACGTAACATAATCCCCTTTCCCCTTTTTTTTTTCCCAAATGGCCATTTTCAGAAAGTCCCCCAAAAAAAATCTTCCAAACCTTCCTTGCCCCCCCCCCCCCCACACACACACACACACACAGCAAGCCTAGTCACACTGTGGTTTACCAGAGCCTGAGATCACTATCCTCAAAGTGCTAGTCACACAGTTTCTCATTATTCAACACCTGCAACTGGTTAGTGAAATCATCCTTCTTAGGTCCAAATGCTGTATTTACCCAAATACAAAATGATCCCCAATAGCAATCTTCAATTTTAAGGAAAACACCTACATTCACATCAGCTGGGCTTTTACGTCACTTAGTGTGTGTATGCTCAGTATTCTAGAACTACATAATTATCACAGCTAAAATATTACAGTATTATTGTAGTAAAAAGTTACAAACACATCAGATTTAATTAGTCACTGCCAGCACACAATCACAAGGAGAAAAGTTTTCTCCACGATTTTCCTCCCACAGATCTTCATCAACAGTACCATTTTGACACACTGCACTTTTTTTTAACCAACTGACAATGGCTTCTTGGGCAAATGTTATTCCATGCAGTCTTAATCCACTGTCCAAGCAATGCTTCAGATGGCTGTCTTGTGTATCCTGCTGGTGTCAGTGGGCACTTCCCAGATATTATATCAACCCCCTGTGCATGGCACATACTCTGTCTTTGAATGGTTTGTTAACTACCCCATCAAGATCCTGTAAATTTCTGGTATGGTCACTATATCTGTGTTTAGATCAGAAGCTGGAGTTTTTGCTTTTTCTGTCAAGTGACCCTTGAAAGCACCTGAAACCAGCGTTATTTTCCTTAGATAAGAACCTGGTTGTCAGTCCCAGACTTCTCTCCACAACGCATTACATTTAACTATAATTCTACTAAGAAGTTTTTCCCTTTCATATGATTCTTTCTCTTAAGAACAAATGGTGTTAGTTTCCCTTCATCAGCCAGAAAAGCATAATGGTTACTCACAGCTTTCCATGCCCTGTTTTTCTGACAAGTACTCATTTTGATCCTTTTGCTTCAACTGTAGTTCTTGTTGGCATATCAAAAAGACTGGAGTTTAATCTGTGCTACCCATCTGCCAGAAGAAGTACTTGTGTTTTCAGCACAAATCAATTACAAGATGCTGGCATGCTATTAATTTTTCAAGAAGCCTATGAGAAGGTTTGCTCTAATGTAGTTCTCCAACAAACAGCAAACCCCTTATGATGCATAAATCTTACTGCCCAACCAGTACTGGCTTTGAGATGTGGTTGCAGAATATTCATGGACACAGTGACTTCCAATTCTCTCTATGGTAATGGCAAGGCCATTTTCAAGTTTTCTAAAATCTTCAGAACTCTTTAGTCAATGGCACTGAAATTCCTCTGTTTGGGTCCTTGAAATGCTTTCCAGTTTACATTAGCTCCCTTCAATAACAGTTCTCTCTTCCTTTCTCCGTCATGTGTTCTGTTCTGCAACATGGATTTCCATGCTGCAGCGCAGCTGTTTATTTTTCTGCATGATTCATTTACTGTTAATGAAGAATTAGAACCATAACTAAAATGCATTTATTCTGATACTTGAGATGCCACTGTACCTTTCCTTTCAACATAATCACCTAGATTCTTACAGAATGCTTCAGCTTTAACTTCTCACTCCAACAATAATCTGACATGAAAGTGTTGGCATATCAACAATAAAAACAGAAGCATAAAATAATGTGTATTAATCATGTAAAAGCTATATAGTTTTCTTTATTCTCCTACCTAGGGAGGATACAAGATGTCCTATTCACAGAAATTGAGTTTATGCATAATTGGAAGGTGACCCCCCCCCCACCCAGCTCATCTTCAGGACATGAATTAGGAGAAGTTCTCATTTTATATTCACGAACACATGGTAACATCCCTGCATTTTTATTTGAAAACATAAATGATGGATATGACAGACCGGGTACTCTCAGGAGAGTTTAAGGTAAAGCTGTCTCTGTCCACACCATGCAGTTCCACTCAATCTTTAGTAGGTGGAGGTGGTTAACTACGTGCGCTGGCACTGTTACCCCCCCCCCCTCTGGGAGAGAACCCTGGTACCCACTGAACTGGACACTGGGTGGTCCCCAGAGCTGGTCTGGTAGTTATCGAGAACAGATACATTTCTTGCCCCTGCAGAATTCAAACCCTGGATTGTCATGCCCATAGCATAATCAAAGTATGAAGTATGAACTGCCGTGGTTAATTGCCATAATTATGAAAATTACTGTCTTCCGCGATGTAATTCTACGTAGTTAGGTATTTTATACCCTTCACATGGAGGCAGCAGGTACCTCTGATGTGGGTATCTATGTACCAACTACACCTCATCAAATACTGGGAACAGAAAGCATTCTTCATTTCTAAGTATGTTGTTCCCTCAACATACATAATGGCACTTAACATCTATACAAAACAACTGGCTCAATTATTATTTTGTATATCATGATTTTCAAAACAGTGTAAGGAGGGGGGTTAACAATACTTCCCCAAATAATAAAAACCATTGTAAGAATTTATCCCCCTCCTAATTTCAATACAAATCTCAACTCCGTTTGTCACTTCTATTCCCACACTCTGAAATTGGTAACTACATACAGTTATGATTGTGTTCAACAGAATCAGGATGGGTTGGAGCTGAATAGCCTAAATCATGTACTTGTGTATGCTGGTGTCAGTTGTTAAAGGATAAATATCAATAAAACAACACAGAAATTCTCTGATGAGCCACTAAATAAAATTGGTCTAGCAATAAATAGGGGCAGAACTGCTGTCTGCCAATCTTTAACAGATTCTTACTACATGTCACATATGTGACATTTTAGACACTATCAATGTTACTTCAATTTCCATGTATCCTACCAAACACACTGAAAAAAATACTGAAGAAATTACAGTAAACATGTGGAAGAGGTATAACAGTTAAGTAAATACATACATTTATAAAAACACTTCCAAGATTCCCCATGACAGATGAAAATTTGTTTCCTTGCTGGTAAAGAGTGGTATAATAGGTCATGCACAAGCAAAAGGTTCAAAGCAACCTTGGCATGATTAGTCTTAAATCTCTGGCTACAGAACAGCAACAGTTCCAAACGATCTTCAAAAAGAACCATTCTTAGAAGATAAGAGTGCCAGCCAGCATATAACAGATCTCTGAAGACAACACAAATCAAACCCAAGAGCCAGCAGTGGCCTAAAAATTCCACCAACCACAATTTGGAGACACACATATAAGAGACACCACTCCAACACTTACAAGCTGTAGCAATTCACTTATGAGGAGAACCAAGTGAAAAGGCTGAACTACTATGGGACTTTCATCACATGAATGGAAGATGACACTTGAAATGATCCTCATATTATTAAGCTACAGCTAGGTACAACCTATGTGTTACTGTGAACTACCAGACTGTGTATGTACAAAGTAGCAAGAAATCTCAATGCAGTGTACAAATCATACACAATTTGTTAAAAGCAACAGCTACTGGTACCTGCATATGTTGGAACAGTGCCCCCAGTAGACAGTGTGTTTTCCAGGTCATTTACTTTTCCAGTATGCTGGGGTATCACACCATTCACATCCAGATTTTAAGTGTTCCTGACAGAGCAGGAGGCCAGAAGTTGAGTGGGATGGCAGGGCCAACTCTTTGGCTACCAACATACCCAGACTTGTCACAACCAGACCTTCTATTCTAGCACTTTGTAGCATAAAATGCATAGAATCCACCAATGGTGGAGTTAGGCAGGCGAATCTCATATGCAGTTCCCAAGTCAATGCTGCAAAGTCACAATACAAAAAAGAAAACTTTCCATTTCACTTAGACATCTGTCACATACTTGAAAAGTGTGCACACCAAACATCTCTGGACAAAGTTTTATGTGTTTCTTACCACTTCTACTAAATATGTAATGAATGATACAGTATTACGCCTCAGTTTTAAAGTTCTGAAGATCTAAACTGTGATTTACAAAAATACATGCAATTATGCTCAATGTAATAATGACAGAAAACATCTGCATGCAATAATATATCAAGTATCCACAAGGAAGTGGAAATGTACAGGGAAATTATTTTGCATGTACAAGACCACTAATCACTGCCTGTTGGGCCCCTCATTTTCTACAACTTGGCCCACTCACCAGCTTCCCAACCACAGCCACCCACCCCCCACAGTGAGACTGTCATGTCTGTATATACCATCAGCATTTGATCCATGAAACAACTGCAGTTCACAAACTCTAGGACACATCATGAAGCAGACCTCAATTTTGTGAACTGGGACCTTTGTGGATTGTATTCTGAAGAAAGACCCCACATTCCGTCTGTTTAGCAGTGAAACTTGATTTCATCTCTGTCAATATGTGAACTCTCAGAATAACAGGTAATGGTCCACAGAAAATTCCATGTTAAACCACAAAGTGACATTACACAATGTAAATACCAGCATGTGATGTGCTGTGAGTAAAATTATGATAAGTGGGACCATTTTTTTTGGACAACAAACATTCAGATCAATATGTTCCACACACGCTTACCTCGTCCCTCACCAAACCTTAACATGCGTAATTTGTAACTGTAGGAAATGCTACATGATAAAGCATCTACAACGAAACCTCTATTTTTCACTCCTGTATGCATCATTCTCCTGCAATTATCATTCATTTTGTCTGGTACTGAAAAAATACCCAAATAAATCATGTATATTTAAACTGGAAACAACATTCCTTGAAGTTTTCTTCAACTGCATTATTCATTTTGAATTCTTGCTCCTGACCCACAACATATCTGCAATGTGTTTCTGAGAAAAAAACAGCCAAATTACTGTGATGCTTTTGGTATGTCAGGCAGTCATACCCTGCCCCTACTGGTAACTACCATCACAGCCATAACAGTCTTTACAAAATGTTGCCAAACCTTGGCCAAGTGTAGCATGGAAGTGGAGAGGTGGGGTGACAGGGAAACAACCAGAAGGACGTATTCTTTCTTTTAGGCGGTGACATGCAAGCCACATGTCTACTGTAGACACATACACCTAGCACACACAGAAAAATCAGAAGTAGCGGAACACAGCATCAACCAGGACCATATTATTAAACTACAGGATACAAAATGTCTTTCTGCAAAAACCACATACATGGATCAACTCATCAAGGAAGCCAATGAACTGGAAATGCATCCACACAACATAAATAGGGAAGATGGACTGATCTTAAGCAAATCTTGGAAACGCCTTCTGCATAGTCTCAAAGAAAGGAGACAGCCTCCTGAAACACAATAGTTAGATGAATACCATCCCATGGCTCCCCTTCCTCACTCTGACACACGGCCATTTCTCCCTTATATCATCTTACTACAGGCCTCCACTTGGAGCCACTGCCCTCTACAGCCTGTTCCTCTACTCAGACATATCCCCCCCCCCCTCCCCATCCTTCCCCATTCCAACTGGCCCAGACTTCTTTCAAGGCAAATCTTTACCTGTATAAATACCCTAGCAATCTCACCCCAGTTATTCTTCTTGTTCAGAAGATGGAACAGACTGAGTGTTCTGAACATCTGCACATAAAAGTCAGATGCTGGGGAATCACCCAAAAGAAAGAATACAACATTCACAACATGGTGAAAGTGTGAAATCAAGAACAAGAAGGATGACAGTACAGACATAAATGTAATTCATTTACACCTGTAAGAAAAGTATGACTTTCTGTATGCCAATTTTCATAAAGCTTACGACATATTCAGATGTGATAACTGAATTTCACACAAAAGATGTGGCAAGTACAGATGTGAATTTCTCTGAGCCCCAAGAAAAGTGTGGCTTTCGCTGTGCTGTCACAAACCTCACAATCACTCAATAATTTGCTGTAGACATCTCCCATTCCACATTTTATCCAACTGGACAACAAATGCACAAAATATCGGCAAAAATTCGTTCCATGCCTTTCACTCCAACCAGTTTTTCAAAACTCAACCCTGATCAACCATATTTTGTTAAAACTTCCTACACCAAATTCCACAAAAATCTGACAAACAGTTCAGTGGCTAACACTAAGTCACAGATGGGCAGACAAGGTCTCCACAAGAGGTGTTTTTTACACTTCTTAAAGAGCATCCTGCACACAGGCATTAAAGCAACTTTGTTGTTTTCTGTATTTCTGACATGTTTATTGTTTTTCCACAACTACTGTTCTCCTGCATTTATCACTTCCTTCCCACAGTCCCTTTAGAAGTGATGGGCAAAAGTTTCAGAGTAGTGATATTACTTGCACTAAAGTCAATCTGTTGGGGGGACCATTCAGAATGTATGGTCTTCCAATTTCACCATCAGTACTTTGGCCCACAATTAACCCTTATGTTAGATGTGACACATCTGCCAGCCGAAGGAAACCACAGCCAGCACCTGCTTAAATACGGTAACAATCTAACAGTAACTGCAAAACAAGAGCTGAAACTTCTCAGCAACTTCTTTAAATATGGTGAGTAAAAACTTAACTCTGACTGCAATACATTTAATTACGTGGGTGAATCAAGAAGTATCCAGAAAGTATTGTTTTCAAACTATACAACACTATTTGAGTCAGTACAATAGAATAATTTTTTTACAAAAGGTCAAAACTGCTTCACATAACTGCAATAAATTTAATTATGTGGGTGAATTAAAAAGTATCTAGAAAGTATTGTTTTCAAACTATACAATATTATTTGAGACAATACAGTAGCATCACTTTTTAACATAAGGTCAAAACTGCTTCACAGTAATGCTGAGAGTCTGTGCTTGTATCAGCATGCACAATGAACAGTAAGGCCAAAGCAACAAAATTTGGGGGGAAAAAAACACTTCTGGCTCACCCACATAAAATATGTGGACCCTGACTCCGGCAAATCAGAAAAGTGATGATCACTGCACTGCTTGCCACCATGCAAAATGGTCTGAGTGATGTCAGACAAAATAATGTCCCAGTCATTTCCAGAGTTCAATAAACAGCAATGGCTATGGCTTAATACCATAATCTGGTACACAGGACTCTTAACACTACTTGCCATTGAAATAACTTCACATGACGCAGTATGGCATGCCTTTAAAACTTCAAGAGACAAACATATGTATGAACCTCTAGCCAGAAAGAAAAACTAGATAACTTCACACTATTCAAAATGTGTACCCAATACAGTCTGTTATCACAATTCATTCTGTTTGTACATCTTCAGTAGTAATGATTTCCAATCACCCTCTCAGGACTAAACAGACCATTACATTCAGTTATTTTGTTTTAATATTCACTGATAGGTGTTCAATTTTTAGGCACATTTGCAACACTACAAAAAGCGATTATTAGCTTCATCACATCAGTCCATCAGCACAGAAATCGGCTCCAATGGAATGATTTTCACAAAATCATATATTTGAGGACTGTTCGAAAATCTGTTGAGAAAATTCCATGTTTGATTAAAATCTGACATGAATAACAGGTACTTTACATGTAGTATTTCTCTGAATTCTTCTTGGAATGAGAAATATTTCAGACAAAAATAGTATATAAAATCAAAACAATGATTTTTTCCCCTGAAAATTGCACTTTTTATGAGATAATGTAGAAAACACACAAATTACACTGTGTTTCCACTGCAACAATGGTTACGTGAATGCACCACAATGTTATCCTATACACACACTGCCTATCTCACTACTATAAACGCTCAATGCTAAAAGCACTCTGAAATTTCAAATTTCTTTGCAGGACACTGAAATCCTGCTCTTGCAGTTACAAAATGACAGTGTTTCATGTGAGGATAAGAATGAATCTAATGTCTGGTACAGTGAGGTATGCTACAATGAGCAATTCTACAACATATGAATGCTACTACACTGTTTTTATCAATAAAATCAGGATGCTACAATGAACACAAATGCTACAACAAACATGGAGGAATACTATCAGCCAACATAGCACGCATGTGCACAAGACATGTTTATATTTTCACAGGGGAAGATGTTAATGCTTTTCATGCGCATAAGATTTTTTATGCTTTTACTATGGCAAGTTTGATTATAGTTTTCCCTAGAAAAAGACTGTTTCTGCTATTCAAATTTACATGTACAGTGTATAAAAGTTAAATAAATTAATTTTATATTATTTTATACTTATATTTTTTATTTTGTATTATACTTTTCCTGTTGAAATGGTTGTGTTGGATGGTAACTTTGCTCTAGGCTGTGGGCCTGGAATGGATTACCCTGAAATACATATATTTCAATGTATGCAAGAATGAACAGATAACCAATTACGTTCATTCTAGCATACCCCACTGTACATGCTAGGTTGAACACAAATGATTCAGTGATGCAGTATAGGGACAAAACAGTGCAATTCAAAAAAATCAGAGGTCATATATGAGAGAAGCATATTCTTCTGCAGACTGTGGTTAAGTGGTATGGGATCATAATCCTCGAGATCTTGCTCTCTGACATCATCAAAGGAAGTGTCATATTTACTCAAATTAATCACCTCATCACTATAAATCACTCTGTCCCATTTCTTCAGCACTCATCTGATACTACAATTTTACAGCCCACACTTTTACTACAGTTTATATACATGTAGTATTTATGTCCTCTCATGGTACAATTACTGTCCAAATACTAAGTGTCAGATGCTAAAATAATCGCAGACCTATTTGCACATAACGTACTACTGGTACCTGCTTACAGTTCACAAATTGTATTAAGAATTGCAACACCCTCAACAGCAATTTTTCTTGTTTAAGTCCTTTGATATTATTTTGTAAAATAGGTCAGTAACATTCATTATCCTCTCTCACTCTAGGAAACCTGGCAGTCACAGTATCTGGGTTTTGGTTGGGCACACCTTCTTGTATCCACTGATGCCAGCTCCACTGAACTGTGGACATATCATGCCCAACACGAGTCGCTACTTCCTTTGGAGACAACCCAGCTTCACGCAGGCCAATAATGCGACCCTTTTCGAAATCCGTCAGTTGTGGGTTCATCTTTCTGCTTGGCACCGACTGGAAACGAAATGCAGATCCCAGGCTGAATCCGTTTCAGATTTATACCTTTCTACCACATGATAGGGGTGCGCCTTTGTTCATTTCTTCAAGAATTTCAATTTCTTTTTCCTGGGACCATCAACTTTCATTCATTCACCTCTAGTTGGCCTTCACGCAATGCAATTACAATGGCAAGTAGTGAAATCAGATGAAGCACACATTTTCATATCCCCTCTTCCACCCACACCCACACCAACTCACTTTTATTGCATAACCATTCATTTTCATTGTTCCATATTACACGAAGTCCCAAATTTATAAAAATTCTGGGTATCTAACTGAAGGCAACCACATAAACACAGCAGTAATGCAGGCTACTAAGGAGGGAAGTAAAAATTCTCTCCTTCAATCCCAATCTCCATAACTGATACCAGAAATAAAATCACATAAAAATAAATTTGAACCATATTAACTTTTCTTTGCACAACTGTGACAAATACCAAGATGTGTGTAACAAGATTTCTATTGCAGCTACACCAAGAACAGTCCTCACAGTAACCTGCAACAATACTCCACTACACTATTCTATCTTCCTGCCTGATGAGCATTAACGTAGGACGTGGCTCATATGAAACCTCCCCACCTGATCTTATCCGTTTGACATACTCCCTCCATCCCACCCCAGTCTAGACCCAACTTCAAGTCACAGCTCACTATTTTCTTCCCTCCCACCATTGTTTCTGTTCCTCCTGTCAGCCCAGCTGTTTTCTCACTTCTCTTTTAACAGCGATCATTTTCCCACAAGCCTCTCTGCAGTTGCCCTGAAAAGTGTTGTGCTCTCACCATGCCATGTTTACCATTCCTACTGGTTATGATATAGCTAAATTTCCTCTCCTCCTCCTTGGTTCTAAGTGACCACTATTCTTTACTCACTACGCCTGTAGTGCTTGTCCATAACTTCATCTCCATCCCTTTCACCCTGAATATTACTCCAAAATGTGAGCAACATCATCCAATTCCACATCATCCACATACAGGATCAATATCAGAAGGAATTTCATTATACAATGTTCACAGTTTACGAGCCACCCAACGAAACATTACTTAAAAGTTATAGAAAATTTTACAGAGTGGCTCACTGACTTATAAATACAATAGTGGATCAAGTCATTTACACAACTTCTGAAAACCATAAATCTGTCATCTGAGGTTTAGAGATCCATAGTGGACAAAACCACAAATGATTATTTTTCTGACAAGAAAATGCCACAAACAACTGTAAAACTAATGACTCATTTGTTCTAAATTATAATTCAGTGCTCTATCTCAAAGTTTTAACACTGGGCCACAACCTTATGTGATGCCATATTCACTCACTGGTTAATCTGTAACATAAACTATCAGTATACTCATGATGAACAATGAATTAAAAGACTGCAACAAAGTTCATCCCAAAACTCGTTCATCAACAAATATAATGATACATGTCAGAAGTATGTTTAAAATGCCATGATTCTGAAGACCCTTCACATGAAATTCTTTCACACAATAACAAAACCAAAATATTAGCACTTTGAGTAGACACAAAGACAGTAATATTTTAACACAAAAGCCAGGATTCTAGCTAGAAAAAGCTGTCTAACTTCTGAAGAATGAAGTCATATTTACATTGTTCTAAAAAACATGTACACAGCAAAAACAGTCAACGAACGGTCACAAAGCCATCATAGATGTCATTTAAAACTGAGGCAGTTATTCTGGGAACAGCACCTAAGAATACTCTACATGTTTCAGACTGTCTCAAAATTCATCCATATTCTACACGCTGAAGCAATGGTGGCAGCAGTGTTTCCAAAAATGCTATAAACATTTACACCATAAATTTACAACATCTGAAACACAGTTTGACTGCTAAAGACCATACATCAGCCCCGTATCACGTCACGTAAATTTACTGTATTTTGGCACTATCAGCCAGTTACTTTTAATGCCCTTTCTCTGCAACACTTATTAACATCTCAATACAATATGAACATTTTTCACAATAATAAATATTAATCAAGTTACATCTTAGATGCACATAATGTGTTAACTACTGTTATCCATTAACACTCACAAACTGGAATGTCTGAATGATGTTTTCACAACAATTCACTCAGCAGTTCTCGAGTTATAACCCATTAACAGACAAAGGAAAGCTAACAGGCACATTTTTGTAACTTCTCTTTGCAAATCTGTCAACAGGACAGGACTACCAAACCACAACAAACATGACGCAGTAAGCATTTTGAAGTATGGAACTTCTTTTATGTTCCACAACAGGTGCTAAACCAGACATCTCACCAAACAGTCACACCACATAAAAAGTTGCATGTAGCTATGCTACTGAAAACCCCAGCAACTAGCAACAAATGCTGTAACTACAATTTACAAACCAGCGTATGGATAAACTGGATGTGAACATTTAAGCACAGCATATACATTTAATAGTATATACTACTGTGCTGACACAGCAAAAAGGTTATTCCAATCTTTAAAGGATGAACCTCAAGGTCACACTTTTCAATGTTATGAATCTACATGAATATATGTAAGAATATTGGCAAAGAAAGAAAAATGTGAATCTGTTGAATCAGAGATGTCAATAACTCTTTGACATGGTCAAGTACATCATTATGTTCAGCAGCAAGCTGAATTTCTTTGGTCTGTTGCTATGAAACCAAGAACTGTATTGTAATATAGACTGAACTGGTCTACAGCACAAACACGTGGTTCTCTGTAAAGTGCTAATTCTTGATTCATATGGTACTGTCAGGTCAGACAGACAAAAAAGAATAAAGAAATGAATAACATCCAGTCACCATGGCAGGGCTATTATTTAGACATGGGTTGACAGAATGTGAACAAACTGAGCTTTTGAATCAACTTTTAGTTGATAATACTATCTTGGAATACACTTCTGATGAAGACAACTCCAAAGAACTCACAAAATCAGTAACAGGAAGATGGCAACAGACAGCCAAAATGATTGCTCTGCTGACTTTTCCTCAAGGATCAAGAAGTGTGAAGACATGACAGTGAATGCAATATACAAAGTGGGCCAAAAGTAGGTATACAGTATATAGTATATAGTACAGTAATGACGGTTCCATATACCTACTGTATACCTACTTTTGGCCCACCTTGTATGTAGTTTTGCACTGTTCATGTGAAAGGGATTATTACAGAAACCCACACAAAGATCCAATTACAGCAATAACTGCCTCTGCACACTTCTTTCTTCCCTGAAACTCTTCCCCTCGAAGGAATGAAACTAATAACAAGATGAACTCAATATGTTTCCCATCCATGCATTAAAGGAATATTTATATGTATGTAATAAAGCCAATAAATGCACGTGTATAAAATATGTTTTACCACATATTATAAACTACTGACACGTTTTGATCGCATTCTTGTAAAGCAACCCAGATAATGATGACTGAAAAAGCAATCCCAACATACTGGTAATTAATAATGTGATAAAACATATTTTATATAAGTGCATTTGTTAGTTTTATTTATTACAGTTAAATATTCATAACAAATTCTCTACATTCCAGTAAAAACTAGGCACTATGGAAATACGAAAGGCCTGCCAAATATTTCAAAACTTACCCAACAATATGATAACTGAACCTATTTCAGCAACTTCACCCAACAAAACAACACATTTCCACAGACGGGTCTTCAATCCTATGGAAAAGCCACCCGTCTTTCAAGAATTACATTCCACTGAAACCTGCCAAATTTGACATAAATCATACAAGCTGCATGAATCCAGTAAAGGGTATGTTTGGTCCTTCACTACTTACAGAGGGCAAGGCACGGAACTACAGTATCAGTCTGTAAATGTACAGATAAATACAACTGCAACAACAATGTCAGAGAGCCTTTCCTACATCCTGTCACATGCTCTGGATGAGCTGTTTCTGTAATTTTCAAGAGTTAGCACAATTGCCAAAATCAACGAGGCAGATTGTTTGGTACATCACGTGTTATTGTAAAAGGGAATGGGGGGAAACTCCTTAGTGGGTAAGGAGGAATAAACAAACAGGGGGAAAAAATTTGGTCAACATTAAGCGTTGTAGCAATTTTGACCTGGCATGCCAAGGAATGAGCAAGAAACGTCTCCGCATACTTGTAGGACACAGATGAAATGTGTGTGTCAATTAGCATTGACAAGGACATTGTAAAACCTGTTTCTGTTTGTAGCTACAACATCCACATGGGGGATGTTGATCTAAAACACCAAATATTGGTGTCATAACCTGCAGGAAAGAAAGTTATGTTCAAAGTGATATGTGAAATTGTTTAACAGACTACTTAATGTTACCATTCATAATTCTATGTACTATCCAAGAGGCAATTGACTACCTATCATTCAAGCTCCAGAAGATCAAGGCACTTGAACAAAAACACTGATTGCAACAGCCTCAGTAACCAAGGCACAGAATATGTGTTTATAACACATAAAGATACTCGTGTCACAAGAAAAATATGAATGATTCCTCAGTCACTGTAATAAAATTGAAATTCAGTATTTCTTGCAGTTGCCATGTTACAGATTTACAATTTTCTAACCCAAAGCACCTTAATAAGACTACTTTTCAAATATCCAGCACCTGACAAAAAAACCTGCATACGAAGATGGGGGTGGTCCCTATGCATACATGTTCCAAGTTTCACAAAAACTTATTCTGCCACTGCTGCTGACACCAATAATACTTTGTCATTACTTGAAAATAGTCTCGGTATTCACACCACAAACATAACCAGCAGGAACATCACAAACTGCCACTGCACCATTACCATAACTGCCACCACAAATGAGCAACAATGCTTTATTCAAACATAAAATGGGTGGATTATAAGGATAACCTGCAAGCTATGAAGCCACACTAATTGGATGTACAGTCCCAGGAAATATTACATATACAGAAGCTCCTACTACAGATACACAAAAAATATAGCAATAAAATGCTACTTTTGCAGTGTTGCGCATTTCACCAAAATACACACCTGACAACATCACAGACTCTTAAGTTTAGATTAATGACACAGAAACTTCTACGTAAGGTCTGCTTGTTCCTAAAAAATCGCCATGACTCTTTATAAAGAGACTGTTCTCCTTCTGCTTGTGATAATATTCAATCAAATAAAGCTTCCCTTCTGTAAATTTCCCTGAGGTTCATGCTGATAACACGAAAAGCTCATCATTGATAAAGCAAAACTCAATATGCTTAGTTGTGGCAGAACCAAGGACTAAATGCAACACTTCCACTTCCCTGCATGTCTTGATGAACAAAGATTAACCTCATTATGGCTGTCCATGAGAATCGCACAGAATTTTATTTTCAGTGGTTCTTGTCACACCACCCTATTCACTCCATTGTACGAAACAAATGGTAGGCTCTTCAGATAACCGTGCTGCCAGCATATCTGCATATCTGGTAACAATGCTGTGCCATGGCAGTCCACTCTAACCTCATAATTTTTTAACTTACTACAATCCGTAATAACAATCAAATACAGGATGTTGCAATAATATATGCTAATCTTCAAAATGTATGCAACTTTTGTTCAGGTGACCATTTGCAGAATGTCTATGAACATGGTTGCAATGCTGTACTGCAAAACCCACCTTCAGCATTCACTTTGAAAGTGATGTCTAATGGACCACTTCGGCTTCGGATATGAAATATTTCGTTAAGACAGAACAAAAACATTGCTAAAAATTCTGCAAGAAATTTAATTTACAAGTCAACAGCTACTAACATGGCAACAGTCTGAAACTATGAGGTTAAATCCAACAAGTTCAACATATTCAGAATTTGCACTTTGGCAATAAATTCTTTGCAAAGAGACAATAACAACAGTCTATAACATATTCAAAACTCCCTGCAATAAAAAGAGTTCTAAGTAGGATTTAACTGTGTGGCCAAATATATATCGGTTCAACGCGCTAAGCAATGAGGATAATTGCATTTTATTGCAAACTACAAATTTCCCTAAATATAACATCAACAGTACATCCGTAGGAATAAAAATATGTGCAAGAGGTAAGGGGCCTTTGTTAAGTTCTGCCCAGAAATTACTGTATTACTGCACGTGCTTTTAGTGAGATGTGTACAAAAAGAAATATTAAAATAACCCAATGCATCTACTTAAATTCAACATAATCTCTTAAAAAAAATTAAACATCCAGCAAGTTCCAACATGACTGGTGTCATAATTAAACACCAGTGTCCTTTTTGGAATGATTAACAAGGCAATATGAAGATGAAAATAATATAAAAAAAAAAGCATTTGCTATGCCTTTAAGCTTTACCGAACTTCAGAATTTAAGACATTCTCATTAATACTACTCTTATCCTCGCAACCAACCTTAGGACTCTTGAGCACAAGACTCACCCACTATTTGTTGCAGGCCTGCCATGCAAGAATAAACCAGAAAGCCAAACAAATTTTTACAGACAATTCATGTTACTGGCTAGTTCTAAATACAGCTAAGTAGCCCAGGACTTAGTGTATACTACAGCCCTTTCTCACTCTAAAATGGTGTAAGTCTCCTGTTGGAACACTAAAAGTTAATGGTGTTTAGGCATGCTTCAAAACAGATGGCTTTTTTCCTTAATGACCCATCTGATCATAGAGAAGCCTAATATTCCTGGCAAAACCACTCAAAGGACATACATTCCAAGTCTTCATTCTCTGCACTGTACATACCTTTGTTTCGTTGTTCTTCAATCATACTGGGCAGCTCAGTGTATTTTGTCTTTCTTATTAATGGTGAACAAGTTTAAGAAGTTGATTCATACTATATTTAAAATTTAATCCTTAACACACAAGCCACATCAGACATTTAACACTTCAAGCTTCACATATACCAGCAAACAGTTTCAATTTCAAGAAATAAAAGACATTAATATACTTCTGTTCGCACACAACCAAGTTATAGTGGCAGATTCTGACGGTGTACCACAAATCTGCATACATAAGCTGGAGACAATTTAACTCCATATATAGACTAAAAATTTTGACAAGCAAAACAAAAACAATGGCTTTTAGTGAAGAGATCCAGTAAGAAGTAAAATCATACTACATATAACACATTAGAAAAAAATCAACATTTTCAGTTACCTAGGTTGCTGTATTTCATACCATTACTGTCAAAATATCAAAATTTCTCGAGATAACAGGAATTATTAACAGAACTTTAATACGTTCGCAAGTCCAAAAACACACTATACTGAAAATATGTAACACTGGAATTACCTACTTTATTACATGGATGCGAAGCTTCGGCAATTAGAAAAAGGAGAAATCCACGTCAAAAGAAATGGAATGTATAACGGCAAAATACACACAGCAGGATTACAAAACCACTGAAGACATATTACCAGAATTTAAAATTAACCCAGTTGTAAAGAAAATTCAAAATTACAGAACTAAATGGAAACATGTTCAGCATATGGCCAGAGACAGACTACCACACGTAATTATGTAACATCAATCATGTGAGAAATGAAGCGAAGGACAACCCCTCAAAAGACTTCTGAACTCTTAACGGAACCAGAACAGGTCACAAGGCCTATAACCCTGCAAGCTATTTAATGATGATGATGATGATGATGATGAAGAAGAAACATTTCCATTTCTTGCCAGATGATGACTGAACACTTTTCAACTTTACATGCAGCATTAACACAGTTCCCCAATCCCACACATTAAGCCACCTAACAGCACACACAGCAAAACAAGGTACTGCACTCAACCCAGTTCAGGTGACCTTAAGTGATGAGAATTTCACACTGACTGTGATTTCAAGGGAACTCAAAATTAAACCCAAAAATATCATACTAAATGCAATTCTGAAAATCATTCTCTACTACAACTATGGAAGATTTTGAGAAGTTGGCAGTAGAGAGAATACCAAAATTAATTGTGGACTGGATACCATTGGAGAGAAGGAAAAAAGGATGTCCAAGAAAAACACGGATGGAAGGAGTATAAGCAGCTGTGATAAAAAGAAATTTAGAACCAGATCAATGGAGAAACAGAGAGGAATGGTGTTTGGTTACCAGAAGACGGTGACAGCTGTTAAAAAACCAGATACACAGATGGATGACATTTTATGATCATGCATTAGAACAGTTCAGCACACAGGTGTGTAACATTTATGCCTTAAGGTCAGTAAATTCTCTATTCAGATACTTGGTTATCAAAGTATGGAACACACGCTTTCCAATCCTCGGACAGAGTGCAGTAAAGAGGGTCAGTTACAGGTACCTTTATAGACCACCCAATATAAATGGATTGGGAAGCAAAACCACAAGTATATGTGGTGCATGCATGACCATTAGAAATCACTTGTAACGAGGAAATTCAAGAAAATATCCTGATTTTATGCAACAGTTTTCCATACATGTAATATTAAGAAACTGATGTTGCTGCAGATTTCTGTCGCTATAATGGTGTTCCTGATATAAACCTACCCATTCTATTATGTTACAGTGTATTAACATCTAACCATGGGTTAAAATTGTTTGAAACACAATTCTATTCAATAAGGACAGTAAGTCTAGTATGAAATTTTTAACACAAACTGAGCATTCCATAACTAACAGGCTGACAACAACCCTGCTACACTCAATGTAATGCCAGAAAGTATGTATATTTATACCATGCATAGGATCTACAAACCTCGGGTTGTTCTTCAGCTGCAGCTGGACTAGAGAGTTCACTCTGCAAGGCTGCAGTGCTGCCTTTTGCAGACAACCTCTTTGAAACACGAAGTGAACCCTGCTTTCCTTCTCCATCTGCGGAAGTCTTAGGAGTTGACACCGTCTTTGGACTACCTAATATTCAAAAGATAAATATCATTTGCTCCAACAAAATGTCTTGGAAAATCATGTGAAGATTACCACTTAAAAATATACAGTGAAACCCACTTAAGATGACTGCACTTCAGAATTTCTCCCATTCATGATGTTAGAATAATTTAGTGCCAAAATTTTTCACATATTATAAACATGTACAGAGTCCTTTCAATATGTTTCCTGCTTAAAAGGATTCACCATACAAGAAGGATGAAAATTTCATAATGAAACAATTTTTCACTAATCTGGTACATTTTTGCATCAAGATTGTAAACACTTTCTCACGTTTTCAATTTGTCGGAAACATACACTGAAGAAATAACACCCTCACCTTGTAAAGGTGAATCAAAGGTAAGATCAGCAACTCAATGTTGTTCTGTGGAAATGTGTGGTGGAAAATTACGTCACATTCCAGCTGAATTGCCACCATTTCCACTCGCACATTTCACACAGCATAATGTGTTACAGCATGTGTGTGAAGGTTATGACAAGAATATTCATGGGTGTTTAATGAAGCATGTCATGACCTAACTCCTTTCCTTTAATTTAAATAATCTCAAGTATTATGTGTGTAAAATTTACCATATTTACCCAAATGCAAGATGACTCTAATCTAAGACAAACTGCCAGATAAAATATGCCCACCAAAGGAAAATGTATGTATCCAAATCTAGGACAACCCCCAAAAATTAACCGTCTGATAAGATAAAATATTTTACTATTAATTTCACACACTTAATACACAAAGCGTGTCTAATTCTATCAAACTTCACAAAAGTGTCAGTGTCTCCAGCTTCACAGTCAGTTCCTGAATCTTCCTGCTAATATTCCCAACCTCTTCACTGCCATTCCACAACATATCATCATCAGTCCCATACACTGCATTGGATATACAACACCTCTTAAAGCCCTTCACAATCACTTCTGGTGAGATGTGTTGCAATGCCATTACAATCACACTGACTCAATAATATATTTATATTTCTTTGTTTATAAACTTACTTTAAAACATGAAGATTCATAATTTTCTCCACAGATGGTGACAGTGGTGTTAAGAATTTCAAAATGTGTATTCTGGATTTTTGTGTTGTGCCTGTTGTCTGATCAGTCTCAACCTAAGACTATTTTTACAGTTTTTAATTTGTGGATTGGTCCAAGTTTTATTTTTGAGTCTTGTAGTTAATTTTTAATTTTTCAATAGTCATTTTTTCTCTTACAACAGTAGACTACAACTGTTCTCAGGTGCCCTTCTTAAGAAGTTTACTGTTTCCGTTGTGCCCAGTGACTGAGGTGTCTACCAGTTTAGGTGCTTCTTAGCATGAAGATGGAAATACAGACGATCTGAAACTTTTTAAAAATTAAACAGTGGACAAAGCCTAGAAAAAAGATTGTTATTTAACTTCAGTCATACTGCGTTCTCTCTCACTTATACATAATGATGTGGAGATGCAGGCTTTTGTTTGGCACCATATGGTCCTGTTCAAAGCGATCTGATTGGACAAGGTCGGCTTTGGGGCTTCGTACATAAATTTTAAGACAACCCCATATATATAAGCATCAAACCTAAGGAATATCCTCATCTTCCATTCAAGTAAATACAGTAAGTACTTGTTCTTTTTATATTGCCTATGAATTTGTCCAGTTTTCATCTGTACAGACATTAATTATTTAACACATGATAAGCACAGCTACTAAATCAACTAGCCAGAATACAATGTAGGCTGCTCTTAATTCAAGAAAACCTGGATATTAAAAGCACGGTGGACGCTACTTAATATTTCCTTTTAAGGAAAATCACATTCTTACCTTCCATTTCTATGTCAATAGGTCACACATTATTCAGTTGGTTAGTGAAAAGATGAGACAAAAAGGTCAACATAGCAAAATACATTAGCATTTTCAGGCTTACCCTTTCAACGTTTTCCTGCTTAATAAACCAAATTTGTTGAATTTCTTCAAAAGCATCTTAAGGGGATTTCACTGTATATACTCATAATTTCTTATTACGATCTAAATTTTTGGTTACTGTAAAGTAATTTGGGTCTATTTTCTGTGTGTCCAACTAAGTGGACACCAACAATTTGGAAGGGTATACAGACTCCATATTTAGGGTAGAAGTAAGCCCAAGTTGGGAAAGCAGTTGGTTTATTATATACAACAGCAATGAAAGAGGAATCACCCCCCTCAGAGTTATAAAATGAGGGGGGGGGGGAACACGTGACACAGACGATCCTGCACTCTACTCCATTCATGGCTCAGATTGGTCACTCTTTATCTTCCACGACCCACTTTTATTTCCCCTGTCAATTTGGCTCACTTCTACAAAGGCACACAGCAGGTTACTCTGAAATACCAACAACCACCTTCCAAAAAACAACACAAATCAAGAGATGCATGTTATGATTCAACTCACAAAATTTTGTCTTCTTTTCAAAGAACACAAGTTCAAATTTAATTTTCCCACTGTCTTATTTTTTTGGGGGTACACAATTTTGCACTTCACTTCAAGGACAAATGTGCATGCATTCTTACACACATTTACACATAGTGCAAGACCCCAATCTGTCTTATTCTGCACATATGAATATGCAGTAGCAAATTCAAAGCACATAGAAGTACTCCAGCTTGAAATGTATGTTTTTATGTACTCTCTAATGTGGTTCAATTGATATACAAAGAAGTTGTAATTCAAAGTCATGTTACAGCCCTCTGATTACTGAAAGGCTGAATACAGGTAAGTCTCTTTTTATGAGATTCCTTTTTGCATGATTTCAATTTAACGCAACTTGAAAACTTACGCCACTTTTCAAATTTATGTGACAAATTTCAGCTTCATGCAATATGGCATAGATGATCCCTGGAGGCACTTTTTATGTGTTAGAGGCCAGCAGACAGTGATGTCACTGTCATGCCATCAGTCACATGTGTGGACTGATTACGGTGGTGATGCAGGCATGTGGCTGATGTAGTTCCCCCTTCAACAGCATTGGCATTTGTTACCAAAATGAATTAGACACATAAATTTATACCACCTGGTGCAACCCAACTGAAAAATCAGTGAAAGACAAATCAGTAGAGAAGAGAAATTAGACATAATAATCAGCTGACTTGAAAAACATGAACAAATTTTTGGCATATGCTGTAATATTACATTCACTCGATGTTGGTGTATGTACAATGTGTGATAATGTTAACAGAATTACAAAAAGTGCTAAGTCAGGAACTAACGTGTTTGTGTAGCAAGACTACCAGTCCTATCAGAATGATCCATACCAAAACTATGGATGTGAGTCTCTTACATTTTTATCGCACTAGAAATAAATATATTGTATAGACATGTATGTATACTATATAGAAATATATATATATATTTTGTATATCAAAGGTAAAGTGATCCCATTACAGGCCCGGTGTGGCCCAGTGGGTGGGTAGAGGTAGAGCTCTACTCTTCCTTGACCACGGTACTAAAAGGGGGTGAGTGGTCAGGAGCATGCCCCGGCCATACTTTACCCCCAGGAAAGACCTGGTACCCATTGTATAGGCGGCTGGGTGGGCCCCAGGGCTGGTCTGGATGGGCAGAAAATCTCGCCCACCCACCAGGATTCGATCCCAGACCGTCCAGCCCGTAGTCAGTCACTATACCGACTGAGCTACCCAGCCCACATATACTGTACATATATATTCTACAGGCCTGTATGTCCAACATTGGTACAGTCATACACTATATAGGATGAGGTTGCCAATCACCTCACCAACCATCCCCCCCCCCCACACAACAACCTTTTTTTCTTCATCTCAAAACTATC
>Ga0131853_10006069_pt1 | contig 21822 bp, 3 predicted proteins | sample TergutLab28metaG_FD_92764 | JGI IMG/M metagenome (GOLD analysis project Ga0131853, IMG submission 92764) | Labiotermes labralis P1 segment gut microbial communities from Petit-Saut dam, French Guiana - Lab288 P1 (version 2) (version 2) | ecosystem: Host-associated > Arthropoda: Insects >... | reverse complement strand
GTGTTTGTCATTGTGGCAATGGCGGCATTAGTAGTAGTAGTAGTAATAACAACGGTAGTAGTAATAGTAGTAGTGGTGATGGTGGTTTCAGTGGCAGCAGCAGTAGTAATAGTGGTAGTAGTAGTAGTAATGGCAGTAGTAGTACTAGTAGTCGTGGTGGCAGTGGCAGTAGTAGTAGTAGTAGTAGTAGTTGTTGTTTTTGTTGTTGTTGTGATAGCAGTGGCAGTAATAATAATAGTAGTTGTAGTGGTGGCAGTGGCAGCAGTAGGAGCTGGATTATTATTATTAGTAGTAGTAGTAGTAGCAGTCGTAGTGGTGGCAGTTGCAGTAGTAGTAGTAGTAGTGACGGCATTGGCAGTAGTAGTAGTTGTTTTTGTTGTTGTTGTGGTAGCAGTGGCAGTAATAATAATAGTAGTTGTAGTGGTGGCAGTGGCAGCAGTAGGAGCTGGATTATTATTATTAGTAGTAGTAGTAGTAGCAGTAGTAGTGGTAGTAGTAGTGGTCGACAGTAAGTTACGCCGATTCGAAATATGAGTGTAGTATAAATTTGGTGCTATTCGTGTCAGCTATCAGACGTTGTGGCTTACAGTAGTAACGTTACGATGGTAATATCAGGCTATCGATTTAAGTCAATTCCCCTGATCCTATGTCTGCAGGAACATCATACTGTACGGGGAGAAGGCAATCACTTATTGAAGTTATGTTTCGGTTAGTACGCCACTTGTATACAAATATTTGGTCGGAAAATTTGAGGATAAGAGTCCGTTGGGATCATATACTACTTAGATTGGAGGACAATACTAAAATTTATCTTTCAAAAATAGCGCCCGAGAACTTGGCGCTTCATTCATCTGGCTCATAATAAGGCTGAACGACGGTGTCTGGTGAACACTGTGATGATATTTCGGGTTCCCTAACATTGTCGGGCAATTTCTTAACAAGCTGAACAACTGTTAATATTTCAAGACGAGTTTCTCAAGACGTCAGCTTCATTGTTTCTGTTGTTTATTTTGCCTGGTTGTGAAATGCGATATAAATATAAATCTGCAACTTAGTGATCAGAATTTGACAAGAGTTTTCACTGTGTGCGTTACGTAATGTAATGTGACACCGACCTAGTGTTTCCGATATGGGACGTTGTGTAACAGTCGATTGCGAAAGGTGGCCCTGCTTCTTCCCGATGCTCACCCCTGCTGTCAATTAACGTGCTCCGCATTGTGCAGTGTTTACGGTCAGGTACGTTTGAACGTAACGAGCCAATTTATTTGTGCAGCCTCCACTTGAAGAGAGATGGTGCATTATTTCGGACCGTAGCTATTTGTTGTGGCAGAGTGTCTCAGCCGGTTGTCCGCGGCTCGTTGCCTGCTTTCAGGATTGCTGCTGAGAACAAATCGCTTTGCTAACTAGCCTGCCTGACAATGTTAGTGTGACAAACCGTGAATACAATTGTTGATTGAAATTAAATATCACATCTACAGCAACACATTTCTGCTTGATACTTAAAGCGGTATTTCGGCTGTTTCTACAACTACACAAAGAGGAAAATTACGCACTATATTAATTGGTGAATTTATCAATTAATATAACATAATTTACTAAAACAACGGGGTACCCACTTTAAGTTAAACTAACTAAAAATGCACCGTTTGGTAGCTTAATAACCAGTTAACTAACTCCATGGAGCAGAGTCAAGCTAACAGTTCGTCAGCTAGTCAAGAACCAGAGCAACTTATCAAGGTGTCCCCATTCCAATTTTGGAAGATACATTTTAATATTATGCTCCAGTCTACGCCCGGGTCTTCCAAGTGATGTTTCCTTCAGATCTCCCCACCACAAACCTGTATGCACGTCTCCTCGCCTCATACGTGCTACATGCCCCGCCCCTCCCATTCTTCTTAATTCGATCACCTGAGTAATATTTGGTGAGGAGTTCACATCGTAAAGCTGATCATTATACAGTCTTTTTCATTACCGTGTACTTACCTCGTCCCTCTTGGGCCCAAATTTTCTCCTCTACCCTATTCTTGAACACTCAGCCTAAGTTTCTCTCTCGATGTAAGAGATCACGTTTCACGCCCATACAAAACAACAGACAAAATTATAGTTCTTCTTTCTGGCAGAGGGTATTCAGTGACTTCGTTGTTAAGGAAAATTAATCCTTTGATTTATGGTGCAAGAAGTTTTATCAGACTTTAAGGCCTGGCTTTACAGGGATGTGACGTCATGAGGCCCTGATTCTTATCAAAGTTTCAAAGGCCGTTTTGCCTCCGCCTTCGTGATATAAGGAACATTGTCTTAATACTCATCATCACGAGAACCTCAAATGTCATTCATTATCGTGTTTACCAAGCACGCCACTCGACAGTGCCTTTAGCTAGTATTATGGAGCTTAAGTGGATGTGAATGATAAGTTACACCGTCCAATCGCTTTATGTAGGAGAGGATGAGCCTTCGATATTCGCCGAATAAGGAGGTTTGATGTACCCCCAGGGCCAGTCTAAATGCTGTTGGAGCCGGAAATTTATTAATTTTTATATAAACCGATTACTCCATATTTGTAATAAATAAGAGAAGGAATTTAAATCTAATTGGAAGTTTTCACAGGCACTAATGCTCTTAGAGGTCGAGCAGCGCCAGTTCAGTGTCGAAGTAGAGCGAGGAAGATGACGCACTTTATTCCGCCCATTGTCTTTCGCAGGTCACTGGTTGCCCTTGAACGATGGGGAATAACATTTGGCCCAATATTCCCTGACGATGGGTACCAAAAATAACTATGTTGGACTTTGAATTCAACCTGAGAGAGCTGGTGGCTCTCGTGCTTTTTGTCAAAAAGATATGAGTCTTTCAATCTGACCGGATGCCGTGACGTCTGATATGGAGTCCGTCCCCTGCGTTTTGAAGGCTGTGTCTGTCTTCAGTATCAGGTCGAGAGACTGTCTCTAAAGCAGTGCATATTAGCGGCTGGTCGTTCGAGAAGTTTCAGAAGGAAAGATGTGGTTTTGTGTTGTGGTTCTTTAACACGACAATCCGCGTTGAATGTCATTCTAGTTGGTATTTTATTTTGTTCGGCGTTCCTTCATTATCCTCATACGCTTGCTTTGACGGACTGGACGATGGTCATGACCATTCGCCTCAGATTTTTATCCCTTCCTACAAAAAAAAATAGTATGAAACTCCCAGTAAAAGGAACTGGAACTTTCCAGTCACTCGCTCGTCAGGGAGATTTCCTACACCAATGATGTATTACTCCTGCAGTGGCGTAGGTGCTTTCAAAATATAAGGGATGAAGGAGAGTGTATATCCTGCAGAACCGTTAATATTTCCTGTCTTTTACACTAAATTCATCAAAAGTTATTAGTAATGACGGGGAGGATTCCCTTAGCGGTGACTCCTCTTCTTGGAAATGTCAATTACCTTGTTACATATTCGGCACTGTTACACACACATACATAATGATTTTCTTTGTGGTTTAGGTGTGACGTCACCTAACCAGAATACGTTCTTGCTACAGGGGATTTCCCGAGCAGTTTACGCCGCGTTTTGTTTCCTAACACTTTACCCAATGAAATCATGGCCTTTCTGTTATGTAAAATTGTGTATTTCAATAGGTTTCGAAGGAATTTGCTACCACCACTCTCATAATACGAACGTTTCTGAGGTACTTACTAACACTGTCTTCAAGATACCGTGATTTCAGAGAAACCTGTCCCCATCTTCAGGGTGACATCGTTTCGGAAGTACCTGCTGTCTGCATCAGGATTTTTTTTTACGGTGGAGGTTGTATGTTCTACGAAACCTATCTGCTAAACTACATGGTGTCACTTCCCAGAATTATATAGTCGCATTACTATTCAACGCCATGCGAACCTCACACTCCATTTTCAGATCATGTTCTTCTGTTAGAACACGAAACAGGGTTCCACGTCCTTACGTAACAAATTTGTACTTGTGTATGTTTAGATTTAAACCATATTCACGGGTGGTTGCATACATTTCCCCTGTGCTAATGGACAGGATATTTCGTTACTGCGGACAGATCTCTTCGTACGGAATGAGACAAATTTGTTCATACTTTGTACTCTCAGTACAACGAGTTATGTTCCATACAAAGGCGATATTGTTAAATGCAACAAACAGACTGTGTGTGCAAAATTTTATACCATCTACCGCCCGAGACAGTTGTACTACACGATTTAAAAACATTAGTTTTAATTGTGAATGATAAAAAAAAAAGTGTAGTCAGACCAGGAAATGTAAATGGTCTGTAATGAAGCATAAAAATATCGCGACGCAACTGGCGAATGAATGCACAGTGATTGCTGTATGAACCAGCATCATAACATTAAAAAATATAATTTTGTACACCCATTGTAGTCGTACGAGTATACGAACATTGCTCAATATGAATATGAGAATAAACTGAGTCCTTATTGATAATCTGTCAATCCTTCAGCAATTCATTTCCCTATTTTCTGGTACCTGAAAATTCGTAACAGTTTTCACAACATCGCTTCACTAGTTCTTATTCTTTCAATATCCAACTTAATATCGCTCATTTGCGAAAAGAGTGTCACAACTCAAAATGTGGCATTTTTGAGTTATTGGTATAGAAAGAAACATTTGCAGATGCACTTTTAACAGATATAGTTTCATAACGCAGTTCGCAAAACTCGCCGCTGGAGAGCAGTTGTGTCGTCGCTGCACTCATACAAATTTATGACACTTCAAAACCTTTAAAAGCCTCTCCCGAAAAGTCACAAATTTTGAGCTGTGACACTGTTGTCGCAAATGAGCGATATGTTCCGCGTTACTACTCACCTCAAGTCCTTATTTTTATGTCTTCCCACAAGACGACTAAATGTATGCAATTTGGATAAATAACATGCGTCCTAAACGCGCTACCCATTTCATAGATTTTAGTGGCGCATCTTAATATAAAGAAGACCGATCCCAATGGCAGCACGGTCTAAGGCGTCGGAGGTGCAGCAGCTGGCTTGCTGGGATTATGGGTTCGAGTGGCGCCAGGTACGTGGATGTTTGTTTCTTGTGAATGTTGTGTGTTGTAAGATAGACGTCTCTGTGGCGTAGTGATCATCCGTCTAGACGAGTCGGACCGAGTGTGGTGTGTCTGAATGAGTGTGATTCTAAAGACTCGATAAGGACTCTATGGCCCTCTAGGGCTGTCGCACCATGGAAATAAATGTATATTAATACCGTGTATATAACAGAAGAATACAAATTACGGAATCCCTTCCATTGTTCCGTTGCTTACTCCAAAGTCCAAACATACCCTGGACTCCGCATTCTGTATTAAGTAGTACACGTACTGAGCTTTAACTACTTTTTTTCAGCAGTGTACGTTGTACGTGTATAGTGGTCAATGAAGAACTGCAAGAAGTACAATTAGAATGACGTGTTGGAACGGATCTGGAAATAACCTATGTCATATTTTAAGGCGATTTTCAAAGCATGTACTTGAGGGGCTGACGAAAACCAGGAAAATTCACAGTAGGATAGGCGGCGTTCTTACTAACCAGGCCTGCTGACCACGCGGCCCGCAGATTTTATGATGTGGCCCGCTGAAATTTTGATGACTATAATGTTTTACTGCATAATACAGTCGGGAAATTCAGCAAAATTAAATACAAGTAGTAGTTTACATCACTGCATTTGCTGCATTAAATAACGTACAGCTGAAGAACGACGAGGAAATGTGTTGTGGACGAACATGTGAATTTGGATTTTGGATTTGACCCCCAGCCTACTTTCAATTCAACGGGCCTGTTGTGGACACCAGAGTATTTAACCTTGTGAATCATCAGCAAGGCTGATGGCAACTACACAACATATTCGGTCCGTTTTCGTTCAGCTAAGTTGCTTTTCCTGAATGTCTAGGGCAATAACTCTTGAACGAAGTCGTACTTTTTCCAGAAGGAATTATGCAAATAATGTTTTAGCACTTCCATTTAAAGTGATGCGAGGTGGCAACAGCGGTGCAGTTCAGTGTGCAGACAGATGTCCTAGAACTGTGAAGTAAAGTCCAAGATTCGAAAGGCGGTAGATCATATACTATGACTCACGAAATGAAATCACTGATTAGACGACGTGATGATGCTGTGTAAAGTTCTTAATTGCAATATCATTACATACGACGTTTTGGACAGTAGAAATTCAGCTCCACGCTGCCATAACCGTGGCACCAAACTGCCCATTCTGAATAGGTTACAGGTAATTCTAGGTAGTAAGCGTTTGTTGAGAGGCCCTAAGAAAACGTGTTGATATTTTGCTGTTCTGCAGTCGATGTTTGTGCGTGCAATAAATAAAATTTTTTGATGTGAGAAGTCTTGATGTCTTTTGTTTATAATGCACGAAAACATGTAGTATGATACAGATTACTAGGTTTTTTAAGAGGGTGTTGGACGTTTCATAGTGGGGCCAAGAGGTACATAAAGTCTTGCTCTGTGATCGAAGGGGTACGTGAAGTTACAGTCTTGAGCTCCAAGGGGTAAATGCGGTTTCACTCTGAAATCAAGGGGTACGTGACGTTTCGCTCTGAGATCGAGGGGTACATGATGCTTCACTCATGAGACCCAATGGTACTTGAAGCTTCACTCTGAGTGCTACGGGGTAGGTATATTTAAAAAGGCTCGGAAATTCACCACTTTGACTGGAAGTGAATGGTTAGCCTTCTGCCCTCATACACCGGGGAAGGAAACCCCCACATTAAAAGTCTTATTGTGCCGAGATACGGTCAGGCAAAAGGGGAAAGTTTAAGTCCGGTTCTTAATTAAGCAGTACAACATGAGGGCTAATTGGGATCGTATTTATGGCTCCATGAATGCTTAGTTTGTGCCATTAGATGGAGCAGAGTAATGTGACAGTGTGAATTTGTCCATGGAGAGAAACGTGAGTTACTCTGGAGGAAAATGAACCCAGGTCACCCATCCCTGCAGTTTATTTTTAGTGAATATTAATAATAAAACGGAAATGTACAGCCACAGGCAGCGTTCCTGGGCCCATTAGCGCTGTTCAAGGCAGCTGAGTGTAATACCACTTGCCGAACCGGTTCGGATACAAATCGCCGCTCTAAATCTACAGGACCACGCAGGCCGGACCTTACTGGCGGAACGAGTTCATATTTCGCGTGCCTTCTGCTGCAACCGCGTTGACTTGGCAACTCTGAAAGCGCAGTGGCGGTCATATGCACCAATCATTTAATGTTCAGATGTTGGTCACGTCACTTGCAGAGTGTATTTATTGTCTTTGGTCTGGTTATAATAATTAATAAGGATTGTTTTCTTTGTAACAGTAACGGGGCGACTTTTCTTTGATGTCAGAACCGAATTTTTAAATGTGGATTGGATGAAAAGCGTGTTTCAGAGTTAAAATATTTATGTACCACACTACAGAAGCGCATAGTAGATGCGTACACGAAATAAATATGATTACTTATACGTCACTGTTATTGTGGCAGTGTCATGTTGCCTATTTATTCTGGAGTCTCCAGTTCAGATCCCACACTAGGTATGAAATTTACTTTGTCCTGTTGTTTATTTAACGAAACTTTCGGTAGCTGTGACTGTAGAGCATTGAATGATATATTAATGACTAATGAGTTTATATGTGATTTAGAAGGAAACACACTTTGTCCCGTCTGAGTTAATGTCTCGTAATTTTCCAGAAAAAGTCGTAAATATTTGCAGGCCTTAGAATTGATGTTTCAGTTAGGGATATCCCAAACACGAATCTATAGTCCCACCTGCTTGACAGCGAAGTTATATAACAGGACGTGGATGACTCTACATCTTTAAACGTTCTTTACTAGCATTGCGCAAAGCTAACCCGCATACGTCAGTCTGTCCACACGTTTAGCCTTCAACACTGTCGAAAACATTGCGACTACATTGCACATTGGAGGTCGTCAGCGTATTAAACGCTTGCAGTTTGCAGCCTTATCGATCTCGTATGACTTCTTATTTCACAAACATCGAATTAAAATTTATTAAGTTTCTAAAAAACACCTCATTATGCAGAGAGATGCGATAAAGATAACATTATGGCCTACACCTTTTTGCAGCGTGTCTTGGTGTAAATAACAAAAGAAAAGTGTTTTCGAATTATACATTGTGATGACGCAAGCGTGTTTTTTCCCCCCTTGAAAGAAGTTAATTATATCACAACTGGGCTCATCACAAGCTCTGTTTCAGTGATAAATGTAATTGAACGCTGCCATTATTAAGAACAGAATCTTCACAATATGCCAGAACTCCTTCCATGCTAATTTAAGTTTGACGTTTTTATTAATCTGCAACTTTTATTGTTCTTTCAGGAAAATAAAAACCCTTGAAACGGTAAGTGTGAAATGACACCATGCTGCAAATGTTGACAGCCATCTTTTCTTTTGTTGTGGAATTAATACCACTTGCGTCGGCAAAGGACTCGTAAGAGAAACTATAGGTTGTTTTAAAAGAACTTTTCCCAGTGGCAGATCTTACTACAGGGCAGTTAATTTCAGTGTTAACAAAAGAACGGACAGAAGAGTGACGAAAGATAACAGCACTGTCCGTCACTAATCTTGTCTAACCACTCTTTCCTTAAAGATGTCTTCTGTCAGGACGGAAAGGGTCAATTTTTTTAGATACGGTCTGTTTTTTTTATTCTAATACAAGGGTATTTTATCAACGTCTCCTTCGTAAGTGATAAACATGGATGAAGAGTGTCTGAGGAAAATGTGTTCACAGTATTTTGATCCAGGATTGAGAAAGTAACAAAGCAAGGGCTGAAGGAAGTAAAAAGTGTTGAGGAAATGGCGTAATTATTATCTTATATATTTCTATGCTTTAATTTAATTTTGCTTAATTTTATAATAAGATGGGCGGGATACATAACGTGCGTGATGGACATATGGATTTCGTTAGAAATGGGATTAAATAAAGAGACTGCGGGTGCGATTCAGGGGCAGAAAAGTGCGAATAAGATAATGAATATCCCGGGTACCTAACAGCGTAAAATTCTGCAACAACTGGACAGGATACCTCTAAAAGAAAACCCTGTGATGTGAAATCGGCAAAGTTTATTTAATGTGAAAAACAGTTTGAAAGCCACGCGCGAAATATCTTAAGTAAGTCGGGAGCAATTTCAAACTTTCTGTGCTTAGAATTCGGTTTTTGTGATTTGATGTAAAGAGTGTGATTAATCCCCCCCCCCCATTTATGAATCTGCTCAAACACGGAGATGACGCGCAGTACTTTCGAAGTTCAGGTAAACGGTAGTGGTTCCTTTCTAAGCCAGGCCCTTCCAGTTTCACTTGTCAAATGCGCAAGAGACGTTAAACATTTTGAACAAGTCACGTAGGCCTAGTCGCATTTTCTTTTGCAAGTGCTGTATTTCTCGTATAATGAAGCATACAAGTGCCACGTCGTCCCGGTTCCGGATCACTGCTGTGGCGTACAGTACGAGCAGTAAGCTACAATTAGGCAAAAAACTCACCGTCAGCAGTGTGTCAGAAAACCTGTCGCTTACGTCACAACTATCAAGTGTTTTATCCTCCCCACACAGGCATTTACGTCTGTCGCGAGTGCTCACCAAGTGTTTGCACTTTCATATTACCGCCCCTTCAAACCTTGAAGTTATTTCTGTCCTGTAATGAGCAGTTCTTTTTAGGATATGGTGTCAGTTGAAGTTAAAAAAGAGAATGAAATTTGGGAATTCTTTGGACGCATATAACGCCTTTCTGAATGCACTGGTCTGCCTGCTATTTAAGAATGTATTATATTGTACTGAACTCACAACTTTACCTGTTGTTTTGTAACGTTAAGCCGACGTTAAACTTCTGTTTAATTAATCACCGCTTTATGAAGAAGTAGGGGTAGTGGAGGTGTAGCTCCATGTATTCGTAACCTTGGAACTGAATGGAGATGATGGTGAGGTCACATTCTGACTGCTTTACCCACAGAGAGATTTCTGTACCTCTTGCATAGGGGACTGTCAGGTACAAAGGGCCGTTGCGAAGGCTTTAGAAAAGAGGGATATAGTACCGGGATTCGAACCTCGTTTCCCCGATCGCTCAGCATGTCTTCAACCCATTGTACTGGGCTGTCACGAGCATGCAATTGGTTTTTACGACAGTATTTATTGATCGATTAAGGGTGTTAAGAACAAGGTGATGAGGAAAATACTTGGACTTAAGAGAGGAGTTAAAGGAGGAAGGAGGACATTGTACGAGGAGTTTCACAGTATCGACTGTTCGCCAGATATTGTTAGGGTGATGAATGAAGGAGTATGAGCTGGACTTATAGTATTAATTGCTAAGAGAGACACAAAGACGTTGGAATAGAGTTTTGTGTTCAGTTCCATCTATATCGGTATGTCGAAAATTGACAGTATTGAATTAGATGGCATTGGATTTTTCTCCACTTGGCCTTGTGGTATTTGTCGTCATGTAATAAACGTTTCATCCCCGGAACTAATCGACATGTCAAGTTGACGTCGGTTGATACCGAATTGGGGTGTCTCTAGGGGCTCACCCCTCCCTCATCTGTTCCGGGTGTCATACCGCGACAGTGGTCGCTGCTGTTGCAGTGTTGGTCTAAAGATGTAAGTTGGGATCTCCTTAAATCTCAGTATCTAGACGACGCCAGTAGAGCACTGAGTTAGTTGACGTCATTTATCGACGAGTCAGCGAGGGCATAGCTTACCCTCGGATAAAATAAGTTCCCGAATGTCAGGGTGAGATACACATAGAGCTGCTGCTTCGTTTTGTAGAGGTCCAGTCGATCCTGCTACCGGTTAACCTCAGATGTCTGGTAGTTGCACTGAGCCCTGCCAAAACTTTTCGGAGATAATGCCTCAAATCAGGCCACGACCATTTCCATATAATTTCCAATCTTCCGCTCACTTTTGATATTAGTTTATACCGCATGGTATCATCTACTAACTGTGTCGTCGAGTCAAACTGCAATAATTTAGTGATGTGTTGATTGTGTTTCGTGATCCGAGTAGAGGTTATGGAGCTGTTGTTTTGCACTAGGTGTGGGTTTTATCCGAGTACCTGCGGTATACAAATAAAGACCTTTAACTGTATACGTGGGGGACCGCGGTAGCACAGTGGTTAAGGTGCTGTGCTACAAATCGGAAGGTCGCTGGTTCGATCCAAGCTAGTGTCATTTGATGTTTCATTGACATAAAATCCTTCCGATCGCATTATGGTCCTGGGGTCGACACAGCCTCTAACAGACATGAGTACCAGGAGTATTTCCTTGGCGTAAAGGCGGCCGATGCGTAAGGCTGACAACCTACCACCATCCTGTGCCGTTGTCACGAAATCTGGGAACCTTAACTTCCTGGAACACTCTGGGCCCCTCCGGGCCTGTGACGGGACTGCTTTACCTACACCTTTTTACCCGTACATGTTAACTGCTTTATTTCATGTACATGAAACCTAATTCGGAACACAAGAGACAAAGCCAGGATTCAAACCTTGGACTCCGTGATTACAAGGAAGGCAGCGGAATTTGGTTCACGTAAGTCAGCATGATAAGGTGTCTCATTATCTTTCAGTGCACGCCAAACGTGTTTGCGCTGTCACATCTAATCAAGATGCATAGAAACGTTATGAGTCTTTTCTGGAACCTTCCATCTGGAGGCTGACAGCACTTTTGCAAGTTCTCTTGTACGATGAATGCTGCAAGTGACAGCTGATCTCTGTAACTGCTGTTTGTCTACCCACCTGTTTACTCTGTGTGACTCCGAAAAACACTTGCCAGTCCTGAATACACAACGTTACGAAAATACGGAAAATAATTTCTAACGTGATGTTCGTAGAACATGTATTTCCGCAAAGGCTGTGTCAGTCTATCACCTCATTGCCTGTAGGCGAGGGTTTATTTAACGACGCTGTAGTAGCTCAAGAGTATGTAGCGTCAGGTGATGATTGGTGAGGATGTGGAATTAGCTTTCGTGGCCTACTTTGTGGTTGTGTCCTGGTATTGGCCAGGAACCATTCTGGAATACCGGAGATAAACCGGTGTCCTGAATTTTAATTCTGGGACTTCCCGAATGCGGGCCAACTGTTCTAAACTGATTCATTAGTTCTCATTCATTACACTGCATTAGGTATTATATGGTTCACGAAGGTGAGTGTCCACAAATTCTTATTCACTTGTGGATAGAAATGAGTGTCCAGCGTACCGTAAATGTGATTTTGATCCCCCCCCCCCTCCCGTAATATCCTGAATAGGGGACGAAGTAAATCCTGGACGATCGTGCACAAAGGGTTGTGGGGCAAACGATTAGGAAAACTGCGGAAAGTGTCGTTTGTCAAAGCAGCTGCCCGCCTCGACTTTCGAAACTGGTCCTTCCCAAGACTGACGATTCACTGGCTTACTGCAGAATGCAGACCTGTACTGCTGTCGGTATTGCTAACCAAAGCTTATCTTTTCGCTAATGAATTCTGTGTAGATTTCAATGCTTCGAAACAAAGTGGTTTGTTTTTTAAATTAAGCATATACCGATAAATATTTTTGCTTAGTTCATGAAGGTGTTGGTCAGTAAATTTTACCCTCGTTTAGAATTGAGCTTGAATCTTTATAGTCGGCTGTTACATCATGAAGTTAACATTGTTTTTCAAGTGGGTTGTTACAACTTTTGTCTATTTGCTTTAACAACAGCTGTTAAAATTAGCTCGAAGTAAATACAAGACAGGCCATATACATATAAAACAGGACTGAGGCACGTTCGCGCAAACATTGTTGTCGTGCAAAAGCAGTAAGTGTTATATATTCTGAGTGTGTCTGTAACCTTGGTTATCCAGAATGAAAGCGCATGCGCCGTGTTGTTATTCGAGGCATCTGGCGATATCATACTTTTCCACACAATCCCATAAACAAATGTTAGTGAGCAAAGAATGTGGGTTTCGATTTTCTCTACAACTTCTGTCTGAAATATTTCTCATTCTAAGAAGAAATGAGCATGATATTACCATAATGTACATAAGTCTTCATGTAAAGTACCCGGTATTCTTTTTAGATTTTAATGAAACTTGAATTTTCCCGACAGGTGTTCGAAAAAGTACTGGAATGTTAAATTTCATGAAAATCCTTCCAGTGGGAGCCGCGTTTTTTCATGCGGATGGACAGAAAGACATGACGCAGCTAATAGTCGCTTCTCGCAATTTTCCGAACCCGCCCAGAAATGAGTGCTATGTAGGGGACTCGTATGTGTTCGCGCTTATGGCCTGTTGCTGAAACTACCGACATCACTAATTAAATAACTAACCAAGTAATTAACTTTCTTGCTCTTTGCCTATTGGCTGCTCATTTGTAAAGTGTACTTGGGGTTCGTTGACACTATTTTGCATTTTCTTAGGACATACCAGCGTGCAGTTAGGAAATCACACCCACAATATTTTGCACGTGCTTCAGTATTCTCAGGACAGTCACTGCTGGTAAAACGAAGCATGTTCATTTTTTTCAAGGCCATGAAAATAAGTGAGAAGTTATTACAGCGTTAAAAATAGTTTATTTAGTCGAATGAATTATCATTATTCTTAACGTATTCACAGATTGCATTAAAGAATATGCCCCATCTTGTGTGTAAAAATTCCGTCGTGGTGAAACTGGACTGTTGCATTCGCAACCATTCACAAACAACCATTCCTACTTTCTCATTTTTGGAGAATCGGCGACTTTCCAAGTTCTGCTTCAGCTTTTCAAGCAATAGGACGGATGTTATGAATTTTCCAATGTGTTTGGATTTGAATTATCTTGCTGAATGTTTACACCTCGCGATTGATCTTTTGTTTGTGCGCTGAAGAAGTAGTGGGGATGTTGCCGAGACGACAAAAATGAAGAAGTGGAAGTGACTGTTCGTGAATTGTTGCCGATTTAGGAGTCCGATTTCGGTAGCGTAAACTCGTGGCAGGATGACACGATTGCGTTAATGTGCTTGGAAATTGTGTTGAAAATAATGCTAGTACGGTGTAAAAAATTAACTACGATTAACGCTACAGTGATTTCTCGTTTAATTTTTAAAGCCTAGAAAACCGTGTTTATTGAACATTCGTCGTAGGTCATAAGTAAATCCCATTCTGTTTCAGCCATTGACTCATTGAGAAATAAGCTTATAGATACGGTAGAGACATTGTGAGTGACGTGTAGGTCATTTTAATAAGAGAAACAAGTGGAATAATGCAGCCTAAAAACAGGAACATTCTGTATAATTCCTTATTTAATTAGGTGCCTTGTTTTGACGTGTGATGATAACAAACTGCATGTTCCACACATGACACGCTATCACAGCCACGGAAATGTGGGGATGTAGTGCGTCATAAGTTAATATTTAATATTGTGAAGCTAGTGTTCTGGGTGTATTAAAAGACACAAGGACACAACTGGAGTTGTGAATTAATTCATGGATACGCTGCCTGGTGCGTGATCTGTTAATTTTCTGTTGAATTTACCTGCTTGTTCACGGGAGGCGTGTGATTGATTGGATGAAGATGAAGAGGACGAGGGAGGAGACAGACGAATAAGGAAGTAAGAAACAGGGAGGAAGGGAAAATGAGAACTGAGAGAAGAGTGGTAGAATGCAGTTAATAACAGAAATAAGAGGTATAGATAAAAGAATAAAGAACAGTATGGATGTTATGTGAATAGGGAAAAGTAAAGCTAAGGTACACTTTGTGACCCACCACGAAGGTCAAATGGGAGAGTAGGTGTATAGCTCCACTCTTTCTTTAACCTCGGGGCTAAATGGGGGGGGGGGGTGGTCGACGCCACGCCTCGGCCGATTTATATCCGGGAAAGAAACCAGGTACCTGTTGTACAAGAAGCTGGGTTGGCCCCATGTCCTGTCTGGATTGGCGCAAAAAATCTCGCCCCCCCACTCCACCAGGATTCGATCTCTGGACCTTCCAATCTGAAGAGAGTCGCTATACCAGCTACGCTGTCCCGGCCCTCGCGTGGCTAGGTATAGGACGAATAAAGAGAAGATTTCGTTGAATGCATGGTGGTTGGGTGAGGAGGATAATGTAAAGAAGGGGAAGATAATAAGAAACAGAGACCATAAAAAAAAGGAAGAATATGGAGAACGGCAAAAATAAGGAATAAAAGTGGAACAAGAAAAGAATTACGATAGGAGGTAAATAAGGATGCTGATGAGAAAGTGAAGGATGATAAAAATAATGAGAATTGGGGGAAAGAGATGGGAATAACTGTATGAATAGAGGATAAAATGAAGGTGTAAGTGAAGAAGACGACAAGGTTTAGTGCCTCTTGTTCAGTTGTTCGCACAGAAATAACGGTGTAAGGCGAACACACCAGTTTGCGTTGAGCAATGTGCTGGAAGCTGCGAGTGTGGACGGCTGATGAAATGCGAATTGCTTCATCATGAATTTCAAATTATTTGACGGACCGCGTCGCACTCTCTTGTCGCATATGCTGCAGCCTGAAAGACTATTGATAGTACAAGTGCGAAATATATTAATTGTTACTGCTGTCGCGATATTATGCAGTTTCCTCAAGCCTTCTGCTACTTCCTCTTGGTTCCACGTATTCTCATTATCCTATCCTCCAAATTATGTTACACCACCATGAACCAGTTTACTAAACACCCTATACGGAAACTTCAACATGATTTTTGTGTGAGCTTTGTTGAAATTGAAAGTGGTAATATTATTTAAATTGAATAACATTTCTGACTGGTACAAGGTAAAGCTCGTGTGGCTGACTACTTTTGCACTGTGCAATTTCCTTATCTTTTCGGGTAAAATAAACCTTCAACAAAATTGTAACAATCAGCCTTCCTTATATGTGCTGTCATTGCAAAAATCGTAAGTAATTAAAATACAGTAATCACCATCATATGGCTTGCAGGGTTTTAGTCCTCGTGAACTTTTCCAGTTCCAATTAACAGTCTAGAAGTCTTTTGAGGGGTCGCTGTTGGTTTCGTTTCCCACGTGGTTGACATTTCATAATTGCGAGGAGTATGACGTGCAATCCATGAACTCTGCTACCCAAATCTCATCCTCATCTGCCAGAGGTGTCACCTGCGCTTACAGACGAGGCTCTGAGGGCCGAGTTACGGCGTTATAACTCTGGAGGAAATGCCTGAATATAACCAGCCTGTCTGGAGGCAGTAAGCTAACAACTCTACCACCATATGTGCCTATCCAGAGACTAGTAATTTATCATGGGGAAATTTTGAATACTTCAAGTCTCCAATACAACAGCCGGCAGATCCAAAATACAGTCAATATTCTGTATTTCTATATAGCTGTTGAAATTCAATAAATATTGTTTTGGTGACAAGAATTGGAATTTCACTGTCAAATCGCAACATCTTTAAACGCAGTCTGATTCTAATCAAAAGAGTTTTTTGTTTCTTTAGTCATAGACTTTTCAGGGCATATCTGTATTATGTTGTAGCGATTAGTGCAGAAGGTGTATCATAAACACTTGGTGCAATGATGATTAACCATTTAAAGACGAAGCGTAGACTGTTTTATTTATAGACCCATTTCCTTACGCACAGTAGACACTTTTCATCTCGGTTATAAAACCAATCATTTATGTTATATGGACAGAAGTCGCTGTTTGTTCTGTCATAAGTACAAAACACATAAACACAGTGTGGGCTAAAAGTAAAATTTTTAAATGTTAAACCTGTTGGTTCATCACGTAACCACTAGGCTTTAAGAGGTTAATGCAGTAAATGCATCAGAGAGTTATTTTTCTGATTCGTCTGTGGCGCTTCGGCCTGTTTTCGGGGCATTGTTTCCCCGAATTTAATGCCGAGAGCACATGGTGTTCCCTCCCATGCAGTCACATGTCCTCGTACTAATTATGCCCATCGTTGCTTAGCTGCGGTAATCGGAGAACCGGCGTTTTCACCGTGGTACGACCGTTGACGCATCTATCAATTTTATCCAGAAACGTGAAATGATAAGGTTGGTACTTCATTTTAGAATTTATATCCTGATTTTTAACCTTGAAGCAATGTGTATTCCCCACACAGCGCTTTGCTTGTGGGTTGTATGATTCTCACAGCATGGGGCGATTATGCCCACTGACATCAACTGATTGCCATTGTAACGGACAAACAGTGTGTTCATGTGAGTCAGGAACTGGGTCGATGTGCAGCTTACAGATGTAAAAGACGTAAAAGTATATCTTTGTTTCTTACAGTAGGCCTGCTCATTTTGAGAGGGCGTTTGACTCATTCATATGGCTCAGGATAAGGTCCTGTGGCAGGCTGTAAGATGAGTCCACGACGCGAACATAATAATAATAATAATAATAAACTAATGTAGAGTGTGTGTACTCGTGTAACACAACTATATAGTTGTGTTAGACGAGTACACACACTCTACATTAGTTATTTCATACAACACAATGGAGATGACGAACCTCGTTAATAATAATAATTTATTTCAGGCCTTGTGCATGTTTCTAGTGACTGCCAACCAATTAACACCGGGTTATAGGAGTGGTAGTCCCGTTCAACTATTTGTATTATACCTACTACATTACTTTTACATCACGCAACCATTTAGTTTTTAGTGCCATCTGCATTATTAAGACGTTGGGACCCATCGTGGTGAACATTTCTTTAAATACCATGAAATAAGTGGGGAAAACGTACTGTATTTCCCATGCATTTTCGTGATTTGTGTACACATAATTAGAATGATGGAGGTGGCCCAAGCAATGTCCTTCATGATATTTTGGGATGTCACAGCAGTGAAGAAACAAATGGAGAATGGAGACAAAAAACAAGTGAGTAGCTAGAAAATTTGATTAACCATGAAAATATAGTAAGGCACATTAAAAGTAAGAGACTGAGTTGGGTGGGACATGTTGAAAGAATGTATATTGATTCAACATGCAGGGTGAAAAATTAAAAATTAAAAAAAAAGTAGTTAAAAGCATTTATAAATGGAAACCACACGCAACAAGACCGAAAGGAAGGCAAAGATTAAGATGGGATGATGACGTGAGAGACGATTTGAGGAAGATGCGAGTAAATAATTGGAAACAGAAGGCACAGGAAAGGAAACCATGGAGAGGAATAATTGAGCAAGCCAAAACTCACAAAGAGTTGTAGAGCTGAGGAAGAAGAAGAAGAAGACAGCAGTGAAGAAATTTAGCAGTCGCTGCCCTAAAACGGAATTCCTTCTAAACTTCTACCAAGTTACACTTCTCTGGAATGCAGAATAGCACTTTCATATATCGGGCTGCTAATGAACACGTGGCTGAACCTTCGGTTTCTTTAAAAAACGGGAACTGCTTCTCAGGTTAAGCGGTTACTAGCTTCTGAACAAAGGCTGTGTACTGTAGAATTAAGTCGATTAGGTTCCGGTTGCTGCAGTGCAGTGGATAGGCCAGCCGTAGTGCAGCTGTCAGCCTGCAATTTCGGCAGCCCTTGGTACAGTACTGAAATGTGATCGACTTTACCGTGTGTTTATTGACATCACTCTGTGACCGGTGGGGAGGGGGGGGAGGAGGATGGAGTCCACAGAGGACAGGATGTACGAAACAAAATAGTTCGGATTCCCACATCGAATCAGATAAACATGGAACTGTGACCGTGTGAAATTGCAAGGTCAGAACTGTGAGACGTGCAAACAGCCAGCGTTGTCCCAGAATATTTGAGTGTGAATTAAGTTTTCTGACTGCATGTTAAAGCCTCCTACCATACATTATAGTAGAGCACGTTCGAAACGTGATGGCACAGGCGCAGAAACCAGATTTGGTCTTTCAGCAAAACGGACGGGTTCATTTAAATCGGGGGGGGGGGGGTCAGTTCAATCGACTACTGGCAGTCGAGGAGTGCGGATCAGCGGATAGACCATGGCTAGACCATGTTCCGAAGTACAGTGCAAGGCTGCTGGCTACCCACTCCATTTGCATCTTACCCCTTAACTTCTCCTCCCGTGCGTCACCGTGTGCCATCACGTTCCGAACATCGTTTTCTGAGACTCTAAATTTTGGTACTTAATACGTTAAAGCTTTCTGCTGACCAAGAAACTTGCTAATGCAGTTTTCATTAAATTTTTTTTATTCATTTGCCAGAACAAAGACGGTTAACAATGAATATTTGTAATTCATGAGAAATATCTAATCATAGTAACTGTTTACGTCCTGGAGAAAGTAGCTACATTTATTTTCTGTACTGTTATACTACATGCACTTATCGTTGTTAGTGTCGGGAGGAAATTTCATTGTCAAAAAATGGATATTGAAATAACACTGAGTTATACTTTACAGTGCGCCATCGTCCGTTTCGGTCTTTGGTGGCCAACAGACATAACGCCAGAAATGTTGTTTGTTGTTTTATTTAGCGATGCATTTAGTAGCTGTAACTATGTAGCGTCGAATGGTAAAGGATCAGTGAATGATGAATTGGGAAGGATATGGAAGGAAGCAGTCGTGGCCTCGTTTGAACAGCAGTCTCCTCACGTGCCTTTGGGACTGAGGAAAACGAAGAAAAATCAATCAAGATAGGCGTTCTGTGCTTCAATATGTGAAAGTATGACTTTCCCGAGTACACAGCAGGAGTTTTAAACTCCGGGGGGGGGGGCGACTCTCAATAAAAATTTGCTGTTGTTTTATGATTAAATGGATCCTATACTGAACCAGATAATTCATTTAATATCTTCACACTTCTCTAAAATCCACTTTAGTGTTATCCCTTCTACTTCTCTTAAAAGTTTTGTCATCCGTTGTGGCTTCGTAACACAGCATATATATATATATATGTGTGTGTGTGTGTGTGTGTGTGTGCTTTGTTTTAATGAAGACTAGACGTCTAGGCCATTTTAACTTCTGAATCCTAATTATACAAGACGAAGAATACGAAGGTGAAATTAGGGTACACCGGGACAACGCGGTTTCTCTTTCTTTAAACTCCATGGAAAATGCTGCCTTGTTAACATACAGGCTTCATGTCGTTTGTTTACGTGTTTTCTCTTTACATTTTTTAAGTTCGTTTTGCATACGCTGTCGCGAAAAGTTGGTGGTTGTTTACGTGGTCTGTATATTACCGTCATTTATATACCCGAATTTTTATTATTGCGTTAATCATTTGGAGCCTGAATTTCATATAAATATGTAAAATCGCATTTCCTACATCACAGAGAATTTATAATTGCTCTGATACTAATAACAAACATTGAATGCTCCGAAGGGAGATAATCGCTCATTATTTTTAAAAGCGTGCGATGTTTACAAGTATTCTTGATTTTAAACTTTCGCCGTGTTCTGAATGTTGTATGCTTTCTTCTGGGTAATTCCCCGGCGTCTGAATTTTATATGCCGACGTTTCGGAACACTGTTGCATCTGCATAGGCAGGTAGGTGTGAAGTATAATTCATACCTACCTTCCTATAAAAATGGAGCAGTGGAATGTATTTTTTCATAGGCAGGTAGGTATGAAGAATACTTCATACCTACCTGCCTATGGAAATGGAACAGTGTTCCGAAACGTCGGCATATAAAATTCAGACGCCGGGGAATTACCCAGAAGAAAGCATACAACATTTACAAGTACGTCGCATGTGTAAAATGACGAGTCTGTTAATCGCATGAGCATTCCTTCAAAATGTGTATTTAACTGTGTATGTCCATCGGTCTATATGCTTTCGAGGACTACGGAACAGATCATGAAATGTGATACTGGAGAATTTTAGGAAAATTTCGGGGTATTTAAAATTCAATTTAGACCAGTCATTTTAACTGTCACTTTACATGAAAACCTACGGGCGTTTCACCGTAATTCAATGTTTGTCGAAATAAAAAAAAAAAAAAATTCGAAGGAAGGAAGTTAATAGAGGAGAATAAAATCTCGTTTGGTTGGCAAAACATTTCACGCAAGTCTGTTGGTTTTCGAAGTCATTAAACAAAACTAACCCTATTCTTACATTTTTAAACTTGTGGGGTCTGTAAAATCAACAGTGGGTTTTACTGAATATACCCTTCGTGCCACATGAAGAACAAAAGAAAACGTTGATTGAGTTTATATTACGTTAAAAAATTGTTTTTGTCTTTTGACGTCACGCAATATTAGAACACAACCTTGAAACATGAATGTTTTTTGTTTCATAAATCCTATTGTCATTAACCCCTATTAAGTGTGCGTGTGTGTTTACACAATGTTCTGTACCGTAAAAATGGCGATGTATTTATTATCAAGAAGATTCATTCTGAGTGAAGACAAACACAGTAGAAGTTTTACACACAATGAATATATTTTACGTACAGATTGTTACATATGCACAATCTTAATAATTTTTATTGTACAGTTTCTCGCAACCAGGTCACGCAAATTATTGTACGATATCAAAAAGAGAGACAAAAAGATCGCATAATTCATCTGACTGAAGACTTTATCTCCTTCCACATTATCTTCTAAAGAACACCTACATATCTTTAACAGCTGTGGATTAGTGTAAAGGAAACCGTGACATTTTGCATTAAAGCGGTCCACTAGAATCAGCCAGCATGTATATTGTACCATTTTAACATTTCGTTTTATTTTTATTTAATTGACCCTAACAATTATACCAAACTATAATTCCTTTTTAGGTACAGAATAACACTACATAGGCTGGAAATACTGGAACGTTGTATATAGATTTTGACGGTATAATAATGTATTAGGCAAAAAATGGGAGCACAGAACATAGTAAAGGAAATAAAACAATACCAGAAAAAGTGGCTGCAACATGTACAGAGGATGGACACAAACAGACTACCAAAACAAGCACTACAATATAAACCAAAAGGACGAAGGAACATAGGACGACCGAGGAAGAGATAGAGGGAC
>Ga0131853_10006068_pt1 | contig 21827 bp, 23 predicted proteins | sample TergutLab28metaG_FD_92764 | JGI IMG/M metagenome (GOLD analysis project Ga0131853, IMG submission 92764) | Labiotermes labralis P1 segment gut microbial communities from Petit-Saut dam, French Guiana - Lab288 P1 (version 2) (version 2) | ecosystem: Host-associated > Arthropoda: Insects >... | reverse complement strand
ACCATTGGCCGGGAGATTTGCAATATGTGCTAACTTACTATACCCCCGGCCCCGACTTTGCAATATAAATTAGAATGGCATGTCCCGGCCTTGAGCCGGGATCTCTACTCCTTTGCAATAGATTTTGAGATCCCGGCTCAAGGCCGGGATGACGAGGGGGGTGGGTGAGTAGTAAAAAGCGGACTAACATGGATTAAAAGATACTTTAAAATCCGTGTTAATCCGCCTTTTCTGCTTTTGACCTGGCTAATTATCTGTAAAACTAGTACAACACGTTAACTTATCCTTCATACCCACGCGGATTCCTACTTTGCCACCGCCACATATCCCGGCAGGCGTCTTCCACAGTTTTCTCTGCTTTCCAATTAAGCATTCTTTCCGCTTTTTCTGTACAGCAATAGGAAGTAGGCGCGTCTCCTGGGCGGCGGGCTGTTACTTTCATGGGGATTTTTATACCATTGGCTTCTTCAAATGCTGTCACCAGCTCAAAATTGCTTGTGCCACGGCCTGTGCCTAGGTTAAAGGCATCTGCGCCTTTATTTTTTTCGCAATATTCCATTGCGGCCACATGGCCTTTTACTAAGTCCACAACATGGATGTAATCTCTTATACATGTGCCATCTGGGGTAGGGTAGTCGTCGCCATAAATCTCAAGCAATTCCCGCCTTCCTGCTGCAACTTGGGCAATATATGGGGGTAGATTTTTGGGCGGGCCTGTTGGGTCGTCGCCAATATCACCGCTTTCGTGGGCGCCATACAGGTTAAAGTAGCGCAGCATGGCAATTGACCAATCAGGGTTTGCTACCGCCACACCCATTAGTATTTGCTCGGACATAAACTTTGTCCACCCATATGGGTTGGGGCAGTCCCCTACGATTGAGTCCTCTGTGATAGGCATTGTATTTTTCTCGCTATACACACATGCAGACGAGGAGAATATCATTTTCTTGACCCCATGCCTTTCCATTGCCCGGCATAGTGAAGTGGTGGATTGCAGGTTGTTTTCGTAGTAATTTAGGGGAAGGACTACACTTTCCCCGGCTGCTTTGTACCCGGCAAAATGGATAATGCAATCAATTTTATGTTTAGAAAAAATTTCATCAAGCTTTGCGCTGTCGCGCACATCGCAAGCGTAAACAGGAAAATCCCGCCCAGCAAGCTTTTTAACACGGTTTAATGCTTCCGCTGTGCTGTTGGAAAAATTGTCGGCAACCACAATGTCATATTGCTTGCTTAAGAGTTCTACTGCCATATGGCTTCCTATAAAACCGGCCCCGCCTGCCAAAAGTACCATAACATTTGCCTCCTATATATTCGCCATTTTATAAATTGCAAAAATATCTTCTTTGTTAAGCGGCCTAAAGCTGCCAACCAACCGCTTGCCAAAATGTACTGCGCCAAAAGCAAGCTGCTCTAACACTTCGTCTGTTTGTATACCTATACCAAGCTCTGTAAAAGATGTTGGCATCCCTATTGCTTTAAAGTATGCCTCGGTTTTATTTATGCCTTCTTCCGCGGCAGCCATATCGTCAGGCTGGGTTACCCCCCATACATTTCTGGCATACTGGGCAAAACGGGCCGGGTTTACATATAAGCAAAACCTTGCCCAAGAGGCCCACATGGTTGTAAGGCTTGCGCCATGGGCAACGTCAAACCGCCCGCCCAACTCGTGCCCAAGTTGGTGCACAGAAAAGTCAAATGTACGCCCAAGTCCGCTTATCCCATTGTGTGAAAGGCTGCCGCACCACATTATCTCACTTTGGGCATGGTAGTTATCTGGGGTTGCCAGGGCTATTGGGCCGTTTTTGATTACAACCTTAAGGAGTGATTCTGCTATCCCGTCTGTCATTTCATTTTCTTTGTTTTCGTTACATTCTGGTGAGAAGTACCGGTCTAGGGTGTGCATCATAATATCAGCAATGCCGCAGCTTATTTGAAATTTTGGCAGGCTGAATGTCAGCTCTGGGTTCATTATTGCAAAGCGGGGGCGGTTAAAGTCTGTGTTTAGGCCCCGTTTTATCCCATTTTCTGTGTCTGTAAGTACTGCTGAATTGCTGGTTTCGCTGCCTGCGGCTGATATTGTCAGCACCACACCTACTGGCAGGGATTTGGTAAGTGGTTCTTCCCTTAGCCAAAATTTCCAAATATCTGTACTTGGGTTTTGTGTGCCGTGGGCTATGGCTTTTGCCGCGTCTATAGCGCTGCCGCCGCCTACTGCCAGTACAAAGTCTGCGCCAAAATCAATTGCGGATTTTACCCCATCACGGGCAAAGGATAGGTGGGGGTTTGGGGTTGCGCCGCCATGCTCTTTATATTCTATGCTTTCAGCAGTAAGCTGGGTTTTTATTTTGTCTAAAAGACCGGATTTTACTACACTGCCGGTGCCATATACTATCATGACCTTTGTACCGCCATATTTTTTGACCATACCGGCAGTTTGGCTTTCTGTGTCTGGGCCGAAGATTATTTCTGTGGGGGTGTATTGGGTAAAGCTTTGCATTGGAAGCCCTCCTTAGTTTAGTGATGCGTGATACCGCTGTACATAGTGGTTATGCTCTGGGTAAGTCCTTGTAAATACATGCCTGCTATGATCCCGGTAGTCCACTACAAAGAATAAATAATTAGTGTTTGTTGGGAACAGTGCTGCCTCAATACTTGCAAGGCCTGGGTTTCCTATAGGGCCTATTGGCAGCCCATGGTGGATATGGGTGTTAAATAGGGTATCTGTTTGCAGATGCTCCCACAAAACCCTTCCGCCATATATATCAAGGGTATAAATAGCCGTTGCGTCCATTTGCAGCCTAATACCTTGCTGCAACCTGCTTTGTATTACCTGGGATACCATGGGCCTTTCATCTGCACGGGGGGTTTCGGCTTCTATAACCGATGCCATTGTTATAATCTCATCCAGGGTAAAGCCTAGTGCGTCTGCCTGGTTAATCCACGCGTCTTCCATTAAATATTCAAAGCGGTCAAGCATCCTGCTTATTATCTGCCTTGGGGTTGGGTTTAGTGGTACAAAGTAAGTGTCTGGGAAGAGGTAGCCTTCCAGTGGATTACGGGCTGGGTGGCTTGGCACATCTCTTAGAAAACGAAAATTGCTGAAATCCCCGTTTTCGGTGTAGCTTATAAACTCTTCTGCGGTAAAGAACCCAAGGCTTTCGAAGTATAAAGCCATATCCCGGATTCTCCAGCCTTCAAGCACCCTTATTTGTTCGTGGCCTGCTGCTTCCGGCGTCTGGCCACGGCGCAGGGTTGCATTTACATCGGTATTGGTCATATTTGTGTTGAGGGTATAGGTCCCGGCCATAAATACTGTTGTGCTGTTTTTTAGGAACATTTCCAGCCTAAAAAGCCAGGGGTTGTTTATTGCGCCTGCATTATAAAGAAGGCGGGCGGCTTCGGCCCTTGGTGTGTCTTCTTCCAGCACAAATGTAAATTCATAATCTGGGCCTTCGTATAGCATATCTTCTGCAAACTCGTGCCCTCTGGCAAAGCCCCAGTTGGCAAACCAATATATTGCAAAGGCCACAAGTGCCAGGATTGCCAGGTTAAATGCCATACCAAGGATGTATGAGATGATATTGGTTGCTTTGTTTTGCTTCATGTTTGTGCCTCCTTCTTAGAAGCTGTGTTCATAGGCAACACTGAACCCTATGAACATGGCTTCTTACATTTCACTTAGGTTTGCCCAGTTATCATATAGTATTGCCAGCTCGGCATCAAGTTTTGTTTTTTCTCCATATATTTCTGCTGCGGCATGGGCGTCCCGGCTTATTGCTTCGTCGCTTAGGCGGGTATCGCATTCGGCTATTTGGGCTTCCAGTTTTCCTATTTGGGCTTCTAATTTTTCTAGTTGGGATTTTTTGCGCCTTATTGCCGCGTCTTGTTCCTTTTTCCGTTGGTATTCTTCTTTATTGCTTGTTGGGGCTTGGGTTGTTTCGGGTACAGATTCTGCTATTTCTTCCTCCATTGCCAGGGCTTCCGCTTTTTTATCTACATAGTAATCATAGTTGCCGTAGTAGCGTTTTAGGCCTGTTGGCTCCATTTCCAGTACCATTGTTGCGGTGTGGTTTATGAAGTATCTGTCATGGGAAATGTACAGCAGTGTCCCCGTAAATTCCCTTAGGGCTGATTCCAGTATTTCTTTGGAATATAGGTCTAAATGGTTTGTGGGTTCGTCTAAAATAAGAAGATTGGCACCGGCAAGCATTATTTTTGCCAGGGCCACACGCCCCCGCTCCCCGCCAGATAGGGCCGATATTGGTTTAAACACATCATCGCCAATAAACACAAATGCCCCAAGAACAGTACGGATTTCTGTCTGGGTTAGGCGGGGGTATGTGTCTGCCAGCTCTTGAAAGATTGTTTTGCTGTCGTTTAAGTGATCCTGGGCTTGGTCATAATAGCCTATGCGCACATTTACCCCTTCGTTTATCCTGCCGGATTTGGGGCGCAACTCTTTCATCAGGATTTTAAGAAGGGTAGTTTTGCCTATGCCATTTGGGCCTATTAGTGCAATTCTGTCCCCTTTTTTTACTTCGAATGACACATTGGAAAAGAGATGTTTTTCACCAAAGGCCATGCTTAGGCCTTCAATTGTAAGCACATCGTTGCCAGAGTTTATTTTGGGGGTTAGGCGCAGGTGCATATTTGTTGGGGTGTTTTCTGGTTTGTCTACCCGTTCAATTTTTGCTAGAAGTTTCTCGCGGCTTTTTGCCCTTATTATTGCGGCTTCTGTTGAATAGGAGCGTAGGGTTTTTATTACTTCTTCGTGGTGCTTTATTATTTTTTGATTTTCAGCAAATTGTTTTTCTGCCAGGATGCGGTCACGGGCCTTTTTTTCCGCAAAATATGTGTAATTGCCATTGTATACCATGGATTTTTTGTTTTCTATCTCAATTGTTTTGGTCACGACCTTGTCCATAAAATACCGGTCATGGGAAATTAATAGAACCGCGCTTTTGGAGCTTTTCAGGTAATCTTCCAGCCAGGCCACACTTTCTATGTCCAGGTGGTTTGTTGGTTCGTCCAGCAGCATTATATCTGGGCTTTCTAAAAGAAGGCGGCCCAGCAGCGCCCTTGTTTTTTGGCCGCCGGAAAGTTCGCCGAATTTTTGCTGCCATTGGTCTTCTGTAAAGTGCAGGCCTTTTAGCACGCCCCTTACCCGGCTGGCTGTGCTATAGCCTTCTGCGGTTTCGAAACGGGCGGTTAGGTCTGCATAGCGTTTTAACGAAGTATCAAGTTCTTCACCGGTTTGGGTGGTCATTTTTTGCTCTATTTCACGGATTTCTGATTCCATTTTTTTTAGAGGTTCGAAAACAGCGTCCAGTACATCGTATAAAGTGTTGCCTGTTGGTATGGATTCCATAAGGGCTGGGTCTGTCTCTGCAAGTTGCGGCAGGTAGCCGATTGTTGTGCCTGACGGACGGGTTAGCTGGCCCGCGTCTGGCTGCCATTGGCCTGTGATTACCCGGAAAACAGAGGTTTTGCCAGCACCGTTTACACCTACAAGGGCGGCTTTTTCCTTTTTCTCTAATATGAAGGAGATATCGTTGAGGATTTCTTCAACGCCTATATGCTTTTGTATGTCCTTCAGCTGGAGTATCACGTTATCATCCTTTTTCAGGTTTTCTCATTTTTGCCGAAAGCGATCACATGTCACGCCACGGCCACATCTAGCAGCACTTTACAGCGGTGCAGCTCTTTTCTTATTTTATCTTTCTCGGCTACATTTGTTTCTTGGGTCAGCCTGGCTTCGTATTCACTGACTTGGGCTTGAGTGGTTGTTATGTCAACCTCCCCAGGCAGCATGGCTTTTTGGGATATTAGGGTTAGTACATCGTTTTCGAAGTGGAATACACCGCCTAGTATGGCTATTTTCCGCTCTGGAATTTCTTCTTCCAGTACACGCAGGGGGCCTTCACCTAGTATTGCGGAACATGCTACCCGGCCGGGTAGTATACCTATATCGCCGGTAAGGCAGCGTAGGATTACCATGTCACATTGGCCCTGGAATTTATACTTTTCTTGCTCTGTTGCGTCTGGGGTTATTACTTGGATTTCTATTTTTTTCATATGGTCACCTACTTCAACGACTCCGCATACCGCGCAGTCACATCTTCAATAGTCCCAGCATTTTGGAACATACTCTCTGGCACAGCGTCATGCTCGCCGTCTAGTATCTGCCTAAATCCTTCCACGGTATCTTCAATTTTTACATACCGTCCCTTAAGCCCGGTGAATTTTTCCGCTACGGTAAAGGGCTGGGACAGGAAAAACTGCACTTTACGCGCCCGTGCTACGGTAAGCTTATCCGCTTCGGACAATTCATCCATACCCAAGATAGCAATAATATCTTGCAGGTCTTTATAGCGCTGCAAGGTGGACTGCACCCTGCGGGCAACATCATAGTGGCTGCCGCCTACAATACCCCTTTCCAGCATACGGGAAGTTGACGCCAGTGGGTCAATGGCGGGGTAGATGCCTATCTCCGCAATGGCGCGGGAAAGGTTGGTTGTTGCGTCCAGGTGTGCAAATATTGTGGCAACAGAGGGGTCTGTATAGTCGTCCGCAGGTACATAAATGGCCTGGATAGAGGTAATAGACCCGGTTTTTGTGGAGGTTATACGCTCTTGCAAAGCGCCAACTTCGGTTGCAAGGGTTGGCTGGTAACCCACAGCACTGGGGATACGCCCAAGCAGCGCCGACACTTCAGACCCGGCCTGCACAAAACGGAATATATTATCAATAAAAAGAAGTACATCCTGGCGGGATACATCGCGGAAATATTCCGCAATTGTAAGCCCGGTGAAGCCTACACGCATACGCGCCCCTGGGGGTTCGTTCATTTGGCCAAAAACAAGGGCTGCCCTGTCTAGTACGCCGGAAGCCATCATTTCGTAATACATGTCGTTACCTTCCCGGGTGCGTTCGCCTACGCCGGTAAAAACAGAAATTCCTTCGTGAAAGCCTGCTATATTGTTTATTAATTCCATGATAATAACGGTTTTGCCTACACCAGCCCCCCCAAAGAGGCCTATCTTGCCCCCTTTGGCATAGGGGCATAGCAGGTCTATTGCTTTTATGCCGGTCTCTAGTATTTCCGCTTTTTCTGTCTGGTCTGCAAAGCCTGGGGCTTTGCGGTGTATGGCCCATTTTTCTTCGGTTTCTATGGGTGGTTTATTGTCTATTGGGTGGCCTAGTACATCTATCATGCGGCCCAGGGTTTCCGGGCCTACGGGCACAGAGATTGGTGCGCCGGTGTCTACTGCCTCCATCCCACGGGAAAGACCCTCTGTGGAACCCATGGAAATACAGCGTACTGTATTGTCCCCTAGGTGTTGGGCAACTTCCAATACCAGGGGTGTGCCTGGGACTTCTATTGCGTTATATAAGGCCGGTAACGGGCCTTCGAAACGTACGTCTATTACCGAGCCTATTATTTGTAGCAGCTTGCCGGTGCTGTTGGTTGACAAATTAAACACTCCTATTTGAGACAATATGTTGGACGCTTCTGTCCTGGGTTGCTAATTCTTTTTTGAAAAACTCTGGGTAAATCTTATATTCATCAAGTTTGCTTATAGGAAGCCAGTGGATGCCTACTTCCCCATAAACCTCTTCAAATGATTGCCTTATTTCCTTAAGTTTATGGTGGGGTTTCATTTCAAAGAACAGGCATATTTCATGGCATTTTTTATTCTCTGGTTCAAATGTAAAGAAGTTTTCGTGGATAAAGGCCAGCCTTTCTACTTCAAGGGGCAGGCCGGTTTCTTCCAATGCCTCCCGGCATATTGTCTCCCGGGCAGACTCGCCAAACTTTACCCTGCCGCCAATGGTGTAATAAAAATCATCGCCGCTATTTTTTGCCATCAGTAGTTTGCCGTCGTATTGGATTATTGCCCCTACGCGGTAGTTGAATATACCGCCGGGTACGTCGATACACATGTCGCTCATGGTAGCAGGGCCTCCTCGTTCCATATGCCGCCATTGTATTCTACAGCCAACCTTTTCATAAATACCTCTGCAAAGCCAATCTTGTCATCATAAATGGGTTTGCATACATCATAATTAAGCTCGTCACGCCAACGTGTAACTTCTGTTGGACGGGTATCAAGAAAATATTGCAATTTATTAGTTATTGAGCCATTGCGTGACGCAATATGGGCGGCATGCAGCCATATCTCCAACGCTCCTAAATGGTCTAGTAAATCAGCATCCTGGTGGATTTTTATTAAGTCTGAATAATTGCTATCTGGTTTACGATCATCGTGAACAGCTATAATGCTGCATATTTGCTCAAGCTCTTGGGGGGTGCAATAGCCATTTAGTATTATCTTTGTGCGCTTAGCCCCGGCTGTCCAATGATTATCTACCCCGTGGCAAATATCATGGCACCATGCAGCTACAGTTAAAATGTCATCATACTCATTTTTATCGGGAAGGATGAGTTTGCGCAAACGCAGTACAAGGGATGCAACGCGTTGGCCATGTGCATATTTTGTGCTGCGCTCTATATAGCGCGGCGGATTATGTTTTTCGGCCATTTCTGTCTGCACAATTTCCTTAATAACAGCTAAATTCACATGCCCCACCCCTACATAAGCGCACTTGCCCCGCTTACAATCTCTGTAATTTCCTGTGTGATAATCCCCTGGCGCTGCCGGTTAAATGACAAAGTCAGGTCTTCAATAAGTTCTTCCGCGTTATTTACCGCTGTATCTGTTGCAACCATCCTGGCGGCTTGTTCACATAGCGCGGCTTCCAGCATTGCCCCATAAATCTGCACATTCAAGTACATAGGGGCCATATACCCAAGAAAACTGGCAACATCCGGGTCGTACTCCATCACCGAAGGTTCTGCGTCTAAATCAATATCTGGCTCTTCGGCAAAGCGCAAACCTATGGGCAGCACCGGCTTTATTGCTGGCTCCAGGTTCAATACCGTATGGTATTTGGTATATGCAATATACAATTCATCAATTTCCCCGGCAGTGCCGTTTTCATCGGAAAAATCCCTAAGGACTTGGGCACCAATATCTTCGGCCTCTTCATAGGTAGGCGATTCTGACATACTGCCTAAAGGCCTGTGGATATTTTGGCTGGCAGAAGTAAAAAATTCTACCCCCCTAGACCCAACCGGCAGGATAAGCGCATTTTTACCATGGGCACTGGCATGAGACAGCACAGCTTTACAAATATTTATATTGTAGGAACCACACTTGCCCCTATCGCTGGTAAGCACAATATACCCTGTATTTTTGTGGGCCTTGCCCCGTTCCTGTACATAGATATTACCTGCTGTTGCCGGGCTTTTGGCCGCGCCAAGCATAATATTATCTGTACCTTCCAAAAAAGGCAGGGTATTTCCCCACCGCTCTCTGGTTTTGCGAAGCTTGGCCGTTGCAACAAGGTTCATTGCTTTCATGGCTTGCTTCATATTCATAACAACGCCCCGGCGCTGTTTTATCGCGTTTAAAGAAGGCATTTAGCTTTTACCCCTATATCTGTCCAAAATACCAGTAATTTCGTCACGGGTAAGCAGTGCCCGCAGGTTGCTTATACATAAATCATGCAATTCTTTTGGGATTGCTTCGCCCTGGGCTTTTACTTCACGTATGCTGGTAAAGTTTTCGGCAAGGTATCCCCTACCTTCGTGACGCTGCTCAAAAAGGCGGGTTAGGAAGTTGCTGGTTTCCCGGATTGCTTGCTCCAAAAGCGGGGCTATTAAGGGTTCCCGTTTTTCTGTTTGTTCTGGGGATTGGGCTGTATCTTCTTCATCTTGCGGCTCTTCGGTTTTTTCAGCATTTTCAATAATTATACGGCTAGCTTGGCGTTCTTTTGCTGTGCTGATTTCCTTCGCATATACTTTGGCGATGGGGCTGCTTGCGGGTATTTCAAGGAAAACCCTGTCCTCTACCGCATTGGTAAAGCCCTTTTCCCTAACAATATACCGGCGCACATCGTCCATTTGGTTAAAGTAGAATAGCAAAAGCGCATCCGCAACTTCCCGGATTTCTGATTCGGACATACCCAGCGCGGCATTGTTGGCTTCGTTAAACAGCATCAACAACATTTCCTCAAAAGGCAGCCACACAAAAATCTTTAAAGCTTCATGCAAACCTTCGCGGATTTCTGTTGTAAGTTCTTTTTTGTTTCTAATCTCCGCCAAGATATCCCGGCCTGTACCACCCAAATGGCTGTCATAGCGGCAACCTCTAAAGTAATTAAGCAGGGCAGCTTTTGTCCTGTCCATTAGGGATGTTGGCTTTACCGGTACACCTTGCAAGAAGTTGCCCTGGGTTACGGCATATAGGAAGACAATCTGTTCTTCAAAAGGCAGGGGCTGGTTTTGCGGCTGTTTAAGCATTTCAACCACCCGCTCACCCATTTGCAAGGCAAGTTCTGTTTCCTTGCTAAGGTCTGACCCAAAGCGGGAGAATGCCGCAAGCTCCCTATACCGGGCATACTCTAGGCGCAGTGGCCCTGCAATCTGCTTCATAGCCTTGGTTTGGGCAGCGCCGCCTACACGGGACACACTAAGCCCAGGGCTTATAGCAGGGCGTATGCCGCTGTTAAAAAGCTCTGTTTCCAGGAAAATCTGCCCGTCGGTTATGGAGATTACATTTGTGGGGATGTATGCGGAAATATCCCCGGCCTGGGTTTCTATAATAGGAAGGGCAGTAAGAGTCCCGCCTTTTTCTAAGCAAGCCGCCCTTTCCAACAAACGTGAATGCAAATAAAAAACATCGCCAGGATAGGCTTCCCGCCCTGGCGGCCGCCTAAGCAGCAGACTAAGGGCACGGTACGCTACGGCGTGTTTTGAAAGGTCATCGTATATAACCAGCACATCCCGGCCTTGCTCCATCCATTCCTCGCCTATGGCGCAGCCGGAATATGGGGCAATGTACTGCATGGGGGCGGTGTCGCTGGCGTTGGCGGCAACAATGGTTGTGTATTTCATTGCGCCTACCCGGTGCTCATTTATAGGCTCATCATCTGGGAAAGCGTCCCGTAGGGTACGGGCAACCCGGGCCACAGTTGAAGCTTTTTGGCCAATTGCCACATATACACAATGCACCCCGGTATGCCGCTGGTTAATAATTGTATCTATAGCGATGGCGGTCTTGCCTGTTTGCCTGTCACCAATTATTAACTCCCGCTGGCCCCGGCCTATTGGCACAAGGGCATCCAGGGCCATTATCCCGGTTTGCAGGGGCACATTTACTTCCTTACGCTCTATAACCCCTGGGGCAATACGTTCTATTTCCCGGGAAGGGGTGCTGTAGGGCAGGGGATTGCCCCCATCCAGGGGCTGCCCCAGCGGGTCAACAACCCGGCCCAGCAAGTTATCCCCAACAGGTACTTCGCATACCCGGCGGGTGCGTTTTACCAGGTCACCCTCACGGATATTGGTATCAGGCCCAAGAAGCACAACGCCGATAGAGTCTTCATCCAAATTTAAGGCAATACCAAAAATATCGCCTGGAAACTCCAAAAGCTCGCCGCTTACTGCACCTGGCAAGCCATAGACCCTGGCAATCCCGTCGCCAACATGAAGCACAGTGCCTTCTTCGGCAACTTCCATCTTGGCAGAATAATCCCGGATTTGCTTCTTTATAATTGAGCTTATTTCATCAGGCTTAAAAATCATTAGTCGATTCCTTTTTAAGAAGCTATGAATATAGCCTCTAAATAATTTGTTCTTTCATATCCTTAAGCAAACGCTTAATTGTCCTATCAAAAACATGCCCATCCACATGCACCCTAAAGCCGCCTATCAGGGAAGCATCTACTTCAGCCTCCAACTCTACCTGCTTACCCAGCTTGCCCATTAGGGAAACTTTTAGCCTGCTTTCCTGCTCTGGGGTAAGGGCTATGGCGGATATTACTTTGGCAGTGGTGAAATTTTGGTGGCGGCGTATCATCTCAACTAAGGCATCCAGTGCCGGGGCCATAAATTTCTCCCGGTTTTTGGTTACTGTAAGGCGCATAAAACCAAGCAAATCTTCATGCACCCGCCCTGCAAAAGCACCGTCAAAAAAAGCAAATTTCTCTGCCACAGGTATACGGGGGTGGGTTATGAAGCGCTGGCACTCTTCATCTGATAAAGCCGTGCTGATAAAGGCAGCTTGCTCCTTATAATCAGATGTAAGCCCCCGCTCCACAGCCAATTCGAATAGTGACCGTGCATATCTTGTGCTTAAATCAGCCACTAAAAACCACCCTATCCAATTCTATAAGGCCCTCGTTAAAAATACGCTCGTGGGCCTTCTTGTCAATGGCAGCAACCAGCAATTTTTCTGCCATATCTGATGAAATATCAATAATAGCCGTGTGTATTTCTTCGCGGATACGTTCCCGCTCCATTTCTACCTCTGTGGTTGCGCGTGCTTTTAGGTCTTTTGCTTCGTCTTTTGCCATTGTGATAATAAGATCCCGCTGCTCGCTTCCTTGTTTCCGCGCCTCTTCCAGTATGGCTGTGCGCTCCAGGTCTATGTCCTTAAGCTGGCGGTCATATCTGGCCCGTAGTTCGCTTGCTGCAGTGCGGCCTTCTTTGGCTTCTGCCAGTTGGGTACGTATGCGCTCGGTACGGTCATTTAAGATCTTCCGTACAGGGGCATACATCACCCTTGTAAGGATAAGCCCAAGCAAAAGCAAAGGGACTAAATTGGCCACGGTTGCAATAACCGTCTGCATGTCAAAATCAATTATCCGGCCGGCCGGCAGTGCGTCCAACAGAAAAAATAACCCACCCATGACTACGCCAAATATTGAATAAAGTTACTTAATATTGGATTGGGGAAAAGAATAATAATTGCCACAACAAGGCCGTAAATACCCGCTGTTTCTGCCATCGCAAGGCTGGCAAACATAGCCGTAGTTATGGGGCCGCGGGCCTCTGGTTGGCGGGCAATTGCGTCAATGGCGGCACAGGCAATCTTGGCCTGGGCAAAAGTGGTTAAAAAACCGTTAAAAATGGCGGCAGTACCTGTGATATAGGCAACTGCCATTACAAATGCTACGGGGTTCATACTTATTACCTCCTATTATAATGAGGGCGCTGCCCTCAAACTCCCGCCACTACGCGGGGCATAGCCCCGCTTCGCTTCCTCGCTCGCGCCATTTGGGCGCTTTGCTGCGGGCGGTGTCGCGCTTTGCGCTCATTTTTGTTAGTCTTCCGATGTTGCCAGCCCCAAATAAGTAAGGCTAAGCACAGTAAAAACAAAAGCCTGCAATGCCCCAGAAATTACATCGAAATAGGCGTGAAGCACAACAGGTAAAAACATTGCCACAAATGTTGGTGCAAGTGCATATACAAGGGATACCAAAATCATACCCCCAAGAACATTGCCAAACAAACGAAAACTAAGTGAAATAGGCCGGGACAGTTCCCCCAAAATATTTATAGGAAGAAATAAAAAAAACGGCTTTAAAAATTTTTTAAAATACTCCCCACGTCTATACCAAATCCCCACTGCCTGCATAAGAAAAATAGAAACCAAAGCAAGGGAAAGGGGTACTGTCCAGTCAGCTGTAGGCGGGCGTATAAACCATACAACCCCGCTTATATTAGATACCAGCAAAAATGAAAACACGGTAAAAAACCACCCGCCAACCCACTGCAGCTTGGCCCCGGCGCTACCCTCTACAAAATTTTCAAAGATTTCCACCACAAGCTCAATAAAATTTTGAAAGCCGGTGGGTATCTCTTGAAACTTGGCAAGTTTTATGCGCACAAAAACAGCAAAGGCTATAAGCAGCAACATAATGCCGCCCATTACAATAAGGGTGTCGGTTATCCATAAATCAATAGAGCCGATGGTTATAACACGGTATACATTTATGTCAATGTCAAGCATAGCAGCTCCTTATGGGTTTTGTTACTTTTCTGGTTTTCTCATTTTTGCCAAAAGCTTATTCGACAGTATCCTCATCAATTACATCAACCGTGTCATCCACAGGCCCGGGGCTTGTCCCATCATCTTTTATAAAGAACTTTAGCACATAACTGGCAATTGGCATTGCCAAAAGCCCAAATACTGTGCCAAGGAGTTCAACAAATGGTATAAAATGCGCAGCCACAAGAACCAAGCCTGTAAGCACAAACCTTACAAGATACATGATACTTGTAAAGCCCATTCCCCCAGAATCCATACTTGTTGCGCGGGTTACGGCATATTTAAGCATTAAAACCTTGGCAATATTAAGGCCGCAAGCCATAACCACTCCCAGGGCAAATTCAAGGGCATACATAGCCCGTAAAAAAACAACCCCACCCAATATCATTACAATGGAGGCGCATATTATTACCAAAATCATTTTATTGGCATATCTGGTAAGCTCACTTGCCATTACTTGCCCCCGGTATCCACACGTTTAAATAATTCAAAGATAGTTTTAAAAGCAGCTACAACACCAAGGAGAGAGAAAACTAAAATCAGCCAAGGGGATGTACCAAGCCAGCGGTCCAGCAGCCAGCCAACAAAAACACCCATCCCTACACAGGAAGCAATAGATACGCCCATGGTAGTGATAAGCGACATTGCGCGGAAGATTGCCCTCATTTCTTCCTTCGAAAGTTTTGACATATTATGGCCCCCTTGGGTAGTCATAATTATTTTACATAAAGATTCTGTTAAGCGTACCTGTCTATGGTACAATACCTGGGATTTTTGTATATAAAGATTTTGTTAAGATTAGGGGTGATAGTATGCGGGAAAAGAAATCAATCCTTTTGGCAATGAGGAAATGCGCCGATTCTGACAACATACGTGAGCAGCTTGTCCATAGATATAATGTGTTAATGGCTGGTATGGCCAAGGCTGTGTCAACTGTTTTTGACCACCGCCATCCTGACCTACTGCTACTGTGTGCTGATTTACCAGGTATTGGCGGCCTGTCTCTGGTTAAAAACCTGCGGAAATATTTCGACGGGCCTATTATTTTGTTAACAAAGCATTCAGAAGAAAACGCAATAGTAGAAGCACTAGACGCCGGTGTAAATGATGTGCTGACATTACCATTCGGAAGGCCCGAGCACCTGGCACGGATACGCGCTCTTTTAAGATTTAGCTCAAGCATTTTAAAAGTAAGCGATGGTGAATTCGCTGTCGGGGGCCTTACGATAAACTACGCCAGCCGCACCATATGCGTAGATGGCAAGGCCATCCACCTTACCCCAATAGAATTTCGCATAATGACCCTGCTTACAGTCAACGCTGGCAAGGTACTAACCCATGACCAGATTATTAACGAAATATGGGGCCCCTATAACAGTGACAACCTGGTGTTAAGGGTAAATATGGCCAATATCCGCCGTAAAATAGAAGCCAACCCCGCAGAACCTAAGTATGTGATTACAGAGGTGGGGGTTGGCTACCGGGTTATTGGTGAGTAGTCTTTACAGGATTATGCAAATCAATCCGCCAGAGCCTTCATTTATAATCTTCTGCAAAGTTTCCTGGAATTTCATTTGTGCTGTCTCTGGCATTCTAAACAATTTATTCTGCAACCCATCCCGCACCATTTCATGCATGGACTTGCCAAACATATTAAGTTCCCATATGCGGCCAGGGTCTTCGTTCATTTCCTGGGTAATGTAAGCTATAAGATCCTCGCTTTGCTTCTCGTTGCCTACAAGGGGGGAGATTTCGGTCTCTATATCTGCGCGGATTAAATGGATGCTTCGGAACAAACAGAGGTATTGCTATCCCTTGTAATCCGGTACTTTTTTTCTTCGTTAAGAATTTTGAAGTAGACCTTTAGGTTTATCATTTTTTTATCCTCTGTTTTATAAACCTCAATGCGGTCTAGCAGAGTACCGATTATTGCGCTGTCAAAACCTTCGGCAAAGTCTAGCTCGTCTGCTATCATTTTACGTAGGGTCTCTACCGTATGAAATACTTCTCTATTCTTTTTTTCCTCTTGTTCCAAGTCGGCCAGACGTACTTCAAGAGACTCTATATCTAAGTTAAACTGGCGGTTACGCTTGGCAAACTCTTCATCCGATAGATGCCCATTAATGCTCAAGTCTAGGAGTTTGTCTTTCTTCTTCATAATCTCGTTTATTTGCACCTTGGTTTTGGATATGTCCTCGCGTATTTTGGACTCACTCCCAATGGTGGAATAAATCCTAACCAAGTCATGTATGATATCCGTCCGGTTCTTAATGAGTGAGTTATAGGCATCTCGCATAATCTCGTCTACTTCAGTTGTGTACAGTGTTGGCGAATCACATCCAGCCTTTCCTTTAGCAGAATACTCTCGGCATTGCCAGACTTCCTTATTGCCAGACTTGTAACGGTATAACGCCCTATAAAACGGTATTTTATGCTCACCACAATAGATTTTGCCGCTATAGGTGTATTTGTTCTGGTAACTGGTTTTGTCCTCGGAGGATTGCCTCTCGCTACGTTCACGCAGTATTGCATTGGCTTTGTCCCATATTTCCTCAGACACGATAGCCGGCACATTATCCTCGTCCTTATACATAACCCACTCGGACTCATCTAGGTACTTTACATCATTCAGTTTATAATCATATTTGTGAGTCTTATTCCCACAGTAGTAACCCTTGTACTTTGGGTTAGTTAATATCCCTTTAATTGTCGAAAAGGAAAAGTCATTACCTTTATTATTTTTATGCCCCTGCTCTTTTAACCATGTGCATATGGCTCTAATGCCCATATTCTGAGTAGCATATAACATAAAAATCTGACGGACGATTTCAGCTTCTTTTTCGTCTATTACAAGCTTACCGTCTTGCTTTGTGTATCCCCATATATTGCTACTGCCCAATACAACGCCCTTCTCTATTGCCCGCTTAAAACCAAACTTAACCCGTTCAGAAATCTTACGAACCTCATCCTGGGCTATGCTGGACATGATAGTGAGTCTAAGCTCGGAGTCGGGCATAAGGGTGTTTATATTGTCAGATTGGAATAGCACCCCGACACCTGCCGCCAGTAGCTCCTGGGTGTAACGTATGCTATCGAGGGTATTCCGTGAGAAGCGCGATATCTCCTTGGTTACGATGAAATCATACTTATCAAGCTTCGCATCCTCTATCATCTTTAAAAAGGATTCCCGCTTAACTACGCTGGTTCCGCTTAGGGCCTCATCAATATATCCATCAACATATGTCCACTGGGGGTTTTTTTGAATAAAATCAGAGTAGTAGTTAATCTGATTTTTTAAAGAATGGGTCTGCTCATCTGTACCGGTAGATACCCTGGCATAAAAAGTAACGCGTAAAGGCAGGTCATATATTGACCTGCCTTTGCTTAATTCGGTTCTCATTCTGTATATATCCATGCATAGGCCACCCTTCCGCAATCATGCAACTTCTGTGCGCTCCATGCAATAATACGGTGGGCAGATATGCTTGTCAACAGGACTAGACAATCACCTCAAAAATTTGCTTGTTTCCAACTGGTACCCATTCGGCCTTGAGTGATTTGTTTTCTTCCCCACGAAAGTCAAAGGTTAGGAGGTATCCTTTATCCAACCCCTTTGACTCCATGTAATTCAGAAGCTGCTCGTAGACTTTATCTTGTGCTCGTTCACCCCTCCACAGTTTTAGCTCAATAATAAATTGCTCCCGCCCATAATCCACAACAACATCCATACGCCGCATATCTGTGAATTGACTTTCTATATGGAAAAAACCATTTCCATTTACTAGAGGCTTCAAAAAAGATAGGAAAATCATACGTCCATGTGTTTCCAAAAAATTCACGGCAGCAGAAGCATATATTTCGCTGTAATGCTCTGCAAACTTACGGAGGCATAACGCCATATCGAACTTGCCGCCCCCTGTAACTTCCACGTACATGCCGTTGCTAACTTGATTGGATACATGGGCAGCAGTATTTTCTTTTGATATAAAATAATCCGTCATCGCCATTTCAAATAACTTGTTTGAAATAACAGGTTTACCCTGTGAGTCTACTGTAATAAACCCAAACATAACACATCGTTCAATGAGAGGGTCAAACAGCGAAGCTCGCAAGTTGCTTCCTACTATCAGTAATTTATACATAAATTCATAAATAGCTTTATTGTTCTCCATATTTTTAAAGATATCGTCTTTTAAAACGCTCTTTTCTAAAGCCACAATTTTGACGGCACTTTGTACACCTTCTACGGTCCATCCGCCAGACGACTCACCTTCATCAATACACATGCAAATTCTTGATACCAAGTAAGGATACCCGCCTGTAAAGCGGTAAATTTCTTCTGACACAGCAGCTATATTCATACCTGTTGATTGATCTTCTTCATACTCCAACAACATCGTTGAAATTTCAGGTGCAGTAAAAGACATATCCACTGTAAAATCCGTGGCAATATTCCAGGGCGAATTGTATTCCCCCTCTTGCTCACTCTGTCTATTGTATAGACCTTCATTTATAAGTTTCAACTTAATGTTTTTTATATCATGCACACCAGCTAAAACTACACTATGAAAGGTTTCGGCTTTCCTTCCAGATCTCTTCAAAAATAAGCTTCTTAGCATACTCAAAAAACGCAAAAAAACTCTGTTGTTGCTGGTTGCATCAACTTCGTCAACAAAGAGAACGATTTTTTTGCCGCTGCATAGCTTGCTAATATGTCTTCCAAGTGATGAAAAGCCTTTAACATTTTCATCAACCCAATCATCAGCAAAATCATAACCGTAATGATGCAGGGATTCGGATGATTGGATAAGGAACTCGCGGCAAAAAGCTTCGTCACACGCAAACATGTCTTCACCTACACCTTCAAACGTGAGGCTAATGCAAACATATTCCAGGATATTGTTCAATACTCTTTCTAGTAGTGCAAGGGTTGTTGTCTTGCCGAATTGTCTTGCCCTGTTAATCGTAAAGTATTTCTTGTCTTGTATAAGGTTCATAATGTGGAGTTTTTTTCCCTCAATGTTCACCATATAATGTTCTTCAGGAACGCACAAACCAGTGATATTAAACCTTTTCACATCATCACCTCCACCAGATTCTTTCAAGCGTTATTATACCAAAAAAATAAGCGAATGGGTGTTTATGCCACTCGCCTATTGAGATATTATCCTAGCTGGCGGCGTATGAAGTGCCGCCTGTGTCCTTTAGTATTAAATCTTTTGCTCTTACATACATCTCTTCTGTTATTGCGCCTTTTTGGTACAGTTTTTGGTTTATGTGTAGCTTGATTTCGATGATAAGTAGCTTCATAGCTGTTTCATTTGCCGCCCTGCTGCTATTGCTGTCCATATCCTCACCTCTTTAGCAATATATGCAACGGTTGTACTGCTTAGTATTTATCCGTTTACTGAGTCAGAATATATAATTTCAGCTCATGTAATATGCGCTGTGTTTCTATGAGCCTTCTCCGTAGGAAGGGCTGCGTATCGCGTTTTATTGTGTAAAATTTGTGATTATGTCTGTTGATATGTCGTCATCAATTCTGCTACCCAAGCGATACACTTTTTTACAAAAAGGTGTAAGGCTGGAATCTGTACCTGTCCCATTTGCGTCTATGATTACGCCTGTAACGCTGAATTTGAGTTGCTCGCACTTGTCGCGGAAGCTGGATGCGAATTCATCACTGATTTGGCAAAAGCCATTCCTAGCCTCAGCATTACGCAGAAATTCGATATTTCTGTTTGCTGCACAATATGTCGAAATAACGCAGATATTGTTGTCGATATATCAAGAAGATTTTTTGAGAAGTCCCCGCGCTTATTTGAAAATACGTGGGATTTTTTTATGGTAGCATGATATACTGGATTCATGGAAAATGTGTATGATGCGTGTAAACTTAGACGGCTTACTAACACATGGAAGGTTGGTGAACAATGAGGCCATATTCAGATACAGAACTGTTGCATCTCCTTAATGAAAATGAATCGGACAATGTAGAGCGCAAGGAATCATTTAGCGATGGTGACAAGGCGCGTCAAGCAATTTGTGCCTTTGCTAACGATTTGCCAAACCACAACAAGCCTGGAGTATTATTTATTGGCGCAAAGGATAATGGCACACCTTCTAATTTGCCTATTACAGATAAATTGCTATTGGATTTATCCGCGATGAAAACAGATGGTAATATTCTGCCCCCGCCAGTAATGACTGTTGAAAAAAGAATGTTGAACGGCGCAGAGATGGCAATTGTTACTGTTATGCCTTCAGATATGCCCCCAGTCAGATATAGAGGACGTATTTGGGTTAGGGTTGGGCCAAGGCGGAGTATAGCCAATGAACAGGATGAAAGAATTTTAATCGAAAAACGGCGTTATAAAAACAAACCCTTTGACCATTATCCTGTGTCAGATGCCACATTAGAGGATTTGTCGAGAATTATTTTTGAACACGAGTACCTTCCTGTTGCTGTGGCACCAGAAATTCTTGAAGCAAATAACCGCACTTATGAAGAAAAACTTGCGTCATGCGGAATGATTGTTTCCCCAACGGACACGACACCAACGGTTTTAGGGGTTTTAACCGTTGGCAAAAGCCCGCAGGATTTGGTCATCGGTGCATATATTCAATTTCTTCGTATTAACGGCACAAAGCTTGCCGACGATGTAATTGATGATTTGGTTATTGGTGGTGCCATTCCAAATATGTTACGTATGGCACAAGAGAAACTAACCGCTCACAATTTCCAAGCAGTGAACATGAAAAATGCCGCTAAACACAAAATAGAGCCTACGTATCCGCTACACGCTGTTTTACAAATATTATACAATGCCGTCCAACATCGAACCTATGAGTACATTAATGCGCCGATTCACCTTTACTGGTACAACGATAGAATCGAAATAAGAAGCCCTGGTGGACCATTCGGAAATGTTACACCCGAAAATTTCGGGGAACCGGGGATTGTCGGCTACAGGAATCCTGGCATAGGATCGGTCTTAAAAACATTGGGATTCATCCAATCCTTTGGGCGGGGCATAGAAATAGCACGGCGAGAATTGGAACGAAACGGTAATCCCCCTTTGGAGTTTACTGTAAATGAGAATTTTGTTCTATGTACTATCAGGATGAAGGTTTAAGAATCTAGAAAACCCTGTGCTCGGTTTTAAACCGATTACAGGGTTTATTTATGTCAAGGAACCTCATCACTATTTAAAATGATTTTGTTGAGGCTTGTGCTATTCGCCTTTATCCGCAGGGATATATGGGATTAATCCTTTATTAAACGCCACTTCTTGGGCTTCTCGTGGCATAGTACGTATATCAACAAAATACCCATTTACAGTTAAATACCATGTCATGGGGTTTTTCTCGGCTATACTTGGGAGTATAAACTCGTTGTGCCAACGGTTAAGACCCAACAAATTGCTTATTTCATTAGCCTTGCTACCTGCGGTGCTTTTTGCCAGACCAAACCATCTTGCAATATCAGTAGCGGTCATGTGATGAGGTTGGGACTTATCGAAAATATAGTTATTTGAGCCAATAGCGTAAACAATACCGCAGGCCCATGTTCGGGCTTTGCCTGATTGTAGAGGCGATGGACGTTTACGGCAAAGTTTAGCTAATGCTTCTAAGCAAATCCTTTTATAATCGTCATCGTTTAGCTTCTCGTCGCAGAATGTTTTGATTATCTCTGCAACTTCCATGTATCGTTCAGACATGACCTTTGGCACATTTGCACCTTTTGTATCAACTACAGGTGGCGCTGGCTTTTGGACTTTTGTCTTCTTCTTTGGCGGGGTTATAGCACGGTAAACGCATGAAAACCTCAAGAGACAATATCAACGAGAACATGTCGCATGAACTCAATATCATAGCCACATTTGCGGCGTTTACGAGCCAGACTCATATTAGCGGGGTATTGTT
>Ga0131853_10006067_pt1 | contig 21832 bp, 13 predicted proteins | sample TergutLab28metaG_FD_92764 | JGI IMG/M metagenome (GOLD analysis project Ga0131853, IMG submission 92764) | Labiotermes labralis P1 segment gut microbial communities from Petit-Saut dam, French Guiana - Lab288 P1 (version 2) (version 2) | ecosystem: Host-associated > Arthropoda: Insects >... | reverse complement strand
TTCCCATCGTACCAGGCTCCCTTAGAGTCAAGTTTCCAGGAACATTTACCGTATGATTTGCCGGAACTATTCCGCTTGTATGCCCGTTACCACTATAGGTCACCGTAGCAAGCCCCTGTGGAGTTTGTGGAGTAACTTGCCATCGAGCCCAAATAGTCATATTGTTGTTTATTATGGTATTGGTACGAATTTGAGTGCCGCCAGTAGCAGCTTGCGTGTTAAACCAACCAACGAATGTATGCCCTGGTCTTACAGGATTCGGCAAAGCTGTTATAAGTGACCCCCTAGGAACGCTTCTGTTCGGTATACTTACTGTACCTCCATTAGGATTAAATGTGACCGTAACTAAATTGTTTGCTTGCCATCTAGCCCAAATGACCATATCTTCATATATAACAGTATTGGAAAATACTTGATTCCCACCAGATGCCGCTGTAAACCAGCCTACAAAAGAATGCCCCGCTCTTGTTGGAACTGGTAAAGTGCCGATTGTTGTCCCTGTATTAACTTGTCTATTTCCTACATTTATTAAACCACCATTAGCATTGAATGCGACATTCGCTGTGCCTAATCGCCATCTAGCCCATAGCGTCATGTTGTTGTGTATTAAAGTGCTTGCTACTATTTGCTGTCCACCGGAATGAGCTGAGGTATTAAACCAGCCAGCAAACGAATACCCCAGTCTAGTCGGGTGAGGTAATGTTCCTATAGGTGCTCCAATACTAACCGCTCTGCTTGAAGGGCTTACAAAACCACCGCTTGGGTTAAAATTCACAGTAACTTGGTTATTTCTCCACATTGCAAAAAAAGTGACTGAACCTGCTGAACGGGCTGATAAAGTAGTACCTGCCGGAAAAGTTGTGAAACCGTCACTCCAGCCTAAAAATATATAACCTGTTCTTTGCATTGTCGGTTGTCTCAATGTAAATGTTCCGTTGACATTTACTACCTGACTCGCTGGAATTGTTCCGTGGGTATGGCCATTGCCATTGTAGTGTACTGTTAAGGCTGTAGGTCGCCAAACGGCTTCTAAATCCAGCGTAAATGAAGCTACTTCATGCCACATAAATCCTGGTGGCGCTAACCAGCCTCTTCCATCAGTCCATCCTTCAAAAACGTATCCTAATCTATGCATATTGCCTGGAGACCTTAAAGAAACAAACCCCGGAACACTAAAAGTTTCACTTTGAGGAACTGTTCCGTGAGTATGGCCATTCCCAAAATATCTTATCGTCATAGACCTAACGTTTATTTGCCATATGGCGCGCATCGTCACATTAACGGGATTTACTACTTCTATACTTGAACCGGCTCGAAATATATTACCAGCCGGATCTTGCCAACCGATAAATGTATGGTTTGTTCTAGCCATGTTTCCTGGTTGTCTAAATGTAACCCAGCCAGGTGTAGTAAAAGGTTGGCTTAGTGGAACAGAGCCGCTCGTATGACCGTTTCCGTGATAGAATATTGTGCCGGTATTATTAACAGTGTTATTATTATTGTTATTGTTATTATTGTTATTGTTATTATTGTTATTGTTGGTATTGTTGGTATTGCTGGTATTCTGTCGCCAAACAGCTCTTAAAGGTAACGAACCTGAACGGTTAATTCTATAAGGTCTACCGCCTTGAAAAATTTGATAACCGTTAGTCCACCCTACAAAAGTATGGCCTGCTCTTGACATAGTCCCTGGAGCTCTTAAAACGATATTTGATCCGACGATACCCATTTGACTTGCCGGAACCGTTCCGTGTGTGTGACCGTTTCCGTGATAATGAAGTGTAAACTGTCCCAAAAAACGAGCTGCTACGGTTTCGTATTCTCCTTCATTATACTCTCCATATCCAAAGCGAATTTCTGATCCTTCAGGTGCGAAAATAATATCTTCATCGTGATCCGCAACAAGCAAAGTACCTTCTTCGGCAAATTCAAATTCTAGTTCTTCATAGACATTGTGAGGAATAGGACCCTGACCCTCTTCGGCAAAGATAAACTCTGGATAATATATTACCGGCCCCTCAATTAATTCTATGCCGGTTATCATTTCGTTGGTCGTTATATTTACAACAAGGCGTATGTCCCCACGAGCGATTCCGTCACCGAAGCGTGCTTCATTGCCTTCTAAAGAGCCGCCGCGCATATCAAATGACGCAGGGAAAGAAGCTCTCAGATAATCGTGCAAATATATACCGCCACCCAAGTTGGTGTCATAATCGTTAAAATCGGTGTTGTTATATGCGATACGGCCGCCATTCATTCTGAAGTTGGCTGCGGATAGGAATACACCACCACCTCTTACGTTTGTGGAGTTATGGGTGATATAACCGCTGTTCATAGTGAAATTGATATTGTTTCTACCAGCGTTCATACCGTATACGAATACACCGCCACCGCCAGCATGACCTATTGTGGATGTTGGACCCGTTCCGCCGCCATGGGCTCTGTTGTAAGAGATAATTGGTGTGCTTTCGCTTATGTTATTATGGCTTGCCCTTCCTCTTGCTGTATGGCCAGTCCCCATATTAAATATAGCTTCCCATGCGGCAACACCACCACCCCTGTGAGCGGTATTATTTCTGATTTCACCGCCGTTCATGTTAAATGTAGAGTTTGCATGGAATAATGCAACACCACCGCCATATGGGAAACGAGCGTCATTTGTAACGTGGTTATTCTCAATTATTCCGCCGAACATATTAAACAGACCGCCAGAATTTACACGTACACCACCACCAGCATCTCTTGTTACGATATTGCCGCTAATTGTACCGCCATACATATTAAATGTTCCCGTGCCGAATACCCCGACACCACCACCGCCTGTGTCACCAAGACCATTTGCAGTGTTGTTTGAAATTATACCGCCGTGCATATTGAAGGTTGAATTTGTATGGGTTCGTACTCCACCGCCACTGGTCGCTGAAAAATTATCTGTGATGGTACCACCGTGTATTTCGAATACCGCATGATGATGTAAATCAACACCACCACCATGGCCATACCCAACGTTGCCACGTATAGTGCCTTCGTTCATTATAAATCTTGCGTCTCGTCCATAAACTGAAACACCACCGCCTTGGTTAGAACGATTATTTTCAATTAATCCACCGTTCATCGTAAACTGCCCGCCAGCACGAACGTTTACAGCGCCATTTGGCCATGACATATGGATATTTGTAATCGTACCCTCATTTAGAACTAATTCACCGCCATCATTAACACGTATACCACCACCAGAACTAGTTGTACGGTTGTTATTTGGATTACGACCAACGATGTTTATGTTGTAATCGTCAATAGTAAGTGTTGTTCGGTTGTTTACGTTAAAATGATTAAATATACCATTTACTGTAATGTTTATAGGCTCTTCAGCTACTAAAATTATATGCCTGTGACTGCCCGCCGGTGGAGTCACCACCTCGGCAACTGCTCCGAGTCTAATATCGTTCATAATTCTTACTACGGTTATTCCATTTGCGTAAGAAACCGGAAGTGAGTTTAAACCAGAACCTGTTGCGCCTAATGCTCTTCTAAGGTCATTGCTTGTGCGAACTTCAATAGAAGTTATTTCTTCGCTATAAGAAACTAAATAACTTTCCCAAGTGCTGTCTCCTTCCAATTCTTCTTGAGTTCTAGGGTAAATGCCTTCCGAAGCGAAAGTTATTTCTGATAAATCAGAAATAACTAAGGCATCATCTAATATATCTGATTGGTATTCTGGGTATTCTGGGTATTCTGGGTATTCTGGGTATTCACTAAATTCATACGCAAATAGACCTGCAACATCTGCGAAAATTAATAATAGCACCATAAATAGTGGCAGTAACTTTTTTCTTGCTGTTTTCATGTTCCTCCTTAATGTTCATATAAAAAATATTATTCTTAATTAAAGAAATCAGAGCCTGGCGGCCGCACAGGTTCTGATTTCTTTAAAGGGTGGTACCTAATTTAAGAGTACCTCTATAAACTTTTATAAAGTGGTAATTTTTAGACTTCGATATGTAATACTTTGGCAGGAAAAATTTATAGAGCTAACCTTAATTTAAAATGATGTGAATCCCTAAGTGAAATAGCCAACCGTCAATGACAGTTGGCTAAAGGAATAGCTTGTTTTAAAATTTAACAAAATCAACAATACTACAAGATAAGTATACCATAAAAAGGATACTTTGTCAACAAATATTTATATAAAAATTCAAAAAATCTATAAAATATTTATGAACCCATGATATTTATTAGACAAATTCCATAATAAATCAACATAATTAGAGGGTTTTATTTTATGGAAAAGTTGCAGAAAAATTAATCTTTTATTTACATCAAACATCCTATATGATATAATGGAGCTAATATTAAAATTTGAAAGGAATTATATACTATGAGTGGTGATTCCATTAATAGAAGGTGGAAGAGAAATAAACATCTTTCAAAATGGTGAATGGGTAATATAATGCTTTAAGAACAATTAAAAACACAATGAAGTTATAAAAAATTTAGGAGGATTTTAATAATGAAAAAATTTAAAAAACTAATAACATCAGTTTTAATAGTTACAATGGTAACACAAGCTATTCAATCACTTTTAGCAATGGGAAATGAAGAAGGATTTGTACCAGATGAGGTGCAGACCAGTTTTTCCGTGAAGTTAACATGGGATTAATTAGACCATAACAATGATGTATTTTATTATTTTATTTTCTTTGTTCATATGGCATATATACAAAGGTTGTGTCCTTATAAAGAATGGTTTAGATGAAAAACAAGTCTCTAAATTACCCATTTATATCAAAGAGGAAGTAGAAGGAATACAAAATGGGAAAATAGATGAAAAAGCTTTAGGACAATGGTATGGAATAGTATTTATTATACAATCTCTATATCCTTTAGGGCTTATATTAGGACTTCATTTAAGAATTGGCTGGATTTTGATTGTTGCTATATCTTTTCATGGAATACCCATTATTGTAAGTGATATTCTTTTAATATTTCTCCTTGACAAAGGACGGCAGGATACTGTTCTACACTTTAACTAAAGAATGAAGCACCTAGCCTATTCATTTACTCTTCTATTCTAGTCGGCATTACCGCTTGCACCAACCTATGTGCATTTACAAATTCGGAAATAGAAGTTGACACATCCTCCGAAAATGATTGTAAGCTACCCCGTGGATTTATCGCTAAATCGGTTAATCGGGAATATGCAAGAAACATATCTAAAATAGCATCATAAATCCTTTCAGCTCCATCTGGGGGGTTATGCAAATCATCTATTAAATTATTTACCAAAGCTTGGTTGTCTCTAATTCTTGTAACAGTTCTTGTTGTTTCTCGATCATTAAAGAGGTTTGCTAGTGCATCGTTAAAATCATCTAGAAATTCTGCCCTAGTGTATGATGTTCGAGCAGGATTATATATCCTAATAGTAAATCTATTTGTACTGGAATCTGAAATGTTGCGAATGGAATTATTCCACACTCTTCTCGTTAAATTTGTTATCGTCTCCGCATCCGAACCACCTGTCAACATCAAAAATGATGCTAACTCTAAAGTTTCAATATAGACATTAAAATTTCTTATTTCTTCACGACGCTGATAAATAAATACACTCACAATAATACCGACAATAACTAAAAGTAAAGCGACACCCCCTATAATCCAAGCCTTTTTTTTATACTTTGAAAAGGAAATATCGGGCAAATCCTCATCTTCCGATTGCAACACTATACCACTATCCATAGTTTGAATTTTAATCGGACATCCGCACCCTGGACAACTGGCAGCCATATCTGATATTTCTTTTTCACATTCATTACATTTAATTAAAGCCATATTTAAATTAACTTCTCCTTTGTTTTAATAATTATAAACTCTCTGATAATTTAATTATATCACATCAAAGCATAATATACAAGAGAAAATACAATATTCTACAAAAATATATAAAAAAAATACATTTGCAGATAATTAAAAACTGTCAACAATGAGGATTGGAAATCCTTATTGTCAACAGCTTTATAGTGTTTTTCTATTTTTTACCATTGATTTTGAAATTATCAATCAACCTAGTATTTCCTACGTAAGCCGCCATAATAAGTCTGCAATCTCTATCTACTATTTCTATAGGTTCTAGTGTTTTTTCATCTACCATTTCTATATAATCTATTCTGGCTTTTCTCTGTATGATTTCTTTAAGTTCCGTTATAAGTTGTTCCGCATTTTTTTCTGCACTTTCATTTGCGTACAAAATTGCTTCATATAAAACTAATGCATCTTCTTTTTCTTTTTCGCTTAAATAAGAATTACGAGAACTTAACGCAAGACCTGACTCTTCTCTAATAATATCACAGCCTACTATATTAACGCTTAAATTAAGATTTTGCACCATAGTTTTAATTATCGTATATTGCTGAAAATCTTTAAGGCCGAAGTAAGCATTAGTTGGTTTAACTATGTTGAACAGTTTAAGAACAACGGTGCAAACACCAGAAAAGTGAGTTGGTCTTGTAATTCCGCAAAGCTTATTATTTAAGCTAGGAACTGATACTTGTGTAAAAAAGTTTTCACCATAAATTTCGTTAGAGTCTGGAGCAAATAAATAGTCTACTCCTAGAATTTCACAAAGCTTTGCATCTTTTTCTAAGTTTCTTGGATATGTAGCCAAGTCTTCATTTGGAGCAAATTGCATAGGATTTACAAAAATACTAACGACTACGATATCATTTTCAGATTTAGCCCTTTTTATAAGACTTGCATGTCCTTCATGTAAATATCCCATAGTTGGAACGAAACCTATTTTTGTCTCTTTGCGAACTCCAGCATTTGCTTTGCAAATGCCTTGGATAGTCTTAATTATTTCCATAAAGTTTACCTATTATTTCACTGTTTATTTTGAAAGTATGCTCTTTTGCTGGAAAAATCTCTTCCTCAATTTCTTTGATATAAGATTTTATTGCTTCTTTAATTATTTCACCTGTGTTTGCATATTTCTTTACGAACTTTGGTGCAAAATCGCCAAACATTCCCAACATATCTTGATAAACTAGCACCTGACCATCTGTATACTTACCTGCACCAATTCCTATAATTGGGATAGAAACTGACTCTGTAATAATTTTTGTAAGCTCTTCTGGAACACATTCCACTACTATACAAAAAGCACCTGCTTCTTCTATCTTTTTAGCATCTTCAATTAGCCTTTTTGCATCTTCCTCACTTTTACCCTGCACTTTAAAACCGCCAAAAGCATTGATAGATTGCGGTGTTAATCCGATATGCCCAACAACTGGAATTTGTGCTTTTACGATCGCTCTAATTTCTTCTAAAACAGAAGAACCGCCCTCTAATTTAATTGCTGTTGCCCCACCTTCTTTAACTAATCTTCCAGCATTTGTTACTGCATCATAAACACTAATTTGATAACTCATAAAAGGCATATCAGCAATTACTAAGGCATTTTTAACCCCACGAGTTACACATTTTGTGTGGTATATAATATCCTCCATTGTAACTGAAAGTGTGTCTTCATATCCTTGTATTACCATTCCCAAAGAATCACCAACTAAAATGGAGTCTATTTCAGCTTCGTCCATAAGCTTTGCCATGGAATAGTCATAGGCTGTTAGCATAGAAAGTTTTCTTTTACCTTTCGCTTCAAGAAAGGTAGAAATTGTTTTTTTCATATTTACCTCCACAAAACCCCTAAACGTTATAGACATTTAGGGGTTTACAATTTAAAATTTTAAAAGTTTTGAAGTAAGATTTGTGCTATTTTATCAGGATTTGCTTGAACTTGAACAGCTCCAAGCTCAAATGCTTTCCTAGGCATACCATAAACTACACAGCTTTTTTCATCTTGACCTATTGTTAATGCACCATTTTTAACCATGTTAAGCATGCCTGCTGCACCATCGTCTCCCATACCAGTTAATATGACACCAATAGCTCTAGGCCCAATAGTTTTTGCGACAGAATCAAATAAAACATTCGCAGAAGGTATATGACCAGAAACTGGTGGCTCCGTCCTGCAACTAACATAATATTTTCCACCACGTGAAACAACTCGCATTTGCTGAGAACCTGGTGCAAGCAAAACCAAACCAACTTGTAATTCATCACCATCTTTGGCTTCCCAAACAGTCATTTTACATTCCTTATCCATTCTTTCTGAGTAAAGCTTCGTAAAAACAGGTGGCATATGCTGTACTATTAATACAGGCGGTGAATTCTTTGGAAGCTTTTTAAGTATACTAAAAATAACCTCCACTCCACCCGTAGAAGAGCCAATTGCTATTACTTTATTAACTTTTTCATTAGAAATGTGCTTTATTTCTTTTTTTACATCATATTCACGAATTAGCTTTGAAAGTTTAGTAGTGAGATTAATCTTAAAAGTGTAAAGTTTATCTGTATCAATATCAACTGGGAACACTATCATATCATCTGCACCTTGGGCTATACAGCTAAAACCGTGCTTAACATCTTTAACTAAAACCACAACTTTCATAGACTTTAGTTTGAAAAATGGCACAACCTTAGTTACAATGTTTGGATCCACAAGAGCAGAAATAATACAAATTAACTTGGCATTTTTATCAATAGCTACTTCAAGTGCAGGAATATTATTGCTATACGTTCCAAAGAAATTAAAGCGAGCGTCTTCTTGTATGATTTTTTTTACGTCATTCAAATTTTCGCCACAACTATAAATTATTACATTCATTTTATCCTATTTATGGTCATTTTACTGAAAAATAGTTACAGTAGAGTCTGAAATCATTACATATGTGAAATTTTTATTTCTGAATTAAAAATTTATTTTGAAATAAAAATTTCACAAGCTAAATAATCTTTAGACGATGGCTGTAACGATTTTGAAGTTAGATTATTATATTTTTACTCTATTCATCGTAAAGGAGTTTATCTATTTCTAAAAGAAGTGCTACACCATTATCAGTATGACCTAGATTTTTAACGAAATAATTCGCATAACTAAGCTTAGCTGAAGGTGGTGATGCTATTTTTTCTTCATCTATATATTTCACTTCGTTCACTTCATCTACTACAAGCCCTATTTTATCGCTACCATGTTCTATTATTATAATACAAGTCAAATCATCATAAGGAATCTCTTCCATCATAAAACGAGAGCGTATTTCTAAAATAGGAACAATTTCACCACGTAAGTTCATAATTCCTTTCAAATAGTGCGGTGTGTGTGGAACAACAGTGATATTTCCCATGTTTATTATTTCTCGAACAAGAGAAATTTCAACACCAAACTCTTCTTCTCCTATTTTGAAAAGTAAAAATTTGTTTTTTATAGTATCTGTTATGAAACCATCATTTATTAAAGTTGCATCTTCTAGCATCTCTTTTCCTCCTTACCTGTCAAAAAAAGTAGGAACGTTTATAATTAGGCTTATATCACCATTTCCAAGTAGTGTACAACCACTAAGTCCGTTTACTTTTTTAATATATTTCGGTATATTTTTAACAACTATTTGCTGTTCACCTATTAGCTCATCTGCAAACACACAAATAGTTTGATCCGCATTTTCAAGCATTAATACTATACCTTCTTCGATGTTATCTAATCCTTCATCTAGGCCGAAATAATCTTTTAAGCGAATTAGATTGAATACTTCTCCCCTTATTTTTATCATTTCATTTTGGTTAGGGTCTATCACTACGTCGCTTCTCTTAACTTTTAGTGAACGTGTAATATCCATAATTGGGATTGTATATCTTGCATCCCCTATCTTTATTATCATTCCGTCTATAATAGCTAGGGTTAATGGAATTTTTAATGTTATAGTACTCCCTTCTCCTTCAATGCTATCTGCTATTACAGTTCCGCCTACATGTTCTAAATTTGTATTTACAACGTCCATTCCTACGCCACGCCCTGAATATGAAGTAACTTGTTCATTCGTGGAAAATCCTGGGTAAAATACGAATTGATAAATTTCCTTATCACTATATTCTTCTTCTGGTTTTGTTAAAAGACCAAGTCTAGCTGCTTTATCTAAAATTTTAGTACGGTTAAAACCGGCACCATCATCTTTAATAATAATTAAAACATCTCCACCTGAATTTCTAGCTTCTAGAACAACTGTTCCTTTTTCATCTTTACCATTTTTCGTACGAATGCCTGGAAGTTCAATTCCGTGATCAATTGAATTTCTAATTATGTGCATTAAAGGATCAGAAATGTGTTCTATTATATTTTTGTCCACTTCGGTATCTTCGCCTACTAATTCTAAAGTCACATCTTTTTTCAATTGACGGCACATATCACGTACTATTCTCTGCATTTTAAAGAAAGTAGGAGAAAGTGGAACCATTCTCATACTCATTACAGAGTCTTGAATATCTGTTATTATTTTACGAAGCTGACGAGATTCTTTCGTGAAACTGTCTAATTCTAGACCATCAAGATCTGGATTTTGGGTTACCATAGCTTCAGCTATAACTAGCTCTCCTACTAAGTTAAGAAGTTGATCTAGTTTTTGGACATTAACAGATATAGAGTGATTTGCCATAGATTTTTTTCTAGTCTCCTCTTTAGGAAGACTTTGTGCAACTGGTGTATTTATAGTGTTTTCATTTTCTTTAGTATCGATAGTTTCCATACTTTCCAAATGCATTTCTGGTTGCGTTTCTAATTGTTCTATCATAGCATCATCTCCCTTCACACTTTCTTCTTCGTAATTTTCAGGGCTAATTCTCGAGTATTCCTCTACCACGAACTCCTTCAAATGAGCTGTGCTTTCTAAAGCTTGTTCTACTTCCTTATAGCTTAAATTTGTCAAAATTTCAACAGAGAACCCTGCTTCTTTTACTATTTCTAGCGTTCTTTCATCTAATAAATTTTCAGGTTCTTGACTAAGAACATGGATTTTATCCCCAAGGTTATAAAGAAAAGTATAGGCACGAACATTTTCCATTTCTGCCCCTTCATTAAAACTAAAACGAATGTAAAACGCATTTTTAAAGTCAGGTGCTTCTTTAACTTCTTTTTCTAATTCCTCTACTGTGAGCTCTTGTATATAAATACTTCTATCTAGTGTATCCTTTATTTTTTCTAAAGAAAGATTACTGTCAAAGGTTACCGTAAATCCATTTTTTTGGATGTAGGCAACTGAATCCTCACTCATTAAGTTTTCTGGATTTGTTAAAATATTGCTAGATACTTCTTTAAGATTGTGAACCATAGTAAATGCACGAACATTTTCCATTTCGCTTCCTTCTTTAAAGAAGATTTTAGCCTTAAAGCTATTCATGCTAGAAGTTTCATTATTAGAGCTAGAGCTAATAGTAGTTTTATCAGCTTTTATTTCTGATTCATCTGCCTTTGGTTCTTCACCTTTTAAATCACTTAAACATTTTATAATATTATTTACAAGGTCCATTGGTTTTTCATCCAACACTTCTCCAGACGCTATTTTTTCAAGCTGAAGTTTAACAAAATCTACAACTTCAAGAACGAGATCTGTTATATAGCTGTAATCAGCTTTTGTATCAGGTTTTTCTCTAAGAAAGAAGAAAAGATCCTCTATAACATGTGTAACATCCGCTAATGTATTGAATAACATCATGGAAGCTGAACCTTTTATAGTATGCATTATTCTAAAGATTTCATTTATAGCTTCTACGGTATATTCTTCACTAACCGTTATCATTAAGTTTTCTAACTGATCGACTAAAAGTCCCATTTCATGGGTAAAACTACCCAGCATTGACTCTCTATCTATATCGTTCATTTTTTAACCTCCGTACTTTTTTCATTATTATATATTATATCACTTTTTATATACTGCTGGCAAGATATATTTATATTGCGTATCCGCATGACCTAAACTTTCAGATTGTCCTATGAATAAATGGCCTTCTATTTCTGTTACAGAGTAAAACTTATTTACAAGTGCACTTCTAGTTTGAGCGTCAAAATATATCATAACATTTCTGCAAAATATAACTTGAAAAGGTTTTTTAAAGCTAAATTTATCTTCTATGAAGTTGAATCTTGAAAATGTTATATTATTTCTTAAAATAGGCTTTGCAACCATGCTAAGATCATCAAATTTTTGGAAATATTTTTTTTGCCACTCTACAGGCAAGTCAGCCACACTTTCTTTTGGGTAAACACCTCTGTAGGCTTTATTTAGGACATTGTTTGAAATATCAGTTGCTAAAATTTCTAAATTCCAATCTGGTTTATTTTCAAAATATTCTTGTAAAATCATTTGAAGAGTATATGCTTCTTCACCACTAGAACAGCCTGCACACCAAAGCCTAATATCTTTATTTTTATCGTGCCTTTGTTCTAATTTAGGCAAAACAGTATTTTTCAAATATTCAAAATGGCTTGCTTCTCTCATAAAAAAGGTGTGATTTGTGGAAATTCTATCCATAAAACTTTTAGTAATTTCAGTATTTTTATCTTTTAGAAGTGCCTCATAATATTCACTAAAAGTACTCATTCCAAGTTGAACTATTAAAGGCCTAAGACGTGAAAAAACAAGAGATTTTTTCTCCGTACTAAGATTTATGCCCATTTTTTGTTTTATTAAGATTCTAAAAAGCTCGAATTCTTTATCTGTAATTTGTAGCATAAAAACCCCTTTTTTATGTATAATGGTTTTTCTTAAAAATTCCTTGATAACATTATACCATATCTGAAAAACTATTTCTATAAAAATTTTAAAGTTTTTTAAATAAAAAAATTGGATGTAATTATGGAATATAATACGAATGCACTATAATTTATAAGAAGTTTGGTTAAATTGCAAAAAAATTGGAGGCTCGAGTTCTGGTTTTTAGTGCAAAATGTATAAATCAGGATAAATTACTCCACCAATCCATATTTAACCTTAATTCTATCCAACTTTTCTAGCATTGGTTTTGAAATGATTATTAAAAAAAACATCGTTGCTGCTGCATGAACAAGGTCAAAAGATATTCCCATAAGATATGCCATTATAAACATTTGGATAGTAGGATTAGGTTGCCACATAATAACGCTGGCAGGATTCATTATGCCCCCATAAATAATAAATGTGGCTAAGCCACCAAAAAAAGCAAGGGATATTGGGGTACGCCTAAGTAGTCCTTTACGAAACAGTATACCAGCTAGAAAACCAATAAGCCCAAAAGCGAACATTTGCCAAGGAGTCCATGGCCCTTGACCGAAAAACATATTACTAACAAAACCCGTCATTGCTCCAACTAAAAAGCCAGCTTCACCACCAAAGGCAACCCCTGCTATAATTACCATAGCAACAACTGGTTTAAATTGTGGTAGCATAAAAAATGCAGAACGCCCTGCTACAGCTATTGCACACAGTACTGCTATAATTATTAATTCCCTAGCCTCTGGTTTACGTCCCTCGAATACTAGGAAAAAAGGGATCATAGTTTGTAGTATAATAAGCATGGATATAAAATAGAACCTGCGGTCGTCAAATAATGTTATACCTATATAGATTGTCATAGGGATTGTAAACATAATAATTGCTGTAGCCATCAGAGTGCGTTTGGGTAAGGGCTGTTTCCCTGATGCTATTATTTTTTCTCTTTTCCAGTATAGGCTAAAAATAATGCCAATAGTGCCAGTAGCGATAGTAAGCATTGATGTTATATAGACTGTGGCATTTTGCCCTGCGATTGTCATTGCTTCACGTCCTCCGCTGATAAATACAGCGAAATTACTCCAATCTGATATTACATTCCACACTCCATAAATTAAGATTATGGTCAATGCTAAGAAAATCCATTCACGAGGTTTGCGAATTATAGAGGTTTTATTTTTTTTAGATTTTTCGGGTGAACTCAGTTCGCTCCTACATTGTGCATTGGTAGATTCATTTGTACGGACGAACTGTGTTCGCTTGCTTAACATGGCAAAGGTACTGGGCATCTCTCCATCTAATGCAAGCACTACATCTTCTACGGTTACCGCTTCTGGCAACATATGCCGTGCCATACGGTTCGCAGCGGTAGTATAAAAATTATTCCCCTTAAAAAATTCCTTTGGAGTGTTTTCTGTTATAATATTTCCATCAAAAAATAGTGATATACGGTGAGCATATTCTGCACAAAATTCTATATCATGGCTTACCATTACTATAGCTACGCCAGCTTTTGCTAGATCATTTAATATTGTGGCAAATATTTGTTTGTATTCTGCATCAAGTCCTTTTGTCGGCTCGTCTAAAAGTAATATTTGTGGTTGCAAGAGTAATACTTTTGCTAGGGCGGCACGTTGCTGTTCGCCTCCAGATAAATCATAGGGGTGACTGTTTAGCAAATTTTCAAGGCAACACAATCTTATTATAGAATTTAATTCAGGGCTTTTCTTAGCAAGCCACCCCTTGTGTAATAAAACTTCAAGCAACTCCTCATGGACAGTTTTTCTCACAAAAAGAGATTGTGGATTTTGTGGCAAGGCATAAACTCTTGTATCTATATGAACTTTTCCACGATAAGGCATGTTAATACCAGAGATGATATTTAGACTTGTCGTTTTGCCAGTACCATTACCACCAAGAATAGCTGTAATTTCTCCATAATGTGCTTTAAAAGATAGGTCTTTTACTATGTCGGGCAGATTTTTTTCGTATCTGAACCATATATTTTGTAGATTTATTGCTATTTTTACATAATTCGTCAATTCGTATCTTGGTATTTTAGTTGCATCTACTTTTTGTAAAGAAAGCCATTTAGCACCATCACGAACTGTGATAGGCACTCTATCAATTGATTTATCGTTGCTAGCTTTCGTGGTGTTTGCTTCGCAAGCCATCCCTTGTGTAGTTGACCATATACGCATTGGGGTAGGCATCGCCAAAAACATATTATTGTTACTTTCATATAGCTTTAATCCTACTTTTTGTGGCACATCATCCGCAATTATATTTCCATTATCCATAACAATGACACGGGTACTTATAGGAAATACTTCTTCTAACCTATGCTCTGTGAGTATGATGGTTACACCGAGCTCACTATTTATTTTACCCAAAGTAGCTAAAAATTCTCCTGCGGCTATTGGGTCTAGTTGGCTTGTTGGTTCATCTAATATTAAAACAGAAGGCCTCATCGCCATAATTGACGCAAGGGCGAGAAGTTGTTTTTGGCCTCCTGATAGTTCTGTAACGGACTTATGAAACCATGTCTGTATACCAAAAAAACTTGCCATTTCTGCTACTCTTAGGCGTATTTCTGATGTTTTAAACCCAAGACTTTCTAGACCAAAAGCAAGTTCATGCCATACTTTATCCGTAACAATTTGATTATCTGGAGATTGAAACACAAAGCCTATTTTAGATGCGGCATCTCTTGCGGGCAAGTCAGCAAGCCGCCCCTTGCTTAAAAAGGTATCTCCGAAATATATTTCTCCTGACTTTATACCATGAGGAGCTGTAGATGTTTTTAAGTGACGTAAAAGTGTAGTTTTACCACAACCAGAAGGTCCACAAAGGGTAACAAATTCTCCAGATTCTATTGTCAAATTAATACCTTGGAGGGCAGGATTATCCCGATTAGGATATATAAATGTTAAATTTTCGATTTTATACGTCGCCATACAATGTCCTCTTTAAAATTTACTATTAACGGAAATGCCCCAAGAGCTAAATATGCGGCAAAGACCATTATCGTCGGAAACCCTCTCCACTGACCTCGTATTGTGGGAAAGTACCTAAAGCTATATGCAGCTGTTATCCCTCCTATCATTACAATAGTGGCACATGCAAAAATATAAGCACACGACCAGCCATCCCTTTTGTCAAAGTTAAAGATAGAAAAAGCAGTGCGCCCCAATAAACCATAACCACGACTTTTCATACTATCGGCTGTTTCTATTGCATTTTCTAAAGCCCAAGTTATCATAATAGATAGTATTTTAATGCCATGTTTTGCACGTTTAAAAATGTTACCACTTTTTACATCCCTACCTATGCCTTTTTGTGCATTAGAAATCACTTTTATTTGTGCCTTAAAACGTGGCACAAATCGCAAAGACATAGAAAGTATCAAAGATAAAGCTGGTATAGCTCGTCCAAACAAGTAGATAAATTTATCGCTTGTCATAACAGCGTTAAGACAAGCGAACCAAATTATCACAGTTATTAACATTGTTGCTGCTGCAATTCCATATATTATGGATTCTAGTGTTATCGGATTTCCATTTGGTAAAAAGGCTATCATAGTAACACCAGCATGGTTAAACAACGGATTAAGTGAGGCTGTAAGTATAACCATAGGTAACATGAATAGTAGCCCTATACGCAAAGCTTTTTTGCCATAAAGATATATTGCATATAATGATGAACAAAGTAGCGACGTTCCTAGAGAAATAGGGTGCATAAAAAACATCGAAAATCCGATTATGATAACAAAATATGACAGATTAACTGTTGGGTGAAAACTTGAAAAAGTATCTCTGTTCGTCATGTTATTCACCTCCCAACCAATATACACCCAAATCACGTCCTAGGTCTACTGTATAGACCCATTCTATTACATCGCCATCGCTTAGAAGGTATCTTGATGCTCCAAAATTCGGAAACCATCCATTAACACTATACATCCAACCAGACAGTGGCCCTACATCAAATTCAAAGAGATTGTTTATCGCTTCTACGTAGGCAGAGTTGAAAATAAGTGTGGGGCGGGAAACCATGTGTATTCCATTACGTCTCATTTCTCGTTGTAATACGTTAAATACACTTTCTCCTTCGTAGACAATAACTTCTGTTGGTGAAAATATCCATCCATCTATTGGTACAAGTTCATGTTTATCATGGTGTAAAAGGTGCATATTGTATAAAATAGTGTGGACTCTAACTGATAGTGTAACTGTAAAAGAGCCATCACCTATAACCATATCTTCAGGTTCTACTGGCTCACGCATTTCAGGGTGGTAAGCTTCAAATATTTGAATATCCTCTGCGGTAATATCTAATATAATTGCCGCTTCTGGTGTTGTAGCAAATTGGTCATATGTTTCGCTTTCTTTTTCATAGACTTCTTCATGAAAGGTAACTTCATAGATTTCTTCGTCGAATTCTTCATATTTCAGCTCATATTTTGCTTCATGAATTTCTTCGGTAAATTCGATTTCTTCGTATATGATCGGGACGCCGAAGGCAGCGTCCCCTACAGTATAGATTTCTTCTAGAACTTCGATTTCATTAGCTTCTGCTACAGACAAATCTAACATATATTCACTTGGTTCATTAATTTCAAGAATACCGCCCCAAAACCATGCTATTATAAGTACAGATATAATTGCAACAGAACTAATAATTTTTGTTTTGTGCTTTTTCAAATTAAGCCTCCACTTGTAAGAAGCTGATACAACATTTCAGCAATTTCACCACGTGTGGCTGGTTCTAAAGGACGTATATAAAACTCGTTATCATCTAAAATACTTTCTCGATAAGCAAAAGCTAAAGCTTCCCATGCCCAATTAGCAGCATAGCGGTAATCACCGAAAGGCGCTAGCATATTTAATATTTCGATGTTGCCAAGCTCAGTATTCATACCAATAAGCCTTGCCGCTCGTGAGATTATAACTGCTGCTTCTTGGCGTGTTATCGTACCATTTGGGTTAAATACTGCATCTGAAATACCGTTTACAATTTCATAGAAAAATGCTGTCCCAACAGCTCCAAAATACCATGCATTAGTCGCCACATCATTAAATGCCATAGCAGTTACATCAGGAAGATTAAGACCACGTGTAATAATAGCTGCAAATTCTGCTCTAGTCATTGTGGCATCTGGATCAAATGTAGTTTCAGTTCTTCCGTTTATAATTCCACGTGATGCTAGAGCTTCTACTGCTGCACGGTTAGTGTGTACATCAGCAAAAGTTCTTGTTGGAAATGTGATAGCGGTCGGTCTAACGTCTGGATGTCTGTTCGGAAGACCGATAACTCCAGTCTGTAAATCAAGCGTAGGAATTTCCACACTTCCACCATCAAACATATCACTCATATCATACAAGTGAGTCATACCATTTACGAAACGCCAATAAGCAACTAATGCATATGCCGCTTGCTCTGTTGCCATATGATTTACAGGGCTGTTAGGTGTAGGTCTTCTAAAACCTCCACTTTCTTCATCAAACCATCTCAATAGCCAATTAACATAGTAGGATGCTTCTTCTGTGAAATCTGGTCCGAGGGCTGTAAGTAGCACTATCATTTGTGCTGTGCTTTCTGGATCTGGTGCAGTTTGTCTAAATAACCATTCTAAAGTACGGTCTAAAGCTACTCTTACCTCTGGGTTACCATGATAATAACGAGCAAGAGACTGAGCCGCCATTATAGTAACATCTAAGTCAAAACTACCTAATCCCCATGTACCATTAGGACGACTCTCTTCTAAAAGCCATTGTATAAATTGGTCTCTGTCACCAGAGTATGGTTTAGTGTCTAATGCAATTAAGGCAAATGTATCTACGTTAATTGTCATGTTAAGGGCGTGTCTTTTAGAAACAGGTATAAATGTGTTGTACATAGTTGTTAAATCACGTCCGTTAAAGTTTGTTGCATCTAAGCCAAGCGAACTAAGGGCTAGAGTAACACGTTGAAAATCTGTCCAACGTCTCATCCCACCTGGGAAAGTTCCCGATGATGGTGGGTGCTGAATATCATGCCCTTCCGCCGTTATTCTATCAACCTCTGTAAGCGTTCTTTCAAGGTCTGAAAGCCACGCAGTAATCCATGGGTCGCTAGCAGTTACGCGTTCTGCACGCGCTAAGGCAAGCACCGCCCACTCTCCGCCAACAGAGCCAACTAAAGGATTTGGTACAACTGCATCACGTAGAAAGTCTAGGGAGCGATTCATGACAATTTCCCAATCAGGCTGGCTTTGTGTAGCTTGGACTGGTGTCATTGGCATAACAAAGCCAATGGACATTACAAAAACTAAAAAATATACAAATAATTTACGCATTTTTAGTTTCCTCCCAAAATAAATCGTTGCATGATTTCCGCAGCTTCAGCACGAGTAGCAGTACCATCTGGTGCAAGTGTATTCATAGTTCGGCCTGTTATAAGACCTTCTAAATTTGCCCATTCAAAAGCATCTCTCGCCCACTCTGATATGTCGTTCTCATCGGCAAATTCCACTGCTAAGTTACCGCCGTAAGCATCTATGCCATTAAATCGTGCATAGTTTTGCAAAATAACTGCTAGCTGTTCGCGTGTCATATTATCATTCGGTCCGAACATACCATTACCGAAACCATTTACAATTCCATTTTCGTTTGCCCAAGCAATAGCATCAGAATACCATCCATCAGAATCTACATCTCTAAAAATACCTTTCTTTGCACCAATCGGGCTACCTTCTAAACGCCATAACATAGTCACCATCATAGCACGAGAAAGGTTAAGATTTGGGGAGAATTGCCCATCAGCTGTCCCAATCATTATATTGTTTGAGTAAACAAATCTTATGCTATCAAAATACCAGCTAGTATATTCTACATCTGCAAAAGGATTAACCCATTCACTGACAAAGAGCGGAGAGACTCCTTGCCTCTCTCTTATTGAATTAACTCCAAATTCTGTTTCAACTGTTGCATCTTTTAAAATTTTAGCATTTTCTGAACTTATATTTGAGTCGCTATCAATATCATAGTCGTCTTCGTCAGATTCTTCATCAGATTCTTCCTCATCGAAACTACCACCGATGTCATTTCCAAGATTATAAGTATATAACCAAGACACTCTATCACCATCTCTCAAATCAAATAACGATGCAGAGAAATCAGGGAAAACTCCATTTACGCTGTACATCCAACCTGAAAGTGGACCGCCATCAAATTCACCCCAATTATTTATAGATTCTACGTACATTCCAGACCATATAGAATGGCCATTAGAATGAATATTAAGTCCTGTTTCTGCTCTACGCAATATAGTGTATGCTGTTTCATTTGGAGCAATATAGATATACATAAATCGAGCAGTACCATTTTCTAGGAAAAGCCTTGGGTCACCAGCTCGTGCATTCGGATTATACACCTCCAAGCGAATTCTCGCACGTTGCAAGCCTACTTCTGGTTCGTCTGGTTCAATTGGATCAGTTATTGTAACTTGGACAAGATTACTTAAAGCATTGTTCAATTCAATTGTTACTATGTTAATTTCTGCTTGTGTTGCATTTTTATTATTACTTACCTGTCTAGCTGTATCAAGTGCTTCTTGCATTGTATTCCAACTTGATGTAGTATAGTTCACTTGCATATATGCTTCGGCAGAGGAAATTGCATTGTTTAGAGCAGTTCTGTCAACAGATGATTCGGGTATACGCCCACCAATCATTTTAACAAGATTGTTCTTATCTATACCCAATGGGTCATCTGTACGGTAATGATTTGCCCTAATTATTCCAGCAAAACCTTCTACACTTCCAGGAGCAGAACCTTGCGAGTTAAAATATGTTGTGTCTAATATAGCCATAGGACTTACATAATTTGTGTCTATTATAGATACATGCCCGATGCCCCTTTCAGCTCCACTACTATACGCAAAAGTATTATTTAAAATGACATTGTTTCGGTTAAGGGATCGTATATAACCAAATATACCACCAACATTTCTTGCATTTTGTGCTGTTGCTATTAAAGCACCTTCAAAATGATTTCCTATAACTGTATGTTGTGGTGCTGAAGTCCAACCTGTAGCCCACATTTGGTTTGCAAACTCACCACCTACAATTCCGCCTACAAAGTCATAGCCAATAATACTTCCAGTAACGGTGCTATTGTGGATATGTGCTCCTGGTGTGTTAGGAGCTGCAACGAAACTACCAAGTTGACCAGTAGAGGTATTATTTCTTGTACTAGGACTATCATACCCAGCTCCTAAAATACCACCAACAAACATACTATATGGAGCTATAATTTCTCCATGAAAATGAGAATTTTCTATTCGAAATGAACGCATGGACTGTTGCTTATAACCAACAAGCCCTCCAACATTTCTAACATTATAATGTCCATATACTGTAGCATAACTTGAGCTATTAGTAATACGCCCTGAAAGACCGCTAACAAAAGAACCTACACCAGGACCTGTTCCGGCAGTATGTGCAAAGTATACAGTATTCTGGTCAAAAGGTGCGTTTGCATCCGCATCAAAGCCAATTCTGACACCTGCTTCAATTGTACTATTTCTAATATCAAGGTTCTGTGGTCTAAATCCATCAGTGCCTGCAAATCCAGAACCTCTTACTGTAGTACCAGACAATATCCTAACATTATCAATAAGAGGATAAGTATTATCACCAGGAGGTATTTGTGCATTAACACCTTCTATTAAACCATGTCCATTTATATAGGGGCTATAAATATTAACGTTACGAATTTCTGTATTACGCCATACAGCTCCAAATAAAGGCCTAGAACCATGAGCAAAAGTGATAGTGTACCCACCACCATCAAAAGTTCCATCAAATTCACGACCATTAGCTCGTTCATTAGGATTAACCCACACTGTAGTAAGAACAGCCCTACCTATCGGCTCCCAATCGTGGTCTAACTCAATATCTGCGGTAATTCTAAAATGTACATCATAAAATGTCCCTGTTACTGAATTATTAGACATGGCAGGAGAGTTGTTGACCTTATAGGCAAGTAGCATAAGTTCTTCTGCTGTGCCTATTAAATATGGATTACTTGCAGTACCTTCTCCTTGCCATTCTACAGCTGATACAGCTTCAATGCTTACATAACCATAAGCTTCACTCTCACAAGAATCATCTTCCATATCACAACTTTCAGAATCTTCATCATGGTAATAATCGCCCTCTG
>Ga0131853_10006066_pt1 | contig 21832 bp, 18 predicted proteins | sample TergutLab28metaG_FD_92764 | JGI IMG/M metagenome (GOLD analysis project Ga0131853, IMG submission 92764) | Labiotermes labralis P1 segment gut microbial communities from Petit-Saut dam, French Guiana - Lab288 P1 (version 2) (version 2) | ecosystem: Host-associated > Arthropoda: Insects >... | reverse complement strand
CTGGTTTTCGGCGTGTAGCAGTGATTCTGGCGGAGGTTGTGGGGGCGGCGGAGGAGGAGGTAGCGGCGGGGTATCTCTTGGAAAGACCCTTACACTGAGCGGGCAGGTAAAGACAATAGACTTCTCACTGGAGAATGGTGAAACCCTCGTTGATTTTACCGGAAGTTCAGAATTAAAAGCTGGTTGTAAGGAAGATAATAACACGTGGCACTTTTTTACCGTTGGTACAGGGAAAGTTGAAAATGGTCAATTTAATTTTACTATTGGAGAACCAAAACCTGAGGAAATACCTGCTCCTAATAAACAAGAAATACTTTCTGTCCTGCTTCAATTGTATGCCAATTTTAAGTTTTCCCCATCTACTGTTAAGATTGCCGAACTGGACTTTGCAATGGGTGCAGACGGGAAGAACGGTACGCTTCTAAGGGAAAAAAGACCATCTGATCAGACTAAGCGAGAACGAGAGGAGGTCGTATATTTCTATGTTGACCGCGATGTTACCATTACAGGTACTGGTAAGACAACTCCTGAGATGAATACTACAACCAAGAATATCAACCTGAGCCTGAAAGCAGGCTGGAACGCCGTTTATGTACAACGTGAAGCTAATAATATGACCCTTTCAATGGGTAACCCCAGCCACTTGCAATGGGTATGGAGAGGCAGAAGTAGTGGCGGCGGTACTGGTATCCCTGATCCTGGTGTTGAGCCGTAATACTCGCCCAACGAGTAGCGTAACCGTACTGTGGTAGCGCTAGCAACAAGCCAGCAATCCTCATTGCGGGCTTGTTTTTTAATAGTGTTGTTTTATTGTCATCAATTGTACTTGTATAACCGCAGAACTCTGTGGTATCGTGAAGCAGGAAGTGACCATGAGAAAGATTTTTGCAGCCATTCTGTTGGCTGTTTTTTTTATCGGATGTTCGAATAAAGAGAACGTCATTATTATCGGCTCGAAGGACTTTACCGAGCAGCTTATCATCGGGAATATGCTGCAAATCCTCATCGATGAAACCACCAGTCTTACAACAAAGTTTGTTCCCAGCCTCAGCTCGAACCTTATCTTTGCCGCCATCAAAACAGGCGATGTGCATCTGTACGTCGAATACTCAGGCACGATTTTTATTAACTACTTCGGCTACACTGAAAAGAAGTCTGCCGATGAGGTGCTTGCTGTAACGAGAACCGAGATGCAGGATAGGCACGACATTCTCGTGCTGGATGAAATTGGGTTCAACAATTCAAACACGCTATCGATCAGGCAGGACACTGCCGAGAGCTTTGGCATAAAAACCATTTCCGACCTTGCAAAGGTTTCTCCGAATCTAACGCTGGGCTCGACGGGGGAATTCACGTTGCGGCACGATGGGCTTTTAGGGTTGCAGGCTGTGTACGGGATACGTTTTAAGGACAGCGTTGCTCTTTCCGGCAACCTCCGCCACATCGCGCTGGCAAACGACAATGTTCAGGTGATAGATGCGTACTCCACCGACGGGCTTTTGCTGCGCTACAACCTCGTTGTTCTTGAAGATGATTTGGGCGCGTTTCCCTTTTACCACGCTGTTCCAATAATCCGCCGCGATGTTGCCGAAAAGCATCCTGAGCTTGTGCAAACGCTGAACCTGCTCGCGGGAACTCTCAATGACGACAGTATGCGCCAGCTCAATTACCGCGTCGATGTCGAGCAAGAGGATCCCAGAGACGTGGCAAGAAGTTTTCTCTTTGAAGCCGGGCTTATACGGTAGCAAGCCCCCGGCGCTTTGCCGACCGCGTTACTTCACCGTAAATTGCGAAACTTCCTGTAACAGCTCTTTTAGAAACATCGGGACATCGAGCTTGTGATACCTTTTACTTCAGCTTGTTCCGCAATTTTCTACGGCGGTTGCGCTCTAATTTTGCAGATTCGCTAGCTTCTTTCCGGCGATGTGAATCTTGCCCGCCCGCTCCGGCAGTAAGATGCGCTCCGGCGGCCGCGTAGTCAAGCACTGGCTCGCGGTTGCCCAGGCGGCTGGCAAAGAGTGCCCACGCAACGCCCGCAACGATCATCAGAAAGCACAGCACTTGCCCGGTGGAAAACGCCAGAAGCGGGTGGGCGATGGCGAGCGGAAGCTCAGACGCAACGAACTGGAGGCGGTAGCCAATGTTTTCATCCGGCTGGCGAAAATATTCGATAATGAAGCGGATAAGGCCGTAGCCGATAAAGTACATACTTATCAGGAAGCCTTTGAAGGGCTTGCGGTTGCGGCACATCCAAATAACCGCCCAGAGAAAAATGCCTTCAAAAAACATCTGGTACAGCTGGGAAGGGTGGCGGGGGAAGTTGAGAATCCCGGCGGGTCCGGCGACGCTCGCTATTCCCATGTGCGCGGCGGCGGCACGAATGCGGTCAAAATCGGGATGCCACGGAGCGATACCGCCGTGGGGGAAAATAATTCCCAGCGGGCTTGCGGTGATGCGGCCGTACAGCTCGCCGTTGATGAAATTACCCAGCCGCCCAAAGGTAAAGCCAAGCGGAATACTGGCGGCAAACATATCCCCGATTTCACGGAAATTGAACTTTTTAGCTTTTGAATAGATCACGGTCGCCAAAAATGCGCCGATAACCCCGCCGTGGTAGCTCATCCCCTGCAAGCCGACAAACGTGCCGTTTCTGAACGGCCAGAAAATCAGCCACGGGGCGCGGCGGAATTCGCCGTCGATGTCGTACACGAGCGCGTAAAAAATCCGCGCGCCTGCAATGAGGCAAACAATCGCCCACAGGAAAAGCCCGGAGAGATCATCGTCATTTATCGGAAAGTTCCGCTCTTTTATTTGGCGGCGGAAAACAAAGTACGTTACAGTAAAAGCCACGATATACATAAGCCCGTACCACCTGATAGGGAGGCCGGGAATTATTTCAGGCGTAAGCCACGAAGGAAATTGCATAGTGTTCAATAGTACCCTGAATACTTGAGTTTGTCGAGTAAGCTGATTTATCTCTGTGTTCCGTAACTTTTCCCATGTTCCGTATGTGGCGCGGGTGTGGTATACTTAGGGTATGCTGTTTGTACTGGTAATTCTTTCTGCCGGGCTTTTAGGGGTGATAATTTATTTTGCCTTTTCCCGGAAATCTTCGCGGTTGTTAAAGCGGGCGGCATTTGCGGCACTGGCTCTTATTGCGCTGGCGCTTGTGGTCTGCGGCATTGTTTTGATTGTTGGTCCCGGGGAGGTTGCTGTGCAGATTCCCGTTCCGGGTTTTCAGGAGCCGGTTGAGCCGGAGCCTGAAAAGAGGCTTAGCACAGAGCTTCTTATTTTCCTTCTGGTTTTTCTGTTCATTTTGGGGCTTATCATTTTTCTGGTGTTGCGCGGGCAGCGGAAAAAAGACAGCGGGCTTTTAGGTGCGGGCAAACGCGGCGGTGGCAAGTCAAAGCCCGGCGCGGATTAGTTCCGGCGCGCGGATTATTACAATATCATCGGAGTTTTTATGAATATCGAACCTTTTGTACAGGCGGCGGAGCAGAACGACTTTAAGCTTGAAGGTGTGATTGTTTACCAGCGGGGCGCGGATGTTGCCCGGCATCGTTGGACGGCGGAGGAGCCGAGAATAATTTACTCGGTGAGCAAGAGTTTTGTTTCCGTTGCGGTGGGAATGGCAATAAGCGAAGGCAAGCTCCAGCTTTCAAGCCGCATAACGGAGATTTTTAAACGCCCGCAGAATGAGCCGCGCTGGGATTCGCTGACGGTTCAACATCTTCTGACGATGACGATGGGGCACGGCGCTTTTACCCGCCCGCAGAGTCTCGATGAGGCGCTGGCGTACAAACTCGACAAAGACCCGGGAACACGTTTTTTCTACGACAACACATGCACGTTTCTGCTGTCCGTCGTGCTGACGACGGTAACGGGGCTTACTGTGCGCGATTATCTTTTAGACAGGCTTTTCCGCCCGCTGGGAATTCCCGATCCCGAATGGCTTATGAGCAAGGACGGCTACAACATTGGCGCGTCCGGTCTTTTTCTGACGACTTCGCAGATGGCGCTTTTCGGGCGTTTCCTGTTGCAGCGGGGAAACTGGGAAGGCCGCCAACTTGTTCCCGCCGGGTGGCTAGACGGAGCTACGCGCACCCATGTTCCTACGCGGGAAATCTCCAGCAAGCCGGACTGGGATTTGGGGTACGGCTATCAGTTTTGGACGTGCCGGCACGGGGCGTTTCGCTGCGATGGCAGAGACGGGCAGCTCGTCGTTGTGTTTCCCGCGCTTGACGCGGTGGTAACAATTAACGCAAACAGATACGACTATGAGCCGATACTGTGGGCTGTCTGGGATTTTATTCTTCCGCAGTTAGAAGCCGCGCTATGTCCTTAAACTGGAAAGAGATTAACCTGGTGCTGGAGGAATTGCAGTTGCCGGGAATGCAGATACAGAAGGCGGTACAGAGCGCATTTGACGTGCTTACCCTGAAGCTGTACGGTTTAGGCGGGGCGAAAACGTTGCTCGTGTCGCTTAGCCCTGCGGCGTGCCGTGTGCACGAGACGTTTGATTCCCTGCCCAGGAGCGACAAGCCTCTGCGCTTTGCCGAGTTTCTCAATTCGCGGATTGTCAACGGGAGGATCGAGGAAGCGGTTCAGCTTGGCAGGGATAGAATTGTTCGCATTACGGTGCGCCGTGATTTTCACATCGACAGTGAAACAGATACCGCCGCGAAAAACAACGAATGCGGCGCAAGTGTCGCAAGCGTCGCGGGCGAAATCGAACACCAGCGTTACCGCATATATTTGCGGCTTTGGTCAAACGCCGCCAACGTGATTGTTACTTCTATGGAAGGAAACGTTCTGGACGCGATGCGGCGGCTTCCAAAGAAGGGGGAAGTTTCTGGCGGTGTTTTCGCGCCGGAAGTGGCGGCTCAGGCTGCGGCGGCAAAGACGGGCGTTGCTGGCAAGCCGGAAAAAGAATACTTCATCCGCCAGTTCAGCGAGGATCTGCTGGCGGCTGTTCCCGCCGATGCTTCGTTTAACCGGAAGATTGATGCGCTGTACCGCAGCGAAGTCGGCGCGCTTTCGCTTGATGCGCTGCGCGAACAGGCGCGGAGTAAGTTCGAGGGGAGTATCGACCGCATACGCGCCTCGCTTGAACGGCTGAAAGAAAAAGAGGAAGAGTTTTCCCGCGCCGACAAGCTCCGCGAATACGGCGATATTATCCTTGCGAACATGGCGCTCATCGAACCGAAAGCGCAGTGGCTTGAAGCGGAGAATTTTTTCGAGGCAAGCGGCGCAAATGGCGGCAGCCTCGTGCGGATTAAGCTTGATCCGAACAAGAGCGCGGCGGTCTGCGCGGAGGATTACTACGAGCAGTACCGAAAAGCTAAAAGCGGGCTTGCCGAGATACAGGCGCGGATAGAAGAAGGGGAGCGGGAACTTGCCCGCCTTGGCGAAGCGCTGCACTCGCTCTTGCAGGAAACCAATCCGCTTGTTCTGCACAAGCGGCTGAAGGCGAGTGTCAATGCGGGCGGTGATTCGGTAAGCAGCGTTATAACCAGCGGCAATCCCGCGGCGCGGCGGGAAGATGCAAAGCGTCCCGGACTTAGCTTTCGCCGTAACGAGTGGCTCATTATCGTGGGGCGGGACGCGGCGGAAAACGACACGCTGTTACGAAAGCACGTTAAAGGCAACGACCTGTGGCTGCACGCGCGCGATTACGCAGGTTCGTATGTGTTTATTAAACAGCGGGCGGGAAAAAGTGTGCCGCTTGAAATACTTCTCGACGCGGGAAACCTCGCGCTCTTTTATTCAAAGGGAAGAAATAACACGGCAGGCGATCTTTTTTACACGCAGGTTAAATACCTGCGCCGCGTGAAGGGCGGCGCACGTGGGCTGGTCATTCCCACTCAGGAAAAAAACCTGCGCGTCAAGGTTGAAGCAAGCCGCCTGCGCGAACTGGAAAGCTGCCGCGTACAAAAATAGGCACTACCTTCTGCTGGTTACCATATCCTCAAACATAAACAGAATTTCCTGCCGTCCGCGCACACTGTTTTCCCAGTTGAACGGCATGCTGTTGGCTTTAATTTCAGCGAGCGGAATTGAACCGAACGGACTTCTGGTGAAATCTTTCCGGACAGAGTGCATCCAGCCATCTACAATTACGTGCTGCCCTTCGACACTCAAGAGCCAGTTAGCAATGTGCTCGGCAGCTTTCGTGTTGTTATTCGCGCTCCATTTACCATCAACGATCATTATCGTAGACGGGATCATAATCGTTCCGTCTGACGGATAGATAATTTCCAGCGCGGACATTGCTTCCTGCCGTCTTCGCAGCACCGATTCTTCCAGAACCATAACCGCCCGCCACTCGCCGTTTTCAAGCTTGGGCAGAGCTACCGCGCTCGATTCAATCGCGATGTTTTGCGATCCAAGTGCGTTAAAAAACTCGTAGCCGTATTTGTCGCGCAACGCAGTGATGGCGGCTTTCGTTGTTCCCGATGTGAGCGGATTGCTCATTGCAACAGCGCCTCTGTACCGTCGCTCGTTGGCAAAATCGTAAAACGAAACCGGCACGGCGTCTCTGTTGTAGCGCTGCGGGTTAAACGCCAAAACCATGTTGGAAACACGCACTGGATACCACGCGCCATCCTGATCGTAATCGAACGCGAGACTGGCGGCCTGAGAAGAAATAAACGAATGAAGCAGCCCAAGCTCTTTGAGTTCAACGGAATACGCAGGTTCGGCAACCATGAGAATGTCAGCGCCAAGTTTTCCTCGCGCAATTTCAGACGCAACTCGCGCCTGTATTTGCCCGGTTCCGCCGTACACAAAATCAATGGTTATATTTGGGAACTGCCGTTGCAGCGCCCTGTTCAAAGATGTAATTACATCCGGGTACATCGATGTGTAAATTACAATTCTGCCGGAAGGCCGTGTTGATGACGCGGAACTTGCGCAGGAAGAAAAAACCAGCGTTATCGAAATAGCAATAACAAAATAAATAAACTTTTTCATGTGCTTCTCCTTGAGTTTAATTTTCATCAACAGTTATGGTAAAGATTATTACTTCGACCCTGCGGTTAACATCAGCATGCAAACTGTCCCCTTTAGTTAAACCACCGCCGTAACCAGTTGCGCGCATCCGACTGTTTATATCATCTGCAGAGAAAGCCCCGTTACCTATAAATGTTGTTCTCAGAGCAACAGACGTGCTGATTGCACGATCTGTACTTATTTGTTTTAATTCGTCTAGTTCCCCAGGGCTTCCGTCAACCGGATTAGCATGACCGTGCAACAAAACTAAATACTCAGGCTTCTCTCTGAGCATTGTCGCTGCCATATCTAGCACTCTTTGATTGGACTCCATCTGAGCAGTTGAAAGATTACTGGCACCATCAATAGCTTGAGGGTTATTAAATTCCGGTTGGTTTCCGGCAAACAAAACATATTCAATAGTAATGACCGATATGTTTTGAAAAATAAACTCCTTGTCCGGAGAATTGCTTTGGGAATCATCACGATCCACCCACCATGTTTCCATGATGGTATTTTCGCACGATATAAAAACAGCAAACGTACTAAACAAAACAACAGCTATCAAAATAATTGTTTTTTTCATTGTGCACCTCAATTAATTCGCGCTGCTGCCGCTTGCTGCAACTTGCAGAATAATTAGCTCAACACGGCGGTTTCTGTTTCTCACATCCCATTCGCTGGTTGCAGTTCTCGTGCCTCCGAAAGAAACAATAACGATCTGATCTTCCGGCACGCCCCGTAACCTGAGTTGTTCGGCAACGACGTTTGAACGCATCGCGCTGAGCGTCATCAGTTCGTCAGCTTCGCTTGCGCTAATTGTATATGGGTTTGCGTGTCCTTCAATTCTGACGCGGAAGTTGGGATTTTCTCTCAACGTTCGCGCCGCGTAATTCAAGACAAGCTCGTTGAGCTGGCGCGCATCCGGATCAATGCCAACATTGTAACTGCCAATATCAGGCCCAAACAAAACAAACTCGACGGCGGAGATTAAAACGTGCCGTATAATTTCACTTGGCGGAACGCCCTGGATCACTTGAATGGTTGTTTCGCGCGTGAATGATTTTGGCAGCGGGAACTTGTATCCGGCAGTGAGAGAAACGCCCCAGATGTGCGGATAGCCGCCGCGAACAGACGGCTCGAAGTGCCAGCGCTCGGAGATTGGCACGGTTATTCCCAGCGCCGCATCAAACAGCAGCGAGCCGCGCGTTCTGGTAACTTCGTCAAACACGCTGTCCCACCCTCGATAGGCGGAAACCAAACCAAGCCCGCCTTGTGCAAAAATATTTGCCGGATTTTCGGTTTTGCCAAAAGTCAAAAAATTCCAGCGCAAATACACTTGCCCTTCAAAGGTAAGAATGTTGTGCTCGTCAGGCTCGACGGCGTAGGTAAATCCCGCCCTGCTGCCAACGGTGAGGCGTGGAGAAAGCCAAAGCTTTGGGTCGATGATGATCGTTGGCAAGGGAGTTCCCTCAACAAGGAAATTGCTTATCCCGATTCCGGCATCCAGCGCCCAATAATTTCCGCGAGGGAAGTCATAGCGCGTTTGAGCGTGAAGCGTAACCTGAATAAGCAAACAAACAAAAAGCAAAGCAACAGACTTGCGCGGCTTTATAAAAGCCATAAGACGTGGAAGCATACTAACCTCTACCCTGTACTGTTTTTAACTTATGAAAGAGATGTTTCACCCTTTCAAATAAAATTCTAGTATAAATGAAAAAATAGTCAAGGAAATATAAAAGAAAAACAAAAGTTACCAACGTGTAATGAGAAGTGCCAAAGTGAGGCTGCGGCTACTTTACTCTGATGGTGAAAAATGCTATACTAAAGTGTCAAGAGGAGAAATTGTGGCTAAAGAAGAAGCAATTGAAGTTGAAGGCGTCGTTCGTGACGCTCTGCCAAACACGATGTTCAGAGTGGAACTGGACAAACAGCAAGGACACATGATACTTGCACATCTTTCCGGAAAAATGCGTAAACATTACATTCGCATTGTTCCCGGCGACCGCGTGCGTATTGCGCTGTCTCCCTACGATTTGTCGAGAGGGCGAATTATCTACCGCGAGCGTTAGAATCTGCTTGTAGTATAAGTATCAGTACATTTATAAAAATCGAAAAAGTTATTTTATAACATAAAACTCCAAGCCAAACATTATACACGTTGCCCCGTCGCTCGCGCGAGCGAGCAATTAATCATTTCCATAAAAGAGCCAACGCGTAGCGTTGCCCCGTCGCTCGCGTTAGCGAGCAATTAATTATTTCCATAAAAGAGCCAACGCGTAGCGTTGCCCCGTCGCTCGCGCTAGCGAGCAATTAATTATTTCCTTAAAAGAGCCAACGCGTAGCGTTGACCATTTCAATTTTTCCATATATTATAAACGTATATATACGTTATGTATTTAACACTTGGAGGTTATTGAATGGCTGGAAAGAAGAGCGTTTATTTTTTTGGGAACGGTAAAGCCGAAGGCGATGCCGAGATGCGGGAGTTGCTTGGTGGAAAGGGAGCCAACCTTGCAGAAATGACGAACTTGGGGATTCCGGTTCCGCCGGGATTTACTATTTCGACCGATGTATGTGCGGCATTTTATCAGAACAACCGGAAATATCCGGCGGGGCTTGATAAGGAAGTTTTGTCGGCTTTGCAAAAACTTGAAAAGACATTCGGCAAGAAGTTGGGAGATGCCGCTGATCCCCTGCTGGTTTCCGTTCGCTCAGGCGCGCCAATTTCCATGCCCGGAATGATGGATACAATTCTTAATCTTGGAATGAATGACAAGTCGGTCAAGGGCTTGGCTGCGAAATCGAACAATCCGCGTTTTGCGTGGGATTCTTTCCGCCGTTTTATCCAAATGTATGGGAACGTAGTTATGGAAGTTCCCCACGATAAATTTGAACACGCGCTTGCTGCGCTGAAAAAATCGCGCAAGGTTGAATTGGACACTGCGCTCAGCGCTGCCGATCTTGAAACCCTTGTCGGCGAATATAAAAAAATCTACAAGAGTTACACGAAAAAAGATTTCCCGCAAAATCCCCTCGACCAGCTCTGGGGAGCTATCAACGCGGTGTTTGGTTCGTGGGAGTGCGACAAAGCCATCACATACCGGCGGATTAACGGCATTAAAAACATTAAAGGCACGGCGGTAAATGTGCAGGCGATGGTCTTTGGTAACTTCGGGGACGATTCGGGAACAGGTGTTTGTTTCACGCGCGATCCTTCGACGGGCGATAAGGAGTTTTACGGCGAGTTCCTCATGAACGCGCAGGGCGAAGATGTTGTCGCTGGTATTCGCACGCCGGAAAAGATTTCCACGCTGGCGGAGAAAAATAAAGTTGTTTACGGCCAACTGGTTACTATTAAAAACAAGCTGGAAAAACATTTCCGCGATATGCAGGATATTGAGTTCACCGTTCAGCAGGGGAAACTGTTTATACTCCAAACGCGCAACGGTATGCGGACTGGAGCGTCTGCGGTAAAGTGCGCGGTTGATATGGTGGCAGAAAAACTTATCACGAAAGAAATGGCAATGCTCAGGGTAACGCCCAATCACCTCGATCAGCTTCTGCATCCGATGATTGAAGCTAAAGCACGGAAGGCGGCGAAGGCACTTACGAAAGGGCTTGACGCTTCGCCGGGAGCGGCGTGCGGGAAAATTGTTTTCTCCGCCGCAGATGCGGAAGTGTGGCACGCGAAAGGCGAGAAGGTGCTTTTGGTGCGGAGCGAAACAAGCCCGGAGGATATTGGCGGGATGCACGTTTCGCAGGGTATTCTCACGTCGACTGGCGGGAAAACCAGCCACGCGGCGGTTGTTGCCCGCGGCATGGGAACGCCGTGTATTGTCGGCGCGAAGGCTATTCTCATCAATGAGAAGTCGATGACCATCGGCGCAAAGGCGTTTAAGGAAGGAGACTGGATTACTATCGATGGTTCGACGGGGGAAGTTTTTGACGGACAGCTTCCTTTGTTTACACCGGAAAAAATCCCTCAAGACATGGAAACGTTCCTCGGCTGGTGCGATGCAGTGCGCGCGTCTTCCAAGCGCGGGAACATCAAGGGCTTTGAAGTGTGGACAAACGCGGATCTGCCGGAAGATGCCAAACGCGCGTTTGAGTTTGGCGCTCAGGGAATTGGGCTGTGCCGCACCGAGCATATGTTTTTTGGCAAGGAAAAGCTCACGCATTTCCGGGCGATGATTGTGTCCGACACGGTTGCGGAGCGCAAGGCGGCGCTGAAGAAAATCCTCCCGCTCCAGCAGAAAGATTTCTTCGGTATCTTTAAGGCGATGGAAGGACGGCCGGTTGTAATTAGGCTTTTGGATCCGCCTCTGCACGAGTTTGTCCCCCACACTAATGAGGAAATTGCGGAGCTGGCACAGCAGCTTAAGATTCCTGCTGCCGCACTGAAATCCAAAATTGCACGACTTCACGAAGCCAACCCGATGTTGGGGCATCGTGGCTGCCGCCTTGCGGTAACGTACCCGGAAATATACGATATGCAGGTTGAGGCGATTGCGCTTGCCGCCGTTGAGTGCGTCAAGCAGAAAATCCCCGTGAAACCCGAGATTATGATTCCCCTCGTTATTACGGCGAAGGAACTGGAAATGTTGCGGGGCAACGCCGAGGCGGTCTTGAAACGGGTGTTTACCGCAGCGGGCGTGAAAGTGCCGATGCTCATCGGTACAATGATCGAAGTTCCCCGCGCGGCAATACGCGCCGACAGCATCGTTCAGCACGCGGATTTCTTTAGCTTTGGCACGAACGATCTTACGCAGATGACGCTTGGCTTTAGCCGGGATGATGTGGGGTCTTTCCTGCCCTCGTATATAGAACAAAAAGTGATGGAAGTCGATCCGTTTATGTCTATCGATGAAGAAGCGGTTGGCTCCCTTGTTAAAACTGCCGCAGGGTTGGGACGAGGCGTAAAGCCGAACCTTTCAGTGGGCGTTTGCGGCGAGCACGGCGGCGATCCTGCATCTATCGCATTCTTCTACAGTGCGGGGCTTTCCTACGTGTCCTGCTCGCCCTTCCGCGTTCCGCTCGCCCGCCTTGCCGGTGCACAAGCGGTGCTGAAAAGCCAAGATGAAAAACCTGCGGCAAAAAAGCCCGCCGTGAAAAAACCTGCCGCGAAAAAGGTGGCGGCTGAGAAAAAACCTGCGGCGGCAAAAAAACCCGCTGTGAAAAAGGCGGTGGCAGAAAAGAAACCTGTGGCTAAGAAAAAAGCAGCCGAAGGAAAGAAACCTGCCGTAAAGAAAGCAAAGACGGCAAAGAAGTAAGATTGACAGGGCTGTTCTGGAACGTAAGTTTTAGAACAGCCCTGTTGTTAAAGGAGACACAAATGACTGATGCAGTTCTTCTCGAAAAATGGTTTGCGATACTCAATAAAATAGGTATAAACGAAGACGGTAGCGCATCGCGCTTGGGCTACACCGACAAAGAAGATGCAATGATCGCGGCGGTGGTGGGTATTGCCGCTGAATACGGACTGAAGCACTACGCTGACGAAGTGGGCAATGTGTTTATCTACAATGGTTCAGGTGAAGACAACTACACGCTGATAGGCTCGCACGTGGATTCCGTTGTGCAGGGCGGTACATTTGACGGCGTTGCAGGTGTGCTGGCAGGGCTGCTTACTCTCAAAAAAATCGGCGAGCAGAACCTGAATATTCCGGTAAAAACGGGGATATTCCGCATGGAAGAATCCAGCGTGTTTGGCATTGCCTGTGTCGGCAGCAAACTTGTAACCGGAAACATTGACGAAGCGGCGCTGAAAAAAGCCGCCAACGCAGACGGTGTTTCCCTGTACGAAATTATAACACAGCGCGGTTACAAGACAAATCCCGCGAAAATCAAAAACATCAAGCAGTACCTTGAACTTCACATCGAGCAGGGGCGTGTGCTGGAGGCGAAAGGGCTGCCACTGGGCATTGTCAACAGCATAGCCGCGCCGGTGCGTATGTGGGTGAAATTCACCGGAAATCAGGATCACTCAGGCGCGACGCCGATGGATCTGCGGAAGGACTCGCTGGTGGGCGCGGCGGAACTGATCGTTGCCCTTGAAGCGTTTGGCAGGGCGGAGCTTGCCAACTCGAGCGTTGCGACAACGGGAATTGTGCGGAACACGCCGAATGTTTTTAACGTTGTCCCCGGCGAAACAATGCTTGGGCTTGACATTCGGGGAATAGACAAAGCCAGCCGTGCGCGGGTTCTGAACGAAACGGAGCAAAAAGCCCGCAACATTGCCGCCGAGCGCGGGCTGAAATGCGAAATCACCCGCGTGTCAGAATCCGACCCCGTTATGCTTGACCCGGCGCTCCAGAAAAGCTTGTTGCAAACGGCAGAAAAACTCGGCATTCCCGCTCTGGTTATGCCTTCCGGGGCGGGGCATGATGCGATGTTTTTTACCGAACTATGCCCTGTCGGAATGGTTTTTATCCCCTGCAAAGAAGGGATCAGCCACAATAAAGAGGAACACGCCAAAATCGAGGATATTGTTACTGGCTGTAACGTTCTTTTCGAGTATTTGCATCCACGCGCGTAACGCCGCCGCCCTTTAATTGCATGACCTGAAAAGCTGGGTAACGGGGCAGCCGTCCTCGAACAGGTAGCGAAGGTAGAGCTTCCTTCCCAACGGCTGCCGTTGCCACAGCCCTTCCTGCTGAATCTCCATCGCCATCGTGATAATACTTTCGCGGCTTAGCACTTCCCGCTTTTGGGCGAAAAGGTAGTTCCCCGCTGGCAGTTCGCTGTCCCCAGCGTTTCCGCCCGCCGCACTGCTGTCCGCCGCCTTCCCGCAGAAAAGCAGACTTCCGGGAAACGTTGCCCTGTCTGGCTGGAAAGTTCCGGCGGCGGTTTCCTCCAGTTCAAAGCAGAAGAGTTTCTCGCCGTCTCCTTCGCTGTACGAAAACGGGTCGGTGGCACCATCGCTGGAATAGTAAAGCGGAGAGAAAAGTTTTAGGCTGGTAATTTCAAATTGCATGTCCATACCTTGATCCTCATTGCGGTATATCATCGCCCATAAAAAAAGCTGCCCGGGTTTACCCCGAACAGCTCTGTCATTCAACAAAACGCCCTTAAAAAAAGCCGCTTGTTGAAGTGGTGCAGTTTACGGCAAAGCCGTAAACTGCCAAGATAGAAAACCGTGTGCGGTTTTCTATCAGTAATCCATACCACCCATGCCGCCCATTCCGCCACCGGGCATTGCCGGAGCTTCTTTCTTCTCGGGAATGTCGGTGATGGCGCATTCAGTCAGCAACAAGAGGCTTGCCACAGACGCGGCGTTTTGCAGAGCCGAGCGGGTTACTTTGGCGGGGTCGATAATACCAGCTTTGATCATATCTACCCATTCCATCTTCGCCGCGTCAAAACCAATGCCCTTCTTCTCGCTCTTGGCTTTCTCCGCGACAACCGCGCCGTCAAGCCCGGCGTTTTCGGCGATCTGGCGAATCGGCTCTTCCAGCGCGCGCTTGACAATCTTAAAGCCAACCTTCTCGTCGTCGGTGAGACCGGTGGTCTCCGCTTTGTCAAGGGCGATTGCCGCCTGAATCATCGCGATTGCGCCACCGCTGACAATGCCTTCGTCAATGGCCGCGCGGGTGGCGGACAAAGCGTCTTCAACCCGGTGCTTTTTCTCTTTCAGTTCGACTTCGGTCGCCGCGCCAACATTGATAACCGCAACGCCGCCCGCCAACTTCGCAAGCCGTTCCTGCAACTTTTCCCGGTCATAATCGCTGGTCGTCTCTTCAATCTGCGCCTTGATCTGGGCAATTCTGTCCTGAATGTCCTTGTTTTTGCCCGCGCCATTGATAATTGTCGTATTATCCTTGTCAATCTTAACTGTTTTCGCCTTGCCGAGCTGGGTAATATCGGTATTTTCCAGTTTAAGACCGAGCTCTTCGGAAATAAGCTCGCCGCCTGTCAGGATGGCGATGTCCTCGAGCATGGCTTTCCGGCGGTCGCCGAAGCCCGGCGCCTTTACCGCGCAGGTTTTCAGCGTGCCGCGCAAACTGTTGACAACCAGTGTTGAAAGCGCCTCGCCGTCAACATCTTCAGAGATGATGAGCAACGGCTTGCCGTTCTGGACAACCTTCTCCAACAGGGGAAGCATATCCTTCATACTGGAAATTTTCTTGTCGTAGATAAGAATGTATACATCCTCATACACGCTGGTCATTGTATCGCGGTCGGTAACGAAGTACGCGGAAATATAACCGCGGTCAAACTGCATACCCTCGACAAATTCAATAGACGTTTCCATTGTTTTTGACTCTTCAACCGTGATAACCCCGTCTTTTCCAACCTTTTCCATCGCATCGGCAATGGTATTGCCGATTTCGGCGTCGTTGTTGGCGGAAACTGACGCAACGTGCGAGATTTCCTCTTTATCATTGATCTTTTTGGAATTCTTTTTGATTTCTTCCACGGCGATTTCAACCGCTTTGTCGATACCGCGTTTCAGTTCAATCGGCGTCATCCCCGCCGCAACGGATTTCAGCCCCTCTTTCACAAGGGAATACGCCAAAACTGTGGCAGTTGTCGTTCCGTCTCCGGCTACATCGTTGGTTTTTGTCGCAACTTCCTTCAAAAGCTGCGCCCCCATATTTTCATACGGATCAACCAGTTCGATTTCTTTTGCAACAGACACCCCGTCTTTCGTTACCGTGGGCGCGCCAAATTTTTTGTCCAACAGGACATTCCGGCCTTTCGGCCCCAGCGTAACTTTTACAGCCTGGGAAATCTGCTCAACCCCTGCCAGCAACTTTTTGCGGGCATCTTCATTGAACAATAGCTGTTTTGCCATAATACTTCTCTCCTCTGTTATGCTCCCGAAAACGAAGTTCGGTATTCCGGGACTTTCATGTCGATATGATGTGAACCGCCCCCTACGGGACTGCTTGCGTAACAGTATAACAGAAACAAAGCGGGATAGTCAATACTTTCAAAAAATGCTAGTATCAGGGCGTGATTCATATTTATACTGATGGCGGCTGTTCGGGAAACCCCGGTCCCGGCGGATGGGCGTATGTGATTGTCGAAAAGGGCGAATCAGGCGATTCGGTTACTGCCGAAAAATGGGGCGGTGAAAAAAACACCACCAACAATCGCATGGAACTTTTGGCAGTCATCAACGCCCTGAAAGCTGCAAAATCGTTCCCCGTTCCCCAGCTCGCACTGTACACCGATTCGCAATATGTGCAAAAAGGCATCACCGAATGGATACACAACTGGAAGCGGAACAACTGGCGAACCAGCGGCAAAACTCCGGTAAAAAATCAAGACCTCTGGGTGGAATTAGACGCGCTTGCCGCCGCGCTTTCGATACAGTGGGTGTGGGTAAAAGGCCACGCGGGGAACACGTACAACGAGCGTTGCGATGCTCTCACGCAGGAAGCTATTGCTTTCGTGCGATAATTCTACTACACTAAACACGGCTATATATGGAAAATAATGGAGAGGAGTAATCAATGAAGACTAAGTATTTTTGGCGGATGCTGGTAGGTCTGTTTGCAATGTTTGCGGCGGTTTCCTGCGGGTCAACACCGCCAGCCGAGCAACATCCCGTTCAGCCGGATACGGGAGCTTTGGATGCAGCCCAAGCACGGGCGCAGGTGGCGCGGGCGCAGGTTGTCGAGTTTAATGGCCCTGAACTTTTCCCTTCCGAGTGGGAGAATGCCGATTCTCTCTTTGCCTCTGCTGAACGGGAGCGCTCGATCGATACTGTCGAGGAGATCGTTGCGTCTGCGGAACGGTACAACACAGCGGCTGATGCGCTGGAAGCCCTTGCCGCTATGTCCATTGCCCGTAGTTTTGAGAATATGGAGCGTGCTTTAGCGGAAGCCCGTGCCGAAGTTGTCGCGATGGGCGCTGAACAGTTCTTGCCGGATGTTCTTTCACACGCGGATAACACCGTTACCGACGCCCGCAAAAAGCAGGCTGACGGAGATTTTCTTGCCGCACGGGAGACTGCCGCTAGCGCCCTTGATATGTATGGATTCCTTGCCACCACATTCGAAATTAAAAGAATAAGAGCGAAAATCGCCGAACCGCTTTATGAGTGGGAGCCGGATTACCTTTTGCAGGCGGATGACGCCATTAGAGATGCTTTTCAACGCTTTGATGATGACGGGGATTACAGCGGGGCACGCGTTGCTGCCGTTCAAGCTCTGGCGATGTTTACCGCCCTTGATGCAATGCTCGATGCGTACAACGCGCGGGAGCAGGTTTCCGAGCGTCTGCAAGAGGTGAATCCGCAAGCCTTTGAACAGGGAGATTTGGCGGCGGCTGATACCTTTGCCAAGTGGGAGGCGGGAGATTTTGGCGGAGCGCGAACTGCCGCTATGACTTCGATGGTTATGTATTTAAGCGCCGGGGCTGCAGTTGAACGCACTGTTGCGCTGGAGGCAAGAGCCGATGTTGCCGCTCGTCAGGAGTTTAACTACGCCCAGTCGCTGTTTGCTCAGGCTGATCAAGCGCATCAGGCGCAGCACTTTGGGGAGGCCGGACGGCTGTTCACCCAGAGCGCGCCCCTGTTTAGCGCGTCTGCCGAACTTGCGCGTGAACGGCAGTTGATTGCGGAGGAAGCCTTGCGCCTCGCCAACGAAAGGGTTGCAGAAAGCGAAGAAATCGCCAGAGAAGCCGAAAAAATTCTCGAAGGAGACTTATAATGAAAAACAAATTTATAATCATACCGGCGATTGCGCTTTTGTTCGCCGCCCAAGCGGTTGTTGCACAAGACGAAGATGTCTTGGATATAGTTGAGGATGGTGAGCAGGTGCTTTCCGTCGAAAGCGAAGCCCTTGCTGACGAGTTCGCGGCTGAAGAGGTTGTCGAAGATGAAGCTCTTGTGGCTGAAGAATTCCCCGGTGATGAGTTTGTTGACGATGAAGTTCTCGCCGAAGAGTTCCCTGCTGAAGAGTTTGCAAGCGACGAAGTCCTTGCGGCTGACGAGTTTGCCGAAAATGAAGTGATCGCTGACGAGTTTGCTGAAGATGAGTTCGCCGAGGAAGAAGTTCTCGTTGTCGAGGTGGAAATACCTGCGGGCATCAGGAATAACAGATATTTCCTTGAAAGCGAGCGGCTTACCGTTCTCGCCCAGCAAGCGTTTGATGAAGGGGATTTTCTCACATCGACTGAATACTCCGAAGAGGCGGTGCGGTTCGCTGCCCTTTCCGATGAATACGTGCGCTTGCAGTTGATAATCTGGGAGACCGACAACATCATTGCTTCCGCTCGCGAACGGTTGACTTTTGCCACCGCCGCAGGGGCTGCAACGCGCTACCCTGAAGAGTACAGCGAGGCCCAAGCCGCGTATGCTGAAGCCCGCTCGTACCGCGCGGCTGAAAGCTGGGACGAGGCTGTTGATGCGGCGTACCGCGTGCTCGTTGCTCTCGCCAATATCAGCGATTTGCCCGTTGCCGCCGGGCGGGCGCAGTTGCCGTCACAGTACACAGTGCGCTCGTGGGCTGAGTTCCGGGATTCGCTGTGGACAATTGCCGGGCGCTCGTGGGCGTTTAACGATCCCCGCCAGTGGAGGCGCTTGTACGAGGCTAACCGTAACAAGATGCCCCAGACAGGCAACCCCGATCTTATTCACCCCGGGATGATTTTGGATATTCCCAGCATCAGGGGGGAAACCCGGCAAGGCATGTGGCAGCCGGGCGTACAATACCCGCCGTTACCGTAAGTTGCTAGCGGGAAACTGGCAAAGCTGGTTTCCCGCACATCAACAAAAGTTTTTAATTTAATAATTTTTATCGTAGAAAATTGCATATTTATCCATAAAGATTACTGTTTTGCCTAATAGACTATCGTAATTAAACTTGATACTATTATAGAAATGATTGCAGGAAAAGAACGACATGATTTTTCGTACAGATTCTCGTCAAGGATTGTGCGAAAATATCTGTGCCATAAATTTAATTTTGAATGCGATACTATTGATGTTGGTCATTCGCCATATATTGTTATAGCAAACCATTTGACGAATTGGGATCCGCTCCTCATCGCGATGAGCTTTAAGAAGAGTATGTACTACCTTGCAAGCGATTATGTGTACCGCGTGGGGTTTAAGAGCAAGATACTGCGTTTTCTTTTTTCACCGATAGCGCGGGCGCGGTCGACGGTGGAAACATCGGCGGTGATGACGATTTTCAGGCGCCTGAAGGAAAAATGCAACATTTGCATTTTCGCGGAGGGCAACAATCCGTTTGATGGTGAAACCGGAGAGATCCAGCCGTCCATCGGCAAGCTCATAAAAAAAGCCGGAGTTGCGCTGGTAACGTACCGCTTTTTCGGGACGTATTTGTCGCTTCCGCGTTGGGCGCGTTTCTTGCACCGCGGGAAATCCGAAGGCCGTTTGGCGCAGATTTACAGCCCGGAACAATTGTCGACAATGTCCGAAGATGAAATTTACCAAGCCATCAAACAAGACCTGTACGTTAACGCGTACGATGAACAGAAAAAACTTCCGCTTGAGTTTCGGGGCAGAAAGCCTGCGGAATACCTTGAAACTGCGCTGTACTGCTGCCCGTGTTGCAAGCAATTTTCGACACTGAAGAGCAAGGAAGATATGCTTTTTTGCAGTTGCGGGTTTCGCGTACGGTATACCGAGTACGGTTATTTTGAAATGCCGCCCAAACAAGAGCTGGTGGGTACGCAGCCGTATGTGCCTGATTCGCCGCCGTTTACGACAGTTCTGGAATGGTCGAAATGGCAGAAAAGCGAGCTCGCGGTGCTTGCGAAAAAAATGGCGTTCGCCGACAACCGCATCCCGATTTTCACCGATCACACTCAGAAGCTGTACCATGTAAAACGGGCGCGGTACAACACGTTTATGGCGAAAGGCTCACTGTACCTCTACAACGACAGAATATCCTTTGTCAAAAAAAATTACGATATTATCGAGTTTCCGCTGGAAACGATTGTTGATTTGTCGGTTATCCTAAAGATGGTTCTGCTGTTTTCTACCATTGATGGGCAACTGTTCGAGATTCACTGCCGCCATCCGATAAGTGCGTTGAAATACCTTGAGATGATCAAGATGCTCAAATCGTTGCAGACGAAGCCCGCCGCAGAGGGCGAAAAGCCTTCGGTATTACCGCGGACTTCGGGTGAACAGCAGCCTGATTGAATCAAACAGCCGCTTGAAAAAACCGCCGCGCGCAACATCGTCGGCGGCAAGCAGGGGAATCCGCCGCAGTTCGCCAATGGTATCATACAGTACAAAGTTGCCGACCGGCGTTCCTGCCGCAAGCGGCGCTACGAGCGGGGTTTGCAGTTCGACTCTGCCGCTGAGCATTTCGCCCCGCTCTGCCGCCGCCGTAAACTCAAGCATCTCGCCCAGTTTCAGCGGGGCGTAGTTTTGCTTGCCGCGCCAGATGCGCGCAGGTTCCGGAAGGGCAAGGCGCGGGCGGATCGTCCGGTACGAGGCAAACGCCCATTCCAGCAGCTTTCTGCCATCGTCGTTGCGGATTCTGTCCCCGCCGGGGCCGGACGGCGCACCCATTATAACCGCAATAAAGCGCGTGTTGTTTCGCTCGGCGGTCAGGGCAATGTTAAAGCCAGACTCAAAAATAAAGCCGGTTTTGATGCCATCAACTCCGTCAAGCGTTCCCACAAGGGCGTTGCGTGTCCTTTGCGATATTGTGCCGGGGGCTTCCTGAAACGCGCTTGCCACGTTGTGCGGCATCGGGTAGGAAAACTCCCGCACGGAGTGATACTCGCGCAAACTTTCCGGCCACGACTGAATGTAGAACCGGGAAAAGTGCGCGAACTCCCTCGCGGTGGTCATATTGTGCGCGGAAATCCCCGACGGCTCGACAAAGCGCGTTGCCGTCAGCCCCAGCGCCGCCGCCTCGCGGTTCATCATCTCCGCGAACTCAGGCACTGAAGGGGCAAGGCGTAAGGCAACTGCCACGGCTGCATCGTTGCCGGACGGAACAGCCAGCCCCAAAAGGAGCTCGCGCAAACTGACCTGCTGGCCGGGCGCAAGGAACATGAGCGAAGAGCGGGGCGGCTGGTTTATCGCCCAGCTCGCACGAGGCGGCGTGATGATTTCATCGAGTGAAGCTCTTCCCGCCGCGATCTCCTGAAACGCCAGATGCATCGTCATCAGCTTGGTCATCGATGCCGGGGGGATTTCATCATCCGCGTTTTGAAGGAAAATAAAACTTCCGGTCGCCGCGTCTAGCACCGCCGCCGCATGGGATATGATTGCAGGCGGCGGGGTGGATGACGTGCTTTGCAGAGCCTGGGCGGCGGCAGGAAAGGCAAGCAGGAAAAAAGCACACAGCGCCGCGTAAAAAGTTTTCAGCTTTACCATCAGACTATTGCGTTAAAACTCCGCCTGCCCAACCGCGCGCGGGAAGGGAATGACATCGCGGATGTTGCCCATCCCCGTAACGTACTGGATGAGCCGTTCAAAACCCATCCCGAACCCGGAATGTGGAACGCTTCCGTAGCGGCGAAGATCGAGATACCACGAATAATCTTCCGGGTGCATCCCCGCTTCCTGAATACGGCGGCTGAGTGCCGCGCAGTTTTCTTCGCGCTGAGATCCTCCGATAATCTCGCCCAAACGCGGAACCAAAACGTCCATCGCGCGGACGGTTTTGCCATCGCTGTTTTGCTTCATATAGAACGCCTTAATTTCCTTTGGATAGTCGGTCAAAATTACCGGGCCTTTGACAACCTTTTCGGTGATGTACTTCTCGTGCTCGCTCTGCAAGTCGCAGCCCCACGACGCCGGAAACTCAAAGCGTGCCCCGCCAGCAACAGCCTTTTCCAGTTCCTTCACCGCGTCAGTGTACGTCATGTGGGCGAACTTTGACGCGGCGACAGATTCCAG
>Ga0131853_10006064_pt1 | contig 21833 bp, 14 predicted proteins | sample TergutLab28metaG_FD_92764 | JGI IMG/M metagenome (GOLD analysis project Ga0131853, IMG submission 92764) | Labiotermes labralis P1 segment gut microbial communities from Petit-Saut dam, French Guiana - Lab288 P1 (version 2) (version 2) | ecosystem: Host-associated > Arthropoda: Insects >... | reverse complement strand
TCCTGAAGATGGACGTATTAACGTCTGAAACATGTTGAGCAATATATAATAAAGCAAGTGTCATCTAGTTGGCCAACCTTTATTCAAATATCAAGATGATGCACGGTCCAATACGCATAAGATTATCTCTCGTTGTAGCTTTATTTCTGCAGTGATATGCAGTGCAAATAAGAATGAAGAGGATAAACGCAAAGAAAGAATGTAATAAGAATAAGGCATGTGTATGGCGTAAAAATCTTATTCTTATATTGTTCCACCGTTTATTCTCTTCCTTTTTCTTCTTTAGACTTCTGATAGTACTGAAGTGTGGGTAGTGAGCGGAGAACGGCGATGTGGAAATGAAGCAAATGTTGAAGGGTATTAGAAGTAAGAGAGACGAAGTCGAGAAGCTGAAATGCAAAAGGAAATGGTACAAAATGAGAAGATTTCGTGGAAAGGAAAGAGGAAATTATTATGAAGACAATAGTGTTGATGTCAAGGTAAAGTAGTGTGTTAAATAGTGCAATTAGGAAAGGAGAAGATCTGCGCTATGTGGTCTTGGGAATGGACAGAGCCGTTAAAAAGTGTATATGTGAATAAGAAGAAGAGTGTAAAGAGAACAGTCCGTGAAAAGGAAAATATTAGTCATCGTCATCATAAACATCAAGGATTGGACCCTTTGATCCGTTCCGTCTCCAGGGTTACAGCTGTTCACGCCAATGCTTCTTCGGTCTTCCAATTGTTCTCCTTCCTTGTGGTCTGTAGTGGTATGATTTCAAAGGGATTCGGTTTTGTGGCATTCTTTACAATTGTGTAAGCCAGTTCCGTCTGTATTCATCTATCTTGTCTAGTATGCCTGCAATCCGTAGTTCGCGGCGTATGTAGTCATTTGCTTTGTGTTCATAAAGGGTGTAGCCTGCCAGAGGTCTCAGTAACTTCATTTCTGCTGCTTCAATTCTTCGTCTTTGTAAGGCTGTTAGAGTCCGATTTTCTGACCCATATAAAAATGTAGGTAAAACTAGTGTGTTGTATATTTTAAAAATAGTTTCCATTCTCACATTCTTAATAATAGTTCTCTTAATAGTACCTATTCAATGTAAAAATTTTGCTAATTTAAATTCTACATCATTGGAAAATTGGTAAGATATAATGCAACCTATATAAGAAAATTGGCTAACTTGTTCTAGTGTTTCATCATTTATAATAACTTTTGTTCTTAGGTGATCCGTTCCAACGAAACCAAATACTTTCTTCTTTTTTGTAGCAATTTCCAAATTATATTATTTAGATATGTTATATAATAAATATATTGCCTTTTGTAAGTTGTCTTCTGTGTCAGAAATAATAAGCCGGTCATCTGCAAATAACAGTGTGTTGAAAAATAACTCTTTAAAATATTTACTAGTTTTTAGTTTCTGTAACCAAATCCTAATAACTTCGTCCAGATATAAATTGAATAAAACAGGTGATAGTGGGCATCCTTGTCTCACCCCTTGGGTAATCGCTCTAGAATCTTCAGATATTCCGTTACCTGCATTAAATCTTATATATTTTCTGAATTATTGTAATTAGATGAATTGGAATTCCTTTACGGAACATAATATTCCATAATTTGTCTCTGTCCACAGAATCAAAGGCTTTTTAAAATCAATGAAAGTAATATAATTGGGGATGTTAAATTCTCTATGTTTTTCAATTATTTGTGAAGCTGAGAATAAGCAGTCCATGCAGGATCTGCCTTTCCTAAATCCGTTCTGCTCTTCTAATAGTAGGACCTCTGCAATTCCTGTTAATCTCTTTGCAATAATATTTGAATAGATTTTATTTCCAGTATTTAATAAACTAATACCTCTATAGTTATCTGGTATTTTCTGTTTCCTTTTTGTGTATTGGTATAACAATGGCTGTCCGCCATTCTTCAGGAATGTCTCCGTAAATCCAGCAAACATTTAGGAAATTCAAAAATGTTTTTAAAAAACTTTTTGGTACGTGTTTTTGCAACTCATTATTAATCCCGTCTCATCCTGGAGATTTTCTGGCTTTTAATGCTTTTATAGTTGTTTCCAATTCTTCCATTGTAATTAAGTCAACACAATTTTCTGTTAATTTTGCACGTTTCCCTGCTGTGGTGTTATCATTAAATTGTTTAGTCCAAAGTTTTGGATAGTAATCTAGCCGTGTGTGTTCAACTATTGGGTTAAGCTGCAAATTATTTTTTTCAGTTCTGTTTAAGTTTCTAATAATTTTATATGTATTTATCTGGCGTCCATGTAAATCATGTTGAATTCTCGATACAAATATTTCCCAATATTGCCTTTGAAATTTTCTTGTTTCTATTTTCGCAATTGTCACTAACCTTTTGTATTCTAGTTTGTCAGTTTCAGAACGTGTTGTTAGATACAGTAAATAAGCCTTCTTCCTATTTTCAATCAAGTTTTTAATATTCTCATTCCATAAAATTAAACGCCTTTTGTGTCTTCTCTTTTTCCTTTTGCCTAGAGCTGCATTCGCTGCTTGTTTTAGTGTTTTTTTTAAAGTTTGCCATTCTACATCAATATTAAGGCTGCATGGTGAGTGCATCAGAGTTTGCTCTAATCTCCTCTGATAAAGTAATTTAATACTTGGGTCCTCTAAGAAATGTACTCTAAAAATTTCTTCTTGCCGTAGAAATCTTTTAGTAAATGTATACCACTTTTGAGGTAAACGAATTTTGTAAATTAATACGTAATGGTCTGTAGTGACATCGTATCCCCTACAAACATTAGTGTCACTTACTAAGGGTTTCTTGTTTCTTAGAATTTAATATATTATGTATCTGTAACCTCGGGCACTCCACGTCATTTTATGAATCTCTTTATGTCTGAAAAATGTGTTCATTATTTTTAATTCATTTACTGATGCAAATTCTTTTAGTTTGTGTCCATTGCTGTTAGTAGTAATTTCACCATTTGTACCCAAAATTCCGCCAGTAGGAATATTTCCAACTCTTGCATTATAATCTCCGGCAACGACAATGTAATCTTTTTTACTTATTTTGTCTATCTGATCTTGGTGGGTTCCATAGAATTCGTCTGTTTGTTCTGTTTTCCCCTTTTCGGGGGCATAGACAGCTAGTAATGCTAAATATCGTCTTTGCAATTTGTGTCGTAATTGAAGAATTATTTCATTTACAAACACGCAACAATGTATTCTCTTTTTAAATTTGGCGTTAATCATTATTGCTATACCTGCGGCTGCTCTTTTATTCATTGGCGCACCACTGTACAATAAAACATAGTCGTCCAACTCTTGCGAAACCTTTAACTTCTTTTTTGTTTCTGGTTTCACTGCTATATTTTGCTTTCTTTAATTCTTCCTGCAGCAGTTTCTCTTTGTCATATAGACATCTGACATTCCAAACGCCTATTTTCATTAATTAATATGAGTATTAGAGTAAACTAAGTAATTGGGTAGGTAAGTATTACCTTTGTAGAAGCTGTTGGGCAAAACTAGCCTTAGATATGTCCAACACAATCTGTAATAAAACTGGCGAGTATTCCATTGAGAGACAATGGTTGGACAGGCAAAACTTCTGAGATACATTTCCCTTGGACAGTTGCAACTTTTAATGTCAGATTACGTCGCGTTACTGTTGAGACAGAACGCAACTCATAATTAATATAGCCTGTTTTCCTTTACTTTCATATTAGTTGAAGTTTTGAGGGTCTGCAAAACTTTCACTTCTTCTTACGTTAGCCGTGATATATACAATGTCATTCGTGGAGAAACTTCATGTGACTCTACATATATTTGCACTTCACTGATATCGGCTTTAACTTTATAGAAAGTGAGTTGATCTAATTCACGTTGACACGTCTTTGACAATAAAGGATTATTTTGCGTGTGACGTCACGAAACAGTACCCTTTCTACGCCACGTTTTCTCTTCTCATTTTTCTCTGCGACTTTCTTCTTGTAGAGATTTTCTTACTTAGTTTCATGGAATTAAAGGGTCTGTCCTTCTTCTGCATTAACATGCTTTTAAGCTTAGTACTCTTGTATACTGCAGGAACCTGTAGAAGTTGGAACGCGTGGATCAATAACAATCTGAACTTAGTATTGTGAAATTACATTTAATTGCTAGTGTCACGGCAAGATAAAACTGCAAGTAAATGAACTCTAAATGTAAAATGTAACTTCAGATATACTACAGTTTCGAGGCGTGACAATTAGAGATTGCTCTTACTGAAATTTATTTTTCCCTTGTCCATATAATTACTGTAGGGATCATACTGAGTTCTAAATTTGGAAATCAAGAAGCCTTCAGTATGGATTCTGAAAATTCATACTGCTATGATCATTTCTATTTTTGCAGAGAGCGTAAATGAACTGGAGAATGAAGGACATATGTGCATATGTGCTGCATATGTAATGAGCTTTTCAGGAATTTGTAATAGTTCTTCCTTAAAATACTCAAAGAAAATCCTGTAAATAAAGTTGAAATTTTTCGAAAAATTAAATTCATGCGGACTTTTAATTTTGGGCACGAGTAAATCAAGGAGAGAGAGATAGAGAAATATTAACTGGCCTGTTTTAAAGTAAGGACTTTACAAATATCGGCAGGTGAACCTATTCTGAATCATCAAGTTGTATTACAGTATTCACGTAAATAGAAATAACAACACAGAGTAAACGCAACACAATTTAATAAAGGGCACTCTGTATTGCTATATGTTTCGATTCCCAAAGAAACATCATCAGTAAATTCAAACAAAATATTTAAAACACATCAGTTCTTTAATTTCTTTCGATACACTTTAGTGAGGTCTCGCTAATTTCCTTCAACGCATTATAAAACTTCCGTTAGCCTTCAGCACGTGTAATAATATTTTTTCCCTTATGTTCATTGGACCTTGCATCATTGTGATATTTGAAGAATAAGAGACCAACTTGATGTAACTAGTTATTATATTTTATTTCACTTCCTTCATGCTCAACATGTTTCGGACATTAATACATAATCATCAGAAGCCTGAAGAAGGCTTCAGCCTGCTACACGGATACCACCCGAACCCAGCCACACCGAAACTCCAACACACGTCGAAACAAGAACACACGACCAATGTGGTGATTCAATAGATAAGTCGCAGGCTCCTGATGATTGATATTTTAATGTCCGAAACATGTTGAGCATGGAAGAAGTGAAATAAAACATAATAACTGGTTACATCAAGTTGGTCTCTTATTCTTCAAATATTTTTTCTCGTTTTAGGTTTCCCTCCTATTGTTTTGTTTGGATAATGAAAAATTTATTATTTATGTGTGTGTATTACTGACGAGAAGCATGTCTGGCAAGGACGTCCAAGAAATAACATCTGCTTGACATTTCGTCTTGGTGCATTCACGTGCAGGAACTGCATTAATCATAACAATTAAGGGTCTTGTATTAATAATAAATATTCTGTATCTATGTACAACAATAGGAGGAAAACCTCGAACGAGCAAAACTATTTTACACTTGCTACAGGCTAACGGAATGTTCGTAATGTTGTAAAGGACACCTTAGATATCTCACTGAAATGTAACAAAAACGTGAAGAAATTATGTGTCTTGAACGTTTGTATGAATCCCCTGATGACGATTCCTTAGTAATCGAAACTTGTTGCAATGTAGAATGAAATTTATTAAATTGAATTATTTATGACTGATGTGTTTTTATTGCTATTGCCAGTTGATTCATCGTGTGATGTACTTCATACAGCAGTCTGCGGAAAATTGTTAAATTTTCGCGCTCCTTCTGTATTTCCGCATAATCACAGGAATATTCTGACCCGTTAAAATCATAAATTTTAACTCATATTGCGTGGGGTTTTAAATGAGATAAAATTCCTTCATTAAATCCATTCTTTTGTGTACGTAATACAGCTTAAACCAAGTTGCAACCTGTTACTTATGCTGACCTTATTCCGTAATATAAATAATTTATTACTAGAGGAGAAGATTCATGTGGCGCGTATAGTTGAGGAGAGGGGGGTGTTAGGATCTTGGTGGGGAAACCGGACGGAAAGAGACCAATGGGGGAGACATAGGCGTAGATGGGTGGATAATATTAGGATGGATCTCCAGGAGGTGGGATGTGGGTATATGGACTGGATTGGGCTGGCCCAAGATAGGGACGGTTGGCGAAGGTTTGTGAGTGAGGTAATGAACCTTCGGGTTCCGTGAAATGCGGAGAATTTCTTGACTTGCTCCAAACCATTTAGCTTTTAAGAAGGACTCTGCACCATGGAGTAAGTACGTAAGAGAAGATTGAAGGCGCGGAATGCTTGCGGATACGCAGTGCAATGTGTTTATCTTATCGTTTTGTATCTTCAATATGGGTCTAGAGTAAAGTACACAAAACCCCACGCTTCATATTTTAGTGTCTCACCTCAGTGACAACAAAGTTTCCTGCTTTCAGAGATGTGGCACTCTGTAGCCTACTGAAATTTCGCCGCTTTTCAGAAGAGCCTGTTGCCTTTAGTGGAGAGAACTGGTTCTTCTGACATATCGGTAAATATCTACGAAACTACACGGTGTCACAAGTCAGAAGACAACAAGCTGCAAATAAAATTCTACGTGTTACTTGGTTGTGAATGTGATCCATGTTTAGAAAACGTAGACTGTGCATCACATAATACTCTGCTGGCTTGTGTGCCCATGTAGGCTTGGAGACTGACTTCGGCATTTCGGATGAATGTTCTAAGTCCATCTTCAGCGTCAACTTTCCTCGAAAACGCTATTGGTAATCTGTAAATATTCTCGGTGTAAAAATTGGATAAATGCCCGCCGCTGAAGCTGCAAAACCTGCAGACTTAGAATGTCTGACGAAAAGGTATTGAGGAAAACATTTGAAACCGTGTTGGAGAAAAAGCAAGAGAGTTTAGTTACTTCCATAGTGAGGGGCTTCAAAATTAAAATCAGGTAGTAAATATTATTGTGGCTTTAAAATCTAAGATGACAAAATTCCTGGGACACGCATTTTACATGAGAGGTGAGAAATAAAAAAAGATTTTAATCAAGAAAACTAGACGGGCTGACTATTTATAGCACCGTAACGTTAAAAGTATCTAAGTGGAATATTGACAAAATATAAAAATGAGGGTAGCGCGTCATTTGAAAAAATAAAATTGGCTGTGTTGCTAAGACGTATTAACTTTCAATAAAGTACTCGGACACACACACTTAATGTCATCCAGACAAGAGCTAACATCAAAATGAAAGCATGGGTTTGTTAACAGCCTATACAGCCACTGTGAGAATATAAAAACCAAGGTATGAGATGAGAGTATAAATTAATATGAGAGTATATTAATAATTGTCCAACGAGATGCAACACAAAGCAATCTATTTATTATTCTGCCAGTTAACTCTACATGTTTCGGGTGTCAACCACACCCATCATCAGGAGTACACAAAACTGTCACTAGAGCCTCCGGTACTGGTCATATTTTATTGAGCAGCTACCTCCTATCTAGCTTGGCCACGTACCGGAGGCTGTAGTTACAGTTAAGTGTATTCTTGATGATGGGAGTAGTTGACACCCGAAACATGTAGAGTAAACTTGCAGAGTAATAAATAGACTGCTTTGTGTTGCATCTCGTTGGACAATTATTAATATAGATCAGCGAAACACGGAACCATAAACATGAAATTAATACGAGAGTGGCATCCACTAAACTGGCCGCTCATACATAAAATTAATGGCATTGGTTTTACTCAGGACTCTTTGTACGTGGTGAAAACATTCTCAGAATTAGTTGGACATGGTAAATTGTATTAAACAAATAGGAACGGTTTCGTGTACGCTTTTCTCAGGTCACTTTTACCTGAGAGGACTGTACTGTAATGGACTTTGCGAATAACACTTGAACTTTCTACATATAGCAGGCTTAAACTGACAGTGAAAATGTTGTTAGAACCCTATGATTCTGACTTACTATAAAAGTATGAGTACGCTTTACTCTGCAACTGATTTGGTTCACAGTATTACAGTTGCCCGGGGTTCTAAGCTCTCATTCCCCCTCCCCCCACCCCTTTCTTACATTTTTCCATAATATATACGGAAACGCGTGTGCATAATAATAGAAAGAAATATTACTGAGTGAAGAGACAGGTTAACTCAGAGATGACTCTTGGTTTTCTTCATAAATTTGAAAATAATTTCGTGACAGTGAAGAGAACAAACAAGTTCTGCCTTCCCAGTTGTTATAATTCATGACGCTCTACCATACTTTTTCAATTGTGGCTAAACGAAATTTTCAGCATTACGTTTAATACCACTGGCTCATATCTTCACGCTGTTTGATGCTACACCTGCAGAATGTGATTTGAGTTCAAGATTTCCATGTACTTGGAATGCACACTCATGCCCTGCAAATGAAAGGATATTATTATTCTTTTTTTGGTGGAATCCATCCCCTTCAAATATATCATATTAAAACCGTGACTTATGTGCTGTCATCAACCGCAACAAACTTTTATTAATTTTTTTTGACGTTTTGTTGACCGTGCATCTCAGTATATTTATCTCAGTATTTAACCAACTTGATGCACAAAATTTGTTTTACAATAAGTTTTATTTCATGCCTCTACATGTTTCGAGCACATATGTGCTCGAAACATGTAGAGGCATGAAATAAAACTTATTGTGAAACAAATTTTGTGCATCAAGTTTGTTAAATACTGAGATAAAAGTTTTATTACTTTCGTCAATGTACACCAGATGTTTAAGTCGCGATCCTCAAGCCTGGGGATGGTCAGCACGACCGAAACCTGTAATATATATTGTTGAAACTAATAAAACTTTGTTGTGATTGACGGCAGTACCTATGTCAATTTTCAAAGGACATTAATTACTGCATGTGTCAGTCCGTTTTCTACCGTAAGACTCTCAACAGAACTGATTTTGTTCCCAGTATGCTTAAGATACTTTTAAGAAATTTACGACAATTGGTATTTGGGAGCGAAAATTAAGAACGAATTGGTTAATCAAACTTAACTGCCGTAAACTACAGCATGTAATTTTTTGTTGCTGTAATTTCAGGTGGCCCAAAATTTTTTGGAGTACCTTTACTGCAAATGTTCGGGGGGCAATATCTGATTCCGCTTCCTCTGCTGGGAAATGAGCCATGATCCCTCAGAAGTCCACCGCTCATCCTGGTTACTGCAGCACTCCAAAGTCGCTACGCTGACGTAAGTGTGTCATGAAATTCTCTTCATTAAAATTTCAAGTGCTAATACGCTTTGGTTACAAGAACATAATACTTTGCATTCCATGAAAATGAAGCGTCAAAATACGTCGCTGAATAAATATTTCGACGGGGAATACAGTTTAAAACGCAAGTGTTTAATAGAACCTAATTTTCGGCCAGTTTCTTGGAAACTCTCTGGATTTTTTCTCAGATGATTTACATTATTGACTGCTGTATTGAAGTTCATTCACGGAACACCTTATAGGCGCGAAGGTTGTTTCTCCAAACTGTGTGTATTACAATCACAACATGAAACTACCATACACCGTGACCTTGTGGCTTCTTTCCACCTTCTTCAAGACTAAGACTAACACGTGCGCATGGACGTCTCAAATCAACGTCGCGCAGATTACAGATAATTCCGCCGCAAGCAAGCAAAACAAAAGGTTTTCTATCAATAAAGTCTATTTTTCACGAGTCTTTATACTTTTTGTTTCCTACAATTGAAGCGCATTTTAGTCGATAGTCCACACGTGCTTTCTTCGAAGACCATCTTCTCTGTACTCATTCATGCCCTTTCTCCCACTTTACCTACGATGTTCTTACATGTGCCTGGACATTTTGAATCGCCTTCTCGTGGAATGCAAATAAATACTTTGCCGGAAATGCGGGAAAAATAATAGCTTACGTTTAACAGAGTTTATTGTTTATGGTTTGTAATCAATAGTCGAGACATGTTTCCTCTGAAAGATCAATTTACGACGCGTTTTGTAAGGATAAGTTTATGGCGAAAGAAGTGTTAACTTTCTTTGTCAAAAGTGTGAGTATTTTCTGCTGTTGGAGAATTATAGGTCTATTGTACCTTACTTAAAAATTTAATAGTCTCTTTCAAGACCGTTTTAGCAACTACCTTGCGAGAATGTATGTCGTTCACGCACCAACAAACGCACTATTTTTTAACTTGGAAAAGTTTTAATTAAAATATGCATTAATATCGCTCCTACATGTTTCGCTCTTGAATGACCATCATCAGAGAGTTTGTAATGCACCTGGCTAAAGTTACACTTATGTTAAAACCCTCGGTAAAATTACATGCTGCCACATCACCACATAATACAAAACGACGTAATTTTACTGAGGGTTTTAACGTAAGTGTAATTTCAGCCAGGTGCATTACAAACTCCCTGATGATGGTTATTCAAGAGCGAAACATGTAGGAGCGATATTAATGCATATTTTAATTAAAACTTTTCCAAGTTAATAAATAGTGCATTTGTTGTTATGTGAACTACATAGATTTTAGAATGCACTGTGCAACGATAAAAATTACGAGAGTGTATTAACGGCGACATCAAAACCCAGATAATATTGTGTTCAATAAATAACCCTTTGAATGATATAATTGACTATTACGGCTCTAGAATATGGCACCAAAAAATCAAAATAATTTTTTTCCTGATATGAATTTAATACATGGGCGATAATATGAATTTCTGCATTACAAAACTAATATTTGGCCTAGGCACCATGTTCTCAACAAGCAACTTTTATTTCCCCTTCTTATAAAGTGCGGGAAATTATAGAGAGAATTACTCATTGTTTTTGACGAGTCCTTATGTAGAAAAATACGGAAGTCTTGATTTCTGCGCAGTCATTCAAGTTACTCGCTGCCCGCTTAGCAGTGTGCATATTCGTTTCGAGAGACGCATTCGTATTTAAATTAGAAACTTGTTTTAACTATGTAGGAAATGTACAAGTGGCATTACTTTTAGACGCGTTCAGATATTTACATTATGGACACTTCTCAGGCGGTTGTACCGTGCGAGCTATTGTGGCCACACTGTTTGTTCTGGTTTGCAATTGTGTACATATTATAAAATGTTATTACTATTATTAGGAACTCATACTATATATTTCTTTGAAGAACTAATTACTTGTGTGATGTGTGTCTTCGTTGTTGTTCTACTAAAGATATCGTTCATACAAAACCTCAAATATTTACCCCATCTAAATGTATTGTAATTTATTATGTAAAAAATATTTGGCACACAATTTTAAAGTATATTCTTGGACTATCTGCTTTTATAATTTAATGTACTTAGGCGTAATACGACGTAAATACCTACATGTTAAATTTTCTTTTTGCTCGTTTTTATTTTCCTTAATTAAGAATAATTTAAATCGCATGAAGAAGTATGGAAGATCGTTATTGATTGATATGGGTAGCAATCATGGTAAGGATAGGAACCGTAGTGTTTATGGCTGTACGTAAAACTTCATTTAAAGTACCTCTATTTTTCTGACTTTAACCAAACTTGAATTTCCTTGACAGACAGCAGAACAAACTGCAATATGAAATTTAAAACAATGGATTCAGCGGAACCCGAGTTGTTTCGTTGCGACCGACATCCATTCATATACACACACATACATACATACAAACACACATACATATATACACACATACATACATACATACATACACACACACATACGTACATACATACGTATACACACACATACATACATACACATATACGTACATACATACATACATACATATATGCATACATGAACACATACGTACACACATACATACATACATACATACATACATACATACATACATACATACATACGCACATACATACCTTTGTACGTACAGTTAGACAGACAGACAGACTAACAGACAGGCGGACGGACACACGGACAGGTATTAAGCAGCTGTCACTTTCCACAACTTTTCGAACGCCCCAACATTTTTTTATGAAAGGTGTGCCACTGAGATTTTAGAGTAAATTTAACTGGGGTTTTGTTCCGGTCTGTTTCAATCTTGGTCTGTCTTTTATGTCAATCTAAACATCTTCCATTCAGACCTGCATTAAGCCTGCTGTACTGATGATTTGTCAGTCTGTCCATACCTTAATATTATGACATGTAATTTTATAACAAAATAACTTCGGTTGTGAAAGTAACCCCCCCTCCCCCCTACTGTCCTGGATCCTCGTGACCTCATCTCGCTGCAGCAAGCTAATAAACCCAAACACGACGTTGAGAAGTTTCTGTTCTTGACAGTGCTGAGGTGTAACAAGTCAGGTCCGTTCTGTGTACGAAGGCAGATCATATTCCTTCCATGCCTGATGTTTCTACTATTGGTTGGATATTAGGTATGAAGCATGTCTGGCAAGGTGCACACTGGGATTGTACTTCGCACGTGACCCACGTGTATTCCTACCGATATCATACTGCTTAGAATACTTGGGCATAGATGTATGAACGCCGACACTGTGAGTGTAATATATATAGGAGACAGAGTCAAAACCGATAGATTTTGCAGCGCGTCAATTGCACAGCCTCTACAGATAAAGTCTCTTTACTTTTTTTATACACGTTCTTGCTATAGGCTTAGGTAAATAGGCATATATATATATATATATATATATACCTTATTTGTGCATTATGTATATCATACGCATAGTTAGCTCAGTGTCAGTTATTCAGTATGGTATATTCATTTCCGTTATCTAAGTATAATTTATGCTTATAACTTGGAAGAGTAAAATTTATTCAAGTCATATCTTCCAGCTAATCGGTGTAATTTAGCTACACGTAATAGCTTTAATTAAAGTGCTGGAATTGTCTTGGACCCATGAAATTAAAAGCCGCGAATTGGAAAGGATTAAGAAATACGTCGTGTGAAAGGAGTCGGTACGAACTGCTGACACGCAACATTCGGTTCTTCGGAAACGGGAATTCGGATTTCCTTAGAGCTACAGGTTTTTCGGTGCTATGATATAAGGGTACTGAAACCCGGCTTTGGGGTTAGAACTATGAAATTCTAATGGTCATAGTGAGACATATCGCTTATCCCAGTGACCGCGCGACCTAAGGCGTGGGTCTGCGGCCGCTCGCTTGGTGGGATTGTGGATTCGAATCCAGCCGCGGGCATGGATGTCTGGCGCTTCTGAGTTTTGTGTGTTGTTAGGTAGAGGTCTCTGCGTCGGGCTGATCACTCGTTCAGAGGAGTCCTGCCGAGTGTGGTTGGCTTGAGTGTGATCATTAATCCTCGACAGTGAGATGACCTTGGCCCAACAGGGGCTATTGCACCACTGTAAAAAAAGAGGCTAATAAATGGATGGCGATTTTAATGTAGTCGTTTCATTTGTACAGACTGCAGACCGTTTGATTATTTCGCGTAGACGCGTAAACGCCATCTTAAAACAATGAGGTGGTGGTTTACAATAAATACATTTGTAGACATAGAGCTAATAAAGTGGAAGAGAGCAAAGTAACGCAGGTTCATCTTCCTTATTATGTGGCTGTTAAAGAAATTTTTGTCTTGCTTCATCAGCAAAAGCGATTTTATTACTCAGTTTCGACGATGGAAATAATAATTTGTGTGAAATGTACTGACATGAGCGCAGCTGCAATACGTAGCAATAGCAAGAGAAGTACAGGGACAAATAAACCCACTGAAACGATTTACTTTTTGACACTAACTAAACCCAACTCGCTGTTTGGACGAAATCGACGGTATGAGAGAAAATCAAACTTCACGCGAATACGCTACATCTTTCCTGACCGTCATGTGCGTATATTTTGTAGCTGGCATACGTGTGGGGAGAGACTAAGGTAATGAATATGGTTCTGGATAGAGAAAACTGAAAGAACAAAAAGTTGAAAGAGCCAAACACTGCTAAAGCTTAATAAGTTTATTACAAAAATTTACATAAATTATTTGTATTTGAACAAAGACGTAAAAAATGTTATACAAAGTAACGACGTTTCTCATTGGTCAAGTTCCAAAACATCCGAGCTGCTCCACTATAAACGTTCCATGGAATATTTAAAATTTCCAATCTTATCGTAATTACGGTATAAGCTGGTATAACATGAGCGTAAGAAATGAGCACAAAATGCTTGCTGCTTTGTATGTGCTCTCAGTTTCATAAATAATTCATTTTTGTCGTTTAAATTTATACGTATAAGACAGAGTTTAACCATTTGTTTGAAAAGTAAAGAAGGGACTGCTATTCCCGCTAGAGTCAAATTCCCACCCTAACAAGGATGATATGTTAGGTAATCCTACATCTTGTTGAAATACTGTCATCTGGTCTTCTGTGTTTGAGACTGCATTTAGTATTGTGATTTCCTAGATTTCAAGGGTGCCTTCTACCTCTGTTTTCAGAGTCAGACAAGTAAATTTCAAATGACTTTTAGATTTATTTGTAGCTATCGCTAGAAGTCACTGGGTAGCCATCTTACTGTGAAGGTGACGCGAAAAATTATGCGAATTATTGGCAGAATATCTACATCAGCACTCTCATATCAACCGAAAAAGTATCTTCTTGTTAAACTGCCTTCAAAACCTCAAAACGTAGCAATAAAGTATAGGTTGTTATCTCCTATAAATGAGTTAGTTTATGTGGTTGGTAGAATTAAGCTAAGAACGATTCTTGGCTGTCATTCTTGTGATTTAAAATGATGATTAGCTTGATTGTCGGTGCTTCTTTTTGAAGTCCTGCAGTGGAAATAACATCTCACTGATGCTCCAAGATCAATCCATTCAGTGTTAGAGAGACTGTTGTTGCCTAGACAACGCACACATCAACCATGCAAGTCACAAACAGGCTCATTCATCTGGAGCCGGTGCTCTCACAATGAGATCCGTGCCATTAAGTGCTCTTATTACAACTACCAAACTTAACTCAAAATTCAGAAACTGTCTTCATTACAAACTTGGCATGACACTTCAACCATCTTGTTTGTGTATAAAATGAAATTCGAGATCAAAGAGAGTTATGTGACACTAAGATTTCATTTTCTTGTACCTTGCTGTATGTCTGGTGCTACATTGTACGTCGTTCACAGGAAATCTTCGCAAGACGTTGCATTACATATGCAGCAAAGACAAGCCTCACAGATTTGCGTAACCCCAGATCCGTGAGGCTGTGGATAGGCAGAATCCTCTTTGCACTCTGGCGTTATTCACGTACCCGGATATAATAAATTTCTGTCTTATGTGAGGAAGTAAGACGGAATCGAGAAAAACAGGAAAGGAAGGAGTAGTGGAAATAAGAAAGGAAAGAAATATGGAAGAATTCTAGGAAGTAATACGTAAGGAATGAACATTAATGGAGTGAAGTAAATTAAGAAAGAAGTAAAGAAAATGAGATATTGATAATAAAAAAAGAGAGAAAAGTGTATTTTCATTTTCAAACTTTCTTATACCTTGCGCCCTCTTTCCCCGTAAGTTTCGTCAGTTAAAACAAATAGTATATAATATACTGTCGAATTATAAGTAAATATTTCTCCGACATTCAAGCATCGGAGTGTTCGGGTAGCCTTCGTGTAAGGTGAAGACTGAAAAGACTGGGGCTCTACTTGTATCGTCGGCTGTTTGTAGCTCTGCAGAGGAATTCAAGTTTTCAAGCTGTGTTGTCGTCTGTGTATTCTGACAGCACTAACTGAACAGAATATCGTACTTTCACCTTCTTCATCTACATATGGAGACCTGTGTTCTCCGTGATATTAGTACCAACCTACCAGACTACACGGTGTCAGAATCAAATTCAGAATAATACGGATTTCAAATTATGTTGTCCTACATCAAATCAAGAAAATAAACGGCTTCCATCTTGCGTACATAAATTTTATAATAGCTTTATAAACAACCACAATGAATGAATATGAAAATTGTCTACTTGCTTGAGGATTCGGTGAATGGGTAATCGAGTCCCGACGTTTCGAAGCAATATAATGTCCTTATCTTAAAGTGTACGAGATATTTTCTAGGACATTTTGACCCCTGAATATGAATAGGTTATGTTGCATATATATATATATATATATATATGCGTGTGTGTGTGTGTGTGTGTGTGTCGGGACCAGCTTAATCCTTCACGCAGCTTCATACCTCAGAATAAATCCTCAACTTCCAAAATGCGAAGGTGTCAGAACTCTCAAAACGTTCAAGTTATTTTTTTTGGAGACACTTTAATATTCCCATATTCGGGTGACCCGGCAGAGTGAGTGCTTCACAAATGTCTAACGACCTCAGATGTTGAGGTCTTCCCTCTCTTGGTATGATACACAACGTTGTTAGGTAGTTAGTATTCGAAGTTTGGTGACAGTCTAACGGTCCCCCTGCAAGGGTCAGGCTAGACCTTTGAAGATGAGACCGATATGCCGTCCTCATCGTCGGTAACTAGCCATCAATCAGTGCTGCGTAACGCCTCAGAGGAGCGGCGCCCTAATTTGCAGTCTTAAATCCGAAACGTTCATTTCCTTTGTAATTTGCAAATTCCAGTTTTAAAAACTGCATCCGCTTTCAAAGTCCTCCTAAAACAAAGGTTGGGACCGTGTGACTCTGACTCACTTGGAAATGCTGCATCAACTGAACACGTTATTTCAGTCATTAATAAGAAGGATGATTTTAGTTGACTGTAACACTGACGTTGGGATGACTGATAAAGAGAAGGAGAAGCTCTGAACAAATTATTGCCGCAGTAAAACATTTTTCGCCGTAAGTCTTGCCTGGGTCACCCTGCTACCGAACCCGGTACCGTAATACAGAACGTCTCCTAATCGCCTGGTTGAATGCCATGGCCACAAAATCACTTCGCAATAAAGTGTTTAAGTCGGTGGTGATGTCAGGTTTGATAGCTGGCTTATTCATAGCTGCGACATCAATAATATTTTTTCGGAAGTGTGGAAGTATCACCATGAACAACTCATGTTAGATATACAAGATTTTAAATGCATAAAGAAAACAAAATTACGAAGCATACACGTTTATCTCAAGAAACCTGTCAAAGAACGGTGGCTGGGAGCTGGCGAGGAGACTTGTTTGATCGTTGATTTTCTCCCAACTCTGTTCAAGATATGATGACGATACACCCGTTTCATCCATGAAAGGCTTTGCGCCGTCGTTGGCAATGGAAGAATGAACAGAGATTACTGCTAAAGACAGACCGAGTCAGCAAAAGAAGAGGTTTTCCACGAACAAAAACCAGGGGACGAAAATGACCGTGTACGAATGTCCGTGCTTTTCAAACGACCGGGTCTATATTTTATTTTTATAAAAGTGGAATTATATGACAAAGGACGTCTAGATTCGTGTCCATGACCACAAGGATTTTAAATTACTTAGGTAATAGGCGCTCTTTTTCAGAACATTTTGTTAATTTCATAGAGCCCGGATAGCGTAGTCTGTGTAACGATTCTCTAGGGCTGGACCGACCGGGGTTTTAATCCCGGCAAGGACAGTAGATTTTATCGTCTCCAAATTCTCTTCTACAAAACCTTTCAGACTCGCCCTCTAGCCCATGCGGCCTCCTACTCAGTGGATACTATGATTCTTTATCTGGGGTAAATCGGCCGGATCGTGACGGTTACGCCTCACATATATCTAGTCCTGATGTTAAGAATGAGCGGAACTATATCTCTACTGCGCCCCTATGCCTTACTGGCGGGCTAAAAAAAATCCTTTTTTTTATCCCGCCAGTAATTTTATACCCGAAAAATGGTGGGAACGCATATATATAATCATCATATCGAACCCGGCAATTTTGTCGTATGGAAACACTGCATTTGCCGGACATTCCCCTTACAGCTACGGTGCTCAGAAAAGCCTCAGAGGAAACGCAAAATATAAGAGCATTTTTAAGTAAGGCTTATGGCCATCACTAGCACCAACAAATTTAGACCACGTAGACAAGTTTTAATCTACAACAATTTCGTGAAACGAAAATTTGGTTTCAGAGTTCCTGTGATTCAGCTTTTTTTAATTTCTTAAGCGTAAATACAAATTTTCTCTATTTATGTGACTAGTCTTCGTATTACAATCATAAAAATAACATTACTGTTCTTTTTGCACGTGCGTGTAAATAGAGAAAGATGCTAAATTCCAGGACTCTATTCCGAGAACCTCTTTATTTTCTCCATTATATCTATGCTAGTTTGTAAGCAATAAAGACCCTCGTTTAAGTCAACTATTCGAACGATACAATTAATTTGACCTTAATTAATTTTGTATTGAAACTGTTACCTGTGCAAACAGTGATTTTATTTCTAGCACACATACTTTCAATCTTATGCGGTATGACGTATTAAGGTACTACGCAATCCTTACGTATTCTTTAATGACTAATGTAACGACCGGTCTTTGCTGAAATATTGTTTTAAAGCAGGCAATGTTGGTCCAGTCTTATACTCCGGTAAAAGAATATGAAATACTGGGCCACTTGTATCATATGTTTTTTTAGGCACCTGTACTGAGTTTCTACACTTCGCTCTTCACCTAATATTCCGAACAGAATTCAGCGTGTTCTAAAAATTTCCACTCGGGAAAGGACTCAGATTGTGTCTCCAAAGTGTTATAGCTCTTTTGAAAAACAGACATTGAACAAATTATTCATGTATTCTCGGTGACCTGTTAAAAGTGGCTAATCCATTCCCTTTGCATCAAATTTGTATACGTAAGCGAAAATCTTCATCTCTTATCTTTGGCTCAGTTAACTGATCTAAAGCGATTTTTTTGTATCCAATTTCTAGTTACTCTTGACATGTAACAGTTCAGTAAGTTGGTTTAAAGAAGCACCCTGCTACCGTAATAGTTACCAATTTGTTATTTGGTAACAGGAAATGTCTCACTGAACAGTCACATCATACCATGTTGGTAGAAGGCACATTCATACCCTTAGGCAGCTCTCAGAAGTTAGAATACATGAGCGTATGAAAACAAACAACGTGGTTATAGCTGCAGTTACTGTACGTGGGGTTAAAATAAATAGCATATTCCGAAATTTGAAATTTATAAAGTGTATATAACTGCTTACTTCTAAACCATGGATTCGGATTTCTCAGCCTCAAGCTGTGAGAAATAGTCATGGTCTTCTTAAACAATTCCATCTTTACTTCTGTGGGTGAACTGTGCAGTTACCGACATGACGATCTGCTGAAAGTTGTAGAGTGTTTAGTTATTACTGAATTATTTTAAGTGTTTTTTTAATTTTTAATTTTATTTATGAAAACTTATTTTACTATGTTACAATAAAAACGTATTTTGATTGCAGTCAAAAAAACAATGAATGACCGAAACATGTAGTCATAAAAGTAAAAATATAAAATAATTTATTGTTGTGTTGACTGGAATCAAAATACTGTTTTCTTGTATCGTAACACAAGGCATGTCCTCTACAAAAAATATTATTTTACTTTATCTAGTTTTAATGCTTTTTTACATGTTCCGGATGGTCATTGTACTTTTAGCATACAAATATCTTGTAGTAACTATCCGAACTGCACCGACTGTATGTCTTCCGAGTGGACAGTAACTCAGACATTACTGTTCTTCAAGCTGTTCATCCTATTTCTAAGTAAAATGTAGCAATTTCACTGATTAAGGAACGACAGGAAAAAAGAAGAAACCGCGCAGCGGGCTTCTCCAATCAACATATACTACTAGTAGTGTGTATTGTTAATGGAACAGACGAGAAGCACGTGGAAAAGATCAACTGGTCTCTCTATAGGAGAAAGCTTCTACGTAATTCTCCTTATTAGACGCTTTCAATAAACCTGAAAATAATGTAATCTTAATATAATAGGCCCCGCTGGATGGTAAATATTATTTGTTAGGCCTATTGTGTACATAGGTGGTTTTGCTGAAGTTGGTGGTAAGAAAAAATATGCTGAATAACCTAATCGGTTGCAGGGTACAAATTTCCGTCAGAAAACCAATTACCGGTAGCATGGATATTGGCTTTCTGTACTTCACACAGGCCGTAAGGTAAAGGTAAAGTTATCCCTTTACAGGCCCGGTGTGGCCCAGAGGGTGGGTAGAGGTATAGCTCTACTCTTCCATGAACGCGGCACTAGAAGGGGGTGAGTGGTCAGCAGCAAGCCCCGGCCGCACTTTACTCCCGGGAAAGACCCGGTACCCATTTTACAGGAGGCTGGGTGGACCCCAGGCCCGGTCTGGACGGGCGGAAAAACTCGTCCTCACCGGCATTCGATCCCGGACCGTCCAGCCCGTAGCTCAGTCGCTATACTGACTGAGCTACCCGGTCCACTTACACACGCCGTAAATTTCGGAATTTTGTCTTGAAACCGGCCACGGTCACATCCCCTGGTTCGCTGATCACGTAATCTTGTAAAGTAAGCGATAAAATAATTTGTATTTCTATTGTGAAAAAGGAAACTGGCCATCACAAATGGCATTTGAATATATGCTGTGATTTACACACAATGAACCGGCATCATAGATTTGTGTGACACAGGACGCACTGACACCTCCACTTGCACTACTGCACCATGTCTTCTGCTGCTCATCACCCACTGTCACTAATGTTGCACTAAATCGATTAACACATTTTACTGCTCAGTTACAACTTCACGCAGCGTTTAGTTTGGAATCGTTAAATTCTTTAATACTGTCCTTTGGTCCTTTCTAAATGGAACGATTCTTAATGTAATATATTATCAATAGAATCCCATAAACTTCATTAAAATACTTTTTACTCCTCCTGAATTCTGTATATATTTCGGCCAGGTTTGTCTGTAGGGTATAAACTGCGTTAATTTACATAAAATATCGTTACCCATCTTCCAAAACACTACATGATGCATCCTTGTGATTGCGAGGTATCTGCAAGACGGATGGTCCCTAGGAGTACCCCAAGATCCCCTGGCACTCATTCACCGGAAATCTTAGCGAAAGCAAGACAGTTAGTAAAACATAAAAGTTCTAGCCATTAGCACACCAAACTTATACACATTTCAACACGTAAATAATGAACAGTTTGAGATTATACCCATTTGTGTGCAATTTATGTCAATTTAAGTAATTTTTTAAATGTGTTGGCTATTACCGGTTTATGAACACATTATCTCACATCCACAGAGCTTTCTAAGCAATGAGTCGTTTTAATTATTCCATAATGAAAGCTATGGTATAAATAACACAGCCAGGATCGGCCAAGAAGTTTGTGAGGCCCTCGGTGCAATATGATTTCAAGGTCCATTTGTGAGGAAGTGTTTGTATTTCAATTTATTTAATTTAAAAATATATAGTATATTAATAATTGTCCAACGAGATGCAACACAAGGCAGTCTATTTATTATTCTGCAAGTTCTCTCTACATGTTTCGTGTGTCAACCACACCTATCATCTACATTCCTCCAACGTGGTCAAGCTAGTTTGGCCACGGTAGAGGGAGGTAGCTGCACAAAAAATATAACCGTACCGGGAGCTGTAGTTACAGTTTTGTGTACTCCTAATGATGGGTGAGGTTGACACCCGAAACATGTAGAGTGAACTTGCAGAATAATAAATAGACTGCTTTGTGTTTCATCTCGTTGGACAATTATTAATACAGATCAGCGATGCACGGAACCATAAACATAGAATGTAGTATATGTAGTTTATGTTGCTCAACTATTAGGTCGTGCCAACTATACAAGTGTCAAGCTTTAAACCCTAAAACTCAAGGCCAGTATGCCACAAAATAAATTGATATTGATAAAAAAAAAACTCCGTGGCCTTAGTCCGCACGCGAACTATACCGACAGAGCGGCCGCCGCCGGTCGGCGAAGTTAGTGCCAACTTTTGCGGATAGAGGGGTGTCACGTGGTCAGCGCAACG
>Ga0131853_10006063_pt1 | contig 21837 bp, 24 predicted proteins | sample TergutLab28metaG_FD_92764 | JGI IMG/M metagenome (GOLD analysis project Ga0131853, IMG submission 92764) | Labiotermes labralis P1 segment gut microbial communities from Petit-Saut dam, French Guiana - Lab288 P1 (version 2) (version 2) | ecosystem: Host-associated > Arthropoda: Insects >... | reverse complement strand
CCCAGGACATCGCGGTGTACCTGTCCGGGGAGATCGAGAAGATGGAGCCGTTCGAGCTGCTGTCGGAGGGCAGGGACCTCCCGGTCTTCGCCTTCAAGACGAAGGACGACTTCAAGGACTTCACCGTCTACGACCTGTCGGACCGGCTGCGGATGCGCGGCTGGCAGGTGCCCGCCTACACGTTCCCGGAGAACCTCGAGGACATGGCGGTCCTGCGCATCGTGGTCCGCAACGGGTTCAGCATGGACCTCGCGGGCCTGCTCCTGGACGACATCCGGACCCAGGTCGAGGCCCTGAAGCACCTCAAGCCCAAGACCGACCTGCCGCCGGAGATCCAGGCACAGCGCGAGTCCTTCGCGCACTGATACAAAGGCTCAGTGCGGTACATCATTATCGGGGCGGGCGCCGTCGGGGGAACGATTGGCGCCTGCCTCCACTCCAGCGGTCATGACGTGGTGCTGGTCGCCCGCGGGGATCATCTGCGGGCCCTGCGCGACCCCGGGCTCACGTTCGCCACTCCGGAGGGAACGGAAGTCCTGCCCGTCCCCGCGGCCGGCGGCCCCGACGAGGTCCGCCTGCGGGCCGACGACGTGCTGGTCCTGTCGGTCAAGAGCCAGGACACCGCCGGGGTCCTGGAGGAGTGGGCCTGGCAGCCGGTCGAGGGCGGCACGGTGGCCGGAGAATCGCTCCCGGTGATCTGCGCGCAGAACGGCGTGGCCAACGAGTCCGTCGCCCTGCGCCGGTTCCGCCGCGTGTACGGCATGTGCGTCTGGCTTCCGGCCACCCACCTGGAGCCGGGGCGGGTGGAGGCCCAGGGCGTCCCGATGGCCGGCCTGCTCCCGGTCGGCCGCTACCCCCAGGGCAAAGACGATTTCACCGAACGGATCTCCGCTGCTCTCTCCGCGGCCCGTTTCCTGGCCCCGGTGAGCCCGGACGTGATGCGGTGGAAATACGGCAAGCTGCTGGCCAACCTCGACAACGCGACCGAGGCCCTGTGCGGCCGGCGGGCCCGCACCGACGCGGACGCCGCCGAACTGCGGGAGCGGGCCCGGGTGGAGGCCCTGGACGTGTTCGGCGCGGCGGGGATCCCGTTCGCGTCCGCGGACGAGATCAAGGCCGCTCGCGGCGACCAGGTGCGGATCGGGGCGGTCGAGGGGGCCGGGCGCGGCGGCGGTTCGTCGTGGCAGAGCCTGGTCCGCGGCACCGGCCGGATCGAGGCCGACTACCTCAACGGCGAGATCGCCCTGCTCGGCCGGACCTACAGCGTCCCGACCCCGGTCAACGCCACCCTCCAGCGCCTGGCCAACCAGGCGGCCCGCCAGGGCCGGGCCCCGGAGACCATGACCCCCGGGGAGATCCTCACCGCGTCCCGGTCCGGGGAGTGATCCTCAGCGGGTCATCACCAGGCCGAGCAGGTGCTCCCGGTGGCGGGCGAACTCCTCCATGCGCTTGGTCGCGATCTGGTCCCTCGGCCCGGGCAGGGAGATGTCCACGACCTCGCTGACCGTGCCGGGTGGCCGGGACAGCACGACGACCCGGTCGGCGAGGTAGACCGCCTCGTCGATGTCGTGGGTCACGAACACCACTGTCACCCCGAACTCGGCCCGGACGCGCAGGACCAGGTCTTCCAGGCCGAACCTGGTCTGCGCGTCCACCGAGGCGAACGGCTCGTCCATCACCAGCAGGTCCGGCCGGTAGACGAGGGCCCGGGCGATAGCGACCCGCTGCTGCATGCCGCCCGACAACTGCCACGGGTACTTGCGGCCGGCGTCGGCCAGGCCGACCGAGGCGAGCACGTCGGCGGTCCGCCCGGACCGTTCCGCGCGCGGCACGCCCCGCACCTTCAGCGGCAGCTCGATGTTGCGGGACACGGTCAGCCACGGGTACAGGGACCGTCCGTAGTCCTGGAATACCACGCCGACCGCCGCGGGCACCGACCGCAGCGCCTCGCCCCCGAACCGGGCCTCACCGGACGTGGGCGCCGCCAGCCCGGTCAGGCAGCGCAGCAGCGTGGACTTGCCCGCGCCGCTGGGCCCGACCACGCACACGAACTCCCCGCGCGCCACCTCGAAGGTGACGTCCTCGAGCGCGACGTGGCCGCCGGACGCGCCGGGGCCGGGGTAGACCTTGCGGACCTTGCTCAGTTCCACGACCGGCGTCATCGAGCTCCCTCCACGGCGCGCGCGCCGTAATGCCAGTGCAGGATACGGTTCTCGGCCGCGACGAACGCCAGGTTGGCCACCGTCCCGATGATCGCCAGCACGATAATCCCGGACCACATGCCCGTGTAGTCGAACGATTCCTGGGAGTTCACGATGTAGTAGCCGATGCCGTCGGTGGAGGCGACCCACTCGCTGACCACCATCAGGATGATCGCGACCTGGAGGCTGTTGCGCAGCCCGGCCGCGATCTGCGGCGACGCGGCCCGCAGCACGACCGACAGGACGCGCCGCGCGGGCGGCACGCCGAGCGCCCGGGCGGTGTCCAGCGCGACCGGGTCCACGCCCCGCATCCCGTCGAGCGTGTTCAGCAGTACCGGCCACATCGCGGCGAACGCGATGAGGACTACCTTCATGCTGAAGCCGAGCCCGAACAGCGTCATCGCCGCCGGCACCAGCACCGGCGCGGGCAGCACGTACAGGAAGTACACGTACGGGGACGTCGCGTCCCGGACGTGCCGCAGCGACCACAGCAGCGCGCCGAACCCGACCCCGAGCAGGCAGGCGAGCGCGTAGCCGGTGACCAGGTGCTCGAGGCTGGAAGCCAGCTGCGCCCGCGCGGGGCCGGCCGCCCACTGGGTCCATACCGCGGCGAGGATCTTGGACAACGGCGGGAAGTACAGTGACGTGCTCCCGGCCGACGAGACCCACCAGGCCGCGGCGAGGACAACGGGGAGCCATAGCCGGGTCAGGATCCGCCCGGTCAGGGACAGGCTACGAGGCAACGGGGACCACCGCCGCCGGCTCGGGGGCCACGGTATCGGCGCGCTGCGCGGAATGCCAGTGCAGCAGGCGCCGCTCGGCGACCGCGAACACCCCGGCGAGCAGCACCCCGAGAATCCCCGCGACCACGATGTAGGCGTACATCGCCGGGTACTGCGACGGGCCCGCGTTCTCCGCGACCAGGATGCGGGTGCCGAGGCCGCTGCCGCCGCCGATCAGCTCGGCGACGATGTCGACGATCAGCGCCACCGCGACCGACACGCGCAGCCCGGTGGCGATGAACGGCGCGGCGCTGGGCAGGGTCACCACGGCGAACTTCCGCGGCCCGGTGACGCCGAGCGCCGCGGCGGTGTCCCGGGCCACCGGGTCGAGGGAACGGACCCCGTAGCAGACCTGGATGACCAGCGGCCAGAACACCGCGAACGTCACCAGCGCGATCTTCATGTTCAGCGTCACGCCCCACAGCACCAGGGCGATCGGCAGGATCGCGACAACCGGAATGGTCTTGAAGAACTCGATCACGCCGATCGAGCTGCGGTAGGCGAACCGGTTGAGCCCGATCAGGGTGCCCAGCGCCACGGCGGCGGCGCCGCCGATGAGCAGCCCGGCTCCCCACCCGGCGAGAGTCTGGCCGACCGCGGTCCACAGGGCCGCCGACCCGGCCTGGTCACCGAGTGCCCGCGCCGTGGCGGTCATCGACGGGAACTCATCGCCGGAGATGATCCCGGCGGCGCTCAGCCCCTGCCAGAGGCCGAGCGCCGCGACGAGCACCAGCAGGCGCGAGCCGTACCGGACGAGCGCGGCCCGGAGCCGCATCTACGGTTTCCAGATCATGCTGGCGGCGGCCGGTTCCGACGTGATCTCGCCGTACTGCTTCATGTAGCCCTCGATCAGCGTGATGCTCGCCGGGTTGAGGGCCGGGTTCCAGTTCGTCGACAGGGCCGCCTTGGCCGCCTTCGCGGGCGGCAGGCTCAGGTGCGACGCCAGGGTCGCCTTGCACGCGGACTGATGGCCGTGGCAGTACGCGATGGCGGCGTTCATCGCGGCACGGAAGTCCGACGCCACCTTCGGGTTCGCCTTGAGGTACGGCCCCATGGCGTCCAGGCAGGTCACGGTCCCGTTCGGGAACAGGTCGGCGTTCGGGTGGGTCAGCACGGTGGCGCCGTCGGCGAGCGCCGCGTCCGCGAACGGCGCGACGATGACGGCGGCCTGAACCCGGCCCTGCGACAGGGCCGCGGGCATCTGCGGGAACGGCATCGCGATCTGGTGGATGGACGCCGGGTCGATCCCCGCCCGCTTGGCCAGCACCTGCACGGCCAGGGAGTTCAGCGAGGTGAGCTGGACCTCGGCGACGTTCTTGCCCTTCAGGTCCGCGATCGACTTGATCCCGGATCCCTTGGCCGCCACCAGGACGGTATGGTCGCCCGCGGCGGTGGCCGGCTGGTTGCCGTCGACGCTGCTCACGCACTTGGCGGGCGCGCCCTTGGAGTTGAGGTTGACCAGCACCGGCGTGGTGACGAAACCGAACTGCTCGGTGCCGCTGGCCATGCTCGCCTCGACCGCCACGGGGCTGGCCTGCGGCACGAACTTGACGTTCAGCCCGTGGGAACGGAAGATTCCGCCGTCCTGGGCGTAGAACAGCGCGGCGTCGTCGGTGTAGGGGACGTACCCGAGCGTCAGGTTCGTGACTCCGCCCGGGCCTTTGCTGGTGCCGCTCCCCGACTCCGCCGGGCCGCCGCACGCCGCGGCGAAGATCGCGATCGCGATCGCGGCGCACGCGCCCGCGACCCGCCTGCCCCATCTGGGGCGTCTAATGATCATGATTTAGATTGGAACTCCTGGGCACCAACTGCGCAAGAGGTGAATTATCATCACTCGCGGCAATCGCCGACGTGATGATGTGGTGGTCCCCGGAGAGCCGGCAGACCGGGTCGGTGCGGGCAGCGTCGCCGGTCAGGGCGAAGGCCTGGCAGCGGCACCCGCCGAAGTCCGTCTCCTTCCGGGCGCAGGACCGGCAGGGGTCCGGCATCCAGTCCGTTCCCCGGTAGGCGTTGAACAGCTCCGACTCCTCCCAGATCCGCCGCAGCGAACTCTCCCGTACGCTCTCGGCCGGCAGCGGCAGCTCGTGGGCGGTCGGGCAGGGCAGGACCCGCCCGTACGGGGTGACGGTGAGCTGGCGGGCGCCCCAGCCGCCCATGCAGGGCTTGGGGTACTCCTCGTGATAGTCCGGCAGCACCCAGATGATCTCCATCTCCTCGCGCAGCCGTGTCGCCGCGTCCCGCACCACCGTCTCGGCCCGGGCCACCTGCTCCCGCGACGGCAGCAGCGCGTCCCGGTTCAGCAGGCCCCATCCGTAGTACTGGGTGTTGGCCAGTTCGACCCGGTCCGCCTCGAGGGCCCGCGCCAGTTCGATGATGCCGCCGATGCGGTCCAGGTTCCGCCGGTGCAGGACCACGTTCAGGGTGAGCGGCCAGCCCAGCTTCTTGACCAGGCGAGCGGCCCGCGTTTTCCGGTCGAAGGACCGCAGCCCGGCGATCTCGTCGGCCCGGCCGGCCTCGTCGGCCTGGACGCTGATCTGCACATGATCCAGGCCCGCGTCGCGCAGTTCTTCCGCACGCCGCTCCGACAGCCCGAGGGCGCTGGTGATCAGGTTCGTGTACAGGCCCAGCTCGCTCGCGGACCGGACGATCGACGTGACGTCGCGCCGCAGCAGGGGCTCCCCGCCGGACAGGTGCACCTGCAGCGTTCCCAGGTCCGCGGCCTCGGACAGGACCCGCTCCCACTCGCCGGTACCCAGCTCGTCGCGCGGATCTCCCAGATCCCGGGGGTTGGAGCAGTAGGGGCAGTGCAGCGGGCACCCGTAGGTCAGCTCGGCCAGCAGCCCCAGCGGCCCGTTCATGAGCCCCCCTTCTTCAGGCAGCGCAGGTCCGACAGCTTCCCGAGGAAGCTCTCCACGTCTTCGGCCCGCACGCCGGAGTACCGCTCCCGGAGTTCGGCGACGATCGCCTCGACCGGATGGTCGCCGTCGCACAGCCGTGCGATCGCGGCCCCGGTGTCGTTCAGCGTGGTCACCGACTCCGGGGCCAGCAGCACCTGTCTTCCCCGGGACTTGTCGTAGGCCAGCCTCACGTGCGGCGCGAGCCTCGGCCCCTTCATTTCGGAAGACACGGCTCATCGGGGTAGGCGTGGTCGATGGCGTCCATCATGGACCACAGCACGTCGCACTTGAACGACAACGCCGCGACCGCCGCGTCCTGCTGCTCCGGGCTCAGGCAGTACTCGGTTACCACTTCCAGGGCGTGCTCGGAGTCCCGGGGAGCCTGGGTCAGCCGGTTCCGGAAGTACTCCAGGCCCGCCGCCTCGATCCACGGGTAGTGCCGCTCGAACGCGGCCAGCCGCTTTCCCATCAGGTCCGGGGCGAACAGCTCGGTCAGCGACGAGGCGACGGCCTCGGTCCACGGCCGGTTCCGGCAGAAATTCACGTAGGCGTCGACCGCGAACCGGACGCCGGGCACGACGTGCCGGGTGTCGGCGATCTCTTCGGCGGTCAGGCCCATCGCCTCGCCCAGGCGCGTCCACGCCTCGATGCCGCCCGGAGCGCCCGGCCTGCCGTCATGGTCGAGGATCCGCTGCGCCCAGCGCACCCGGACCTGGGGGACGGGACAGTTGGCCAGGACGCTGGCGTCCTTGCGGGGCAGGTTGACCTGGTAGTAGAACCGGTTCGCCGCCCAGCCGCGCAGCTGGGCCGGGGTCAGCAGGCCGACGTTCATCCGCTCGTGAAACGGATGCCGGTCGTGGTAGCCGCCGCCCTTGGCGCGCAGCCGCTCGATCAGCTCGCTCGTCTGGCTTGTTGCTGTTATCACCGTCATGGGATCGCGATCTCCAGCCCGTCGTAAGCGATTTCCATACCGTGGCTCTCGGCTTCCTTGCGCTGGGGCGAGTCCTCCAGCAGCAGCGGGTTCGAATTGTTCAGGTGCGTGTAGACCTTGCGGCCCGCGTCCAGGGCCGCCAGTGCCTCCAGGCTGCCGCCGGGGCCGCTCACCGGGACGTGCCCCATGTCCCGCGACGTCTTCCCCGCCAGGCCGAGGGTGATCATCTCGTCGTCGGTCCAGCAGGTGCCGTCGATGAGCACCGCGTCGCAGCCGCGCAGCTCGTCGAGGACGTCCGGCGTCAGGTCCTGGACGCCGGGCAGGACAGCCGCGCTGGACCCGCTCTCGCTGTCGGTGATCCGGTAGCCGACGACCCGGCCCTTGCCCTCGCCGACCCCGGGGAAGCGGGGTTTCTTGCGGGTCGGCGCGTCGAAGGCCCGGGCGATGAGCCTGTCGCCCCCGGGGCCCTCCCCCAAGGGCACGCCCGAGCCGGGAATCACGTCCGTCCACTCCACGGGGCAGTAGGCCTCGAGCGTGGACAGGAGGGTCGATCCGTTTCGCAGGAAATCCTTGGTGGCCGGCGTGCCGGCGACCCGGACCCCGCGGGCCTCCCTCAGCAGGGCCAGGCCGAGGGTGTGGTCGAGCTCGCCGTCGGTGAGCAGGACCGACGTGATCGGAACCTCCCGGGCGCGAGGGCGCAGCGCGGGGAAGGCCTCGATCTGGCGATGGATGTCGGGTGAGGCGTTGACCAGCACCCATCGGTCGCCGTCAGCACTGACGGCGACCGACGACTGGGTGCGGGCGCGGGCCGGGCGGGACCCGTCCCGGACGGCCTGGCAGCACGGGCAGTCACAGTTCCACTGCGGGTAACCGCCACCCGCGGCCGATCCGAGAACCCGGATCCTCATATCCCGGCCCGCTCCCTTCGCTAGCTCCGGCCCATGTAGGCGGTGACCTCGGCGGAGACGCTGATCTGCTCGCAGTCAGGGGTCTCCCAGGCCGGGCGGGCGGTCTCGGACTCGGTAGGCATCAGATGCGGTTCCTTTCTGTTGGTGTCGTGATTACTCGGGCAGGGCGAAGACGAACAGCGCGTCGCCGTGCGGGCCGCCCAGCATGCCGGGGGCGAAGCCCTCGACCCAGCCGCCCCAGCCGACCGGGGCGGCGATGTACTGCCGCCCGTCCACGGAGTAGCTGATCGGGCTGGAGTGGTGGCCGCTGCCGGTCTGGAACTGCCACAGGTGAACGCCGTTGCGGGCGTCGAACGCGTGGAACTCGCCCGTCGGCGTGCCGGTGAAGACCACGTCGCCCCCGGTCACGAGCGTGGAGGAGCACAGCGGCGTCGGGTTGTGCCAGCGCCACTTCTCCTCGCCGGTGTGGGCGTCGATGGCCTTCAGGAAGCCGTTCATGTCGTCGGAGTCCACGGTCACGCTCGCGCCCCAGTAGGGGATCGACTCCTTGAACTGGCGGCGGACCCGGGCGACGGTGGAGCCCACGTCCTGGACCGGGACGTAGAACAGCTCCGTCCGCGGGCTGTAGGAGGCGTGCGTCCACTCCTTCGCCCCGGCCGGGCCGGGCCAGAAGTGGACGTTCTCCCCCTCCTTGTCCGGGTAGATCTTCGGGATGACGTTCCCGTCGGCGGTGATCTCGCCCCAGTCGATCCGCTCGGCGAACGGGGTCACGCGGACCAGTGCGCCGTTGACGCGGTCGAGGACGAAGAAGTAGCCGTTCTTGTCGAAGTGGCCCAGCAGCTTGCGGCCGTCCTCCTCGAACAGGATGCACTCCATGTTCGAGTCGTAGTCCCACAGGTCGTGCGGGGTGCACTGGTAGCCCCAGTGGATCCGGCCGGTGTCGACGTCGACCGCGATGACGCTGTCGGTCCACCGGTTGTCTCCCTCGCGGACCTCGCCGTCGAAGTCGGGCGCCGGGTTGCCGGTGCCCCAGTACAGCAGGTTCGTCTCCGGGTCGAACGTCCCGGTGACCCAGGTGTTGCCGCCGCCCCGCTGCCAGGCGTCGCTGTCCGCGGGCCAGGTGTCGGACTCGGGCTCACCCGGCTTCGGCACCGTGTAGCAGCGCCACACGTGCTCGCCGGTCTCGGCGTTGAAGGCGTCCAGGTGACCCCGGTTGCCGAACTCGCCGCCGGAACTGCCGACGATCACCAGGTTCTTGACCAGCAGCGGCGCCACCGTGCCGGATTCCCCGGCCCGGACATCGCCCCAGGTCTTGTCCCACACGACCTTGCCGGTCTCGGCGTCCAGCGCCAGGACGTGGGCGTTGAGCGTGACGACGAAGACCTTGCCGTGGCCGACCGCGCAGCCGCGGTTGACGTTGCCGCAGCACAGCGACGTGTCGAACGGGATGGCGTGCTTGTACTGCCAGTGCAGCTGGCCGGTCACGGCGTCCATCGCCCAGACCCAGCCGTCCCAGCCGGTGACGTACATGACGCCGTCGACCACGATCGGGGTCGTCTCGAAGGCGTACGTGGACGCGCCGGCGTGCAGGCCGGAGGACCCGAACTGGAACACCCAGGCCGGGGTGAGGTTCTTGACGTTCTCGGTGTTGATCTGGTCGAGCTGGCTGTAGCGGTGCCCGTTGTAGCCGCCGTAGTAGGTCAGCCAGTTCTGCGGCTCGCTGCCGGCGTTGAGGATGCGCTCGTAGTTGACGCTATTCGCCACCTGGGGCGCGGAACCCGGGACCTGGGACAGCCCGGACAGGTCCATGGCCGTCCCGGCGTCGACATAATCCGTCATGGTCGTGATCTCCTACTCGGTCATCGTTGATCGATCGGGGGCCGGTTACGGACGGGGCTGCGTGGGACGGTCCAGGCGGGCCTCCGCGGGCACGTCGCCGAGAACCATGATCACGCCGGTCAGGCCGCGGCCCTCGTCGTTGCCGGTCGCCGAGCCGTACCAGTAGTAGCCCGGGCCGTCGAGCTCGAGAACCGCCTTGCCCTTGGAGTTGCAGGTCAGCCAGATGAACTGGCTGTCGCCGTTGCTGGGCAGGACCGCGCAGTGGGTGTTGAGGTCGTCGTTGACGACGTCGATCTCCACCTTCCCGCCGTGCGGCAGGACCAGCACCGCCGGGTCCCAGGCGATCTCGTCGAGGTTGATGCGGATCGTCGCCCGCATCGTGCCGTCCGGGCCTTCTTCGGCCTGGGCGACGTTCCCGCGGCCGATCAGCTTCCCGAGGGCCGCGCTGTTCTGCTTGTCGAGTCCGGCGAGTACTTGCTCTACGTTGGCCGTCATTGGCCTTCACCTCTTCCCGCTGCCAGCTACAGGTCAGCCGTGGCTCTTGGAACCCCGCCGCCTTGGGGTTACCGTTGCCTACAGACCGCATCCGGCAGCGCGTCACGTGGTAGGTGCATCCGCTAAGCCGATCGTCAGTCTCGCCCTCCCGCCGACCAAGGGGAATGGGATGAATGGCACAGAAGAACCAACCAGCGGCGCCGAACTCATGACGAGCGGCGCCGCTTCCGTGTCCACTAGTCTCAGGAGGACTAGTGAGGCTCGCGAGCGGTTCGCCGCCGGCGCGGACAGCGTCCGCGGCGTTCGCCCCGAGATCCTCATGTCCTGGTACAGATGCCGGGAGGAATACAAGGTCAACCCGGGTCTGGAGCGGGCGCCGGCCGCCGCCGAGACCGGCACGCACGCCATCGAGCACGACGCCATGTTCGCCGAACTCGGCGGTCTCGCGTCCGTGGCCGCGCGGGAGGTCGACGGCCTCGACGGGGTCGTGACGGTCGCCGACGCCGACGGCCGGATCCTGGCCGCGTGGGGCGACGGACGGTGCCTGGACGCCGCGTCCGAATGCAACCTCGCGCCCTGGTCGTCATGGTCGGAGTGGGCCAGCGGCACCAACGGGATGGGCACGGCGCTGGAGAGCCACTCGCCGGTCCTGGTCCGCGGCCCCGAACACTGGTGCTCCGGGTTCCACACCTGGACCTGCGCCGGGGTCTCCGTCCGGGACGTGGTCACCGACGACCCGTTGGCCGTCCTCAACATCTCCTGTCCCGGCATCACCCTGCCCGACACCGTCCTGCCCTGGCTGCGGGGGGCGGCCGAGGCGGCACGGACCAAACTGCGGATGCGGGCCCAGCACAGCGGCACTCAGCTCGCCGCCGCGTTCTCCGGCGCGCGGCTGCCCGCCGGGACGGCCCTGGCCGCGGTCGACCCGGCCGGGAAGGTGGTGCTGGCCAACGAGGAGGCGGCCGCCCTGCTCGGCACCCCCGCCGACACCCCGGCCTACTCGCCCCCGAACCGGTGGACGCCGCAGATCCCCACCGTGCCCGGCCTGGTCCGGCAGGTCGTCCAGTGCGCCCGCACCGACCCGAAGTGGACCGGCGCCACCCAGATCTTCGTTCCCTTCCTCGGCTCCGCCCTGCCCGTGGCCGCGCGCCCCGTGCTCAGCGGGGTCCGGGTGATCGGGGCGCTGCTGGCGTTCGGCACCGCGGACGGAGGCGTGCCCGCCAGCTTCGGCGGCACCGGCGGCGTCACCACCGCCTCCGGCGGCCCCGCCGGAACAGCCCTCGGGCCGCCGGTGGTGCGGGACTCCCCGCCCGGCGGCACGCCCCGGGTGATCCCCGTGCGGGTCGTCGCGCTGCGCGACGACCGGTGGGTGCTGCTGGACCCGCGCGAGATCCGCTACGCCGAGGCCGACCAGAACAAGGTCTGGCTGACCAGCGACGCCGGGCGCCTGCTGGCCGCCACCCGCGGCCTGGACCACCTGGAACGGCAGCTCGAGGGCCGGGGATTCATGCGGATCCACCGGCGGTTCCTCGTCAACCTGGGGCGGGTGCGGGAGATCGAGCAGGGGTTCAAGGGGACGCTGTTCGTCACCACCGACACCCACACCCACGAGACGGTGCCCGTCGCCCGGCGGCACGCCGCCCAGCTGCGCCAGGCCCTCGGGATGTTAGGCGCTCACTCCGGGTCCTCGGCCTCGTAGACCTTGCCGGAGAAGGCCCGCAGGGCGTCCCGGCACTGGCCGAGCATCTCCTCCGCCCGGGCGCGGCGCTCGCCCGGGAAGAAGTCACGGGCGACGATCTTAGCCAGCCAGCGGGCCAGTTTCGCCAGTTCCTGCTCGTTCTCCTCCAGCTCGGCGAAGATGAACTTCCCGGCCCGGGACTCCTTCGCGAGCTCGGCCAGGAAGGCGCCGCAGCGTTCTTCCAGCTCGTCATACTCCCGGTCCCGGTCGGCCCGGATGCACTCCATGATCAGCTCTTCCGTCCCGGGACCGGGCTCGGGCACGGCGAGCACGGCTCCCTTGCCCCCCTTGGCGGTGACCGTCTCCCGCAGTTGCTCCAGCAGCCGCGCGTGCGCCTCGGTGTCCGGCAGGACCCAGGCACCGTTCATGATCCCGGCCGCGCCGGAGGCGCGCAGCTTGCGCCAGAGCGCGACCCGCGCGCTGGACGGCGCGCGCGGAAGCTGGGCCAGGAACAGCAGCCAGCCCGGGGCGGTACTCATTTCCCTGAAACACCTATGACAAATCGCGGGCCGGAATCCGGTTCGGTCGCATGATATCAGCCGTACGAGAGCGGCAGGGTGATCCCGAACGCCATCAAAGCCGCCATTACGGCGAAACATATCCCGGTCAGCAGGTCGGTATTGATCTTAGGAATGAAGTTGATGAAGTGGGCTACCGTGCGGCCCATCTGGTGCCCGGCGACCGACATCACGAAGGTCATCCCCCCGAACAGGACGGGCGCCAGCCAGGGGGTGTAGCCGGCCAGGGCGAGCGCGGCACCGCCGGCCACGTTGTCTATGCTCAGGGGGATCGGCAGCCCGAACCGCGCCCACTTCAGGTCCGGGTCGGCCCGGTCCGGCGAGACCGCCGCCCGGATGATGAGGAACAGGCCGTAGACGCCCAGGCCGATCATCGCGATCGTGTCGGCCACCCCGTCGAGCTTGTCGCTCAGGAAGTGGCCGATCAGCATCCCGACCAGGGGCGCGAGGCCGTCCCAGACGCCGAAGATGGCGGATGTCTTCACCGACTGCAGGAAGCTCGGCTTGAGCCCCCCGAGCACGAGCGAACTGCGGAAGTTGTCGAGACTCAGAACGAACCCGAGCGTGAGCAGTCCGAGCATTAATTATTCCATTCTCTGGATTGCGCGTTACCGGCTATCGATCCAATGCGAATCTTGAGATCATCGCCGGCAGCGCTCAAGCAGAATGGCGTGAACGGCCTCATTCCGCGAGCGACCGGCGGGCTTCCCGTGATGAACGGCACCATTGATCACGGCACAATCAAAAGAAACACGTGTTGCAATTAAGTCCGGCCGGCGCCTCGTTCTCCCGCCACCGCGGTTGACTTCCCCCGCGCGGCGGGACACGGTGACAGGAGAGCCGTATCCCGAGGGAGGGCCGCCCGTGCTTTCGGCCGAAGACAACGAGACCCTGACCCGTGTCGGCCCCGGCACCCCGATGGGGAACGTGCTGCGCCGCTACTGGCTGCCCGCCTGCCTGTCCAGCGAGGTCGCCGAGCCCGACGGGCCGCCGGCCCGGGTCCGGCTGCTCGGCGAGGACCTGGTCGCCTTCCGCGACACGTCCGGGCGGCTGGGCCTGGTCAGCGAGGAGTGCCCGCACCGGGGGGCTTCGCTGTACTACGGCCGGAACGAGGAGTCGGGCCTGCGCTGCACGTATCACGGCTGGAAATTCGACGTGACCGGCCAGTGCGTCGACCAGCGCAGCGAACTCCGGCCGTTCTGCGAGAAGATCCGGATCGTCTCCTATCCGGTCCATGAGTCCGGCGGGATCGTGTGGGCCTACCTCGGGCCGGCGGACACGATGACCCCGTTCCGGGACTTCGGCACCGAGTCGCTCCCCGGCGACCTGGTCTCGGTAGTCCGGGAAACGGTCGGATGCAACTGGGTGCAGTCCATGGACGGCGACGTGGACACGGCCCACATCTCCAACCTGCACCAGTTCGACGCGATCGACGACATCCCCGACGACGGCAGCGACAAGCCCGGGTACCCGTCGGGGTACATGTCGATGCGGTTCTGGCGGCACGACCCGCGCTCGGAAATCGAGATGGACGACACCTGGCACGGATTCCGCTACGCCGGCATCCGGACCACGCCCAACGGGCACCGGCACGCGAGGATCTCGGCCTGGACCTTCCCCAGCGCCACGATCATCGCGCAGATCCCGTTCAGCACGCGTCTGATCTTCGTGGTCCCGGTGGATGACGTGACCACCTACCGGTACAACCTCACCACCCAGCCGCCGCAGAACCCGCGCGGGCTGGGCGGGCCGCCCTTCTTCACCTACGAGAAGTACCCGTTCGAGATGCTGTCGACGGCCGGCGGCGGCCCGACCGGGGACATGCCGCGCCACTACACGCGGGCCAACGACTACGGAATCGACCGGGTCGCCCAGAAGGGCGTGTCCTACAGCGGGATCCCCGACTTCCGCAGCCAGGACGCGATGGCCACCGAGACCGCCGGGCCGGTCTACGACCGGACCCGCGAGCATCTCGGGTCCACCGACGTGGCGGTGATCCGCATGCACCGGATCCTGCTGCGCGCGGCCAAGGCCCTGCGGGACCACGGCTCACCGCCCCCCGCGCTGGCCGGCAGCGGGGACTTCCGGTCCATCCGCGGCGCCGAGAAGATCCTCGATCCGGGCGAGGACTGGCGGGTCCTCGGCACGGACAAAGACCCTCTCGTAATCGAAGCCCGGCGGTAAAACGCGCCGGGTACCAGTATCATGCGGCACGTGACAAGGCAGGACGTAGTAGACGGCAACGAGCCCGACGGCGTGCTCGGCGCGGACCGGGCCCACTCGACGACGTTTCACGGGAGGGACCCGGAAACCGTGGCCGCGGCGGCGATCGCCACGGATACGCCCACCAAGTGCCAGGCCCGTACCCGGCTCTACCGCGACGGGAAGCTGGAGAGAGAAGGCTTCCCCGTCCCGGAGATCAGCGACCACCTCGCCGACGGGGCCGTGGTCTGGCTGGACCTGCGCGACCCGCACGGCGAGGACCTCCGGGTGCTGAGCGAGGAACTCGGGCTGCACCCGGTGGCGATCGAGGACGCCGAGCACGACCACGAGCGCCCTAAGCTGGACCGCTACCGCAGCCACCTGTTCCTCTCCGCCTACGGCGCGACGTTCAACGCAGAGACCGGCAAGGTCGCCACCAGCGAGATCGCCGTGTTCATCACCCCGCAGGCCCTGGTCACCGTGCGCAAGGACGACGGCCTGGACATCGGCAAGGTGACCGACCGCTGGGACTCCAGCATCGACCTGGCCGACGGCGGGGTCGGCTACCTGCTGCACGGGCTGCTGGACTTCATCGTGGACGGCCATTTCGAGGCCGTGCAGGCCCTGGACGACACGATCGAGGACCTGGAAGACCAGCTGTTCGCCGACCCGCCCCAGAACATGCCGGTGCAGCGGCGCTCGTTCGAGCTGCGCAAGAGCCTGGTGCTGCTGCGCCGGATCGTGATGCCGATGCGGGAGGTCGTCACCACGCTCATGCGCCCCGACCTGCACTACGTGGGCGAGGAACTGGCGCCGTACTACCAGGACGTATACGACCACGTGCTGCGGGCCACCGAATGGACCGAGAGCCTGCGCGACCTGGTGACGTCGATCCTGGAAACGAACCTCACCATCCAGGGCAACCGGATGAACGTCATCAGCCAGAAGGTGACGGGCTGGGCCTCGATCATCGCGGTCCCCACGTTCATCACCGGTTTCTACGGGATCAACGTCCCCTACCCCGGTTTCGGCACGCCCATCGGCTTCGGCGTCGCCGCCGCGATCATGGTCGTCTCCGCGGTCGCGCTCTACTTCGTCTTCCGGAAGAAGGGGTGGCTGTAGGAACGCGAACGCCCCGGACAGCCAGGCTATCCGGGGCGGAAGTTCGCGTCACTGGTACGCGGGCGGGGCTTGGTTACGCGAAGGCGCTGCCGCGCAGGCGCTCAAGCGCCTCGGCGAGGATGGCCTCGCCGTCCTCGTCGCTGCGGCGTTCCTTCACGTAGGCGAGGTGAGTCTTGTACGGCTCCACCCTCGGCGGGGCGGGCGGGGCGTCCTTGTCCTGGCCGGCCGGGAACCCGCAGCGCGGGCACTCCCACTGGTCAGGAATGGCGGCGTCAGAGGCGAAGCTGGGCTTGGTCTCGTGCCCGTTGGAGCACCAGAACGACACCCACACGCGGGGAGCGGCCTCGCCGCGCTCCGCCTCGCCCATAGGGCCGGCGCCCACCCTGCTGCCACGAATCGCGTTACCGCTGCTCACAGATCACCCCTTGTCACGCCAAGCCTTACTGCCTGCAATGAAATCCGCTTCGACGAGCGGAATGCACCAGCGAAACTTACCTAGTGGTTAAGCAGCCATCCTAGGGCAACGATGCAGATGAGCCACAGGATTCCGAAGAAAATAGTGATCCGGTCCAGGTTCCGCTCCACGACCGAGGACGAGCCGAGGGTGGCGGAGACACCGCCGCCGAACATGTCGGACAGGCCGCCGCCTTTGCCCTTGTGCAGCAGCACGAGCATGATGAGCACGAGGCTGCAAAGGATCAGTACGACCGATAGTGCGATAGTCATCGGCGGTGCGCTCTCTCCCTAGACCTATTTGCCGGCCAGTTCCCGGTACTTGGCGATCTGCGCGAACTGGCCCGCGTCGAGGCTCGCGCCCCCGACGAGCACGCCGTCCACGTCCGGCTGCGCCATGATGGGACCGATGTTATCGCCCTTCACGGACCCGCCATACAGAATACGCGTACTCGCGGCGGTTTCAGCATCGCGGAAGTCCTCGAGCCAGGCCCGGATCGCTCCGGCGATCTCCTGGGCGTCGGCGGGACTGGCGGTCTCGCCGGTCCCGATCGCCCAGACCGGTTCGTAGGCGATGACCAGCGACGCCACCTGCTCGGCCGGGATGCGGGCCAGGGATCCCTTCAGCTGGCCGATCACGTGCTCCACGTGGCCATCGGCCTTGCGCTCTTCCAGGCTCTCCCCGACGCACACGATCGGCGTGATCTCGTTGCTCAGGGCCGCCTTCGCCTTGGCGTTGACCAGGACGTCGTCCTCGGCGTGGTACTGACGGCGCTCGGAGTGCCCGCACAGGACGTAGGAGCAGCCGAGCTTGGCCAGCATCGGACCGGAGACCTCGCCGGTGAACGCGCCCTTCTCGTGCCGGGAGATGTCCTGCGCACCGTGCCTGAGCTGCAGCTTGTCCCCGCTGATCAGGGTCTGCACGCTGCGCAGGTCGGTGAACGGGGGGATCACCACGATCTCGGCCGCCGCGTAGTCCTTCGGCTGCAGGCTCCAGGCCAGCTTCTGGACGAGGGCGATCGCCTCGAAGTGGTTGCAGTTCATCTTCCAGTTGCCGGCGATCAGCGGAAGCCTCTCGCCGGCACCGGTCTTCGGAGTTGTCACGACTCTAGTGCTACCAGCCCGGGCAGCGTCTTGCCCTCCAGGTACTCCAGGGACGCGCCGCCGCCGGTCGAAACGTGACTGAACTCATCGTCGGCCATGCCCAGCGACCGCACCGCCGCCGCCGAGTCGCCGCCGCCGACGACGGTCAGCCCGTCCTCCAGCCCGGTGAGGGCCTCGGCCACCGCCCGGGTGCCGTAGGAGAAGGCGCGGAACTCGAAGACGCCCATCGGCCCGTTCCAGAACACCGTCCTGGCGTCGGCCAGCTTCGCCGCGAACAGCTTTCCGCTGTCGGGCCCGATGTCCAGGCCCATCCGGTCGGCGGGAATCGCGTCGGCCGGGTAGATGGCGTGCTCGGCGTCGGCCCCGAACTCGGTCGCCGCGACGATGTCGGTCGGCAGCACGATCTCCACGCCGCGCGCCTCGGCGTCGGCGAGGAGGCCCTTGACCGTCTCGATCTGGTCCCGCTCCAGCAGCGAGGTGCCGACCTCGTGGCCCTGGGCCGCGAGGAACGTGTAGACCATGCCGCCGCCGATCAGCAGGCGGTCGGCCAGCTTCAGCAGGTTGCCGATGACGCCGAGCTTGTCCGACACCTTGGAACCGCCGAGCACGACCGCGTAGGGGCGCGCGGGGTTCTCGGTGAGGCGCTTGAGCACCTCCACCTCCGCGGCAACGAGGTCCCCGGCGGCGTGCGGGAGGAGCTTGGGCACGTCGTACACGGACACCTGCTCGCGGTGGACCACGCCGAATCCGTCGCCGACGTACAGGTCGCCGAGGCCGGCGATCTTCCGCGCCAGTTCCGTGCGCTCGGCCTCGTCCTTGGACGTCTCGGCCGACTCGAAACGGACGTTCTCCAAGAGGGCGACGTCACCGTCGGCCAGGCCCGCGACCGTCTCGGCGGCCGAGGGGCCGACCAGGTCGGAGGCGAACGCCACCGGCCGCCCGAGCAGTTCGCCCAGGCGGTCGCTGACGATGCGCAGCGAGGGCCCGCCGGCCGCGCGCTCGGCGAAGTCCGCGCCCTTGGGACGGCCCAGGTGCGCCATGATGATGACGCGCGCGCCGCGCTCGGACAGCTTCTGGATCACCGGCAGGCTGGCGCGGATCCGCCCGTCGTCGGTGATCGCCGTGCCGGTGTCCTTGTCGAGGGGGACGTTGAGGTCGGAGCGGACCAGGACCCGCTTGCCGCGAACGTCGAGATCGTCGATGGAGTGCATCGCCTAGCCCAGGCTTGAGGCGACGAGCGCGGTCAGGTCGGCGAGCCGGTTGGAGTAGCCGAACTCGTTGTCGTACCAGCCGATGACCTTGACCTGGTTGCCGAAGGTCATGGTCAGCGGCGAGTCGAACGTGCAGGACGCGGGCGAGCCGACGATGTCGGAGGACACGATCGGGTCCTCGTTGTAGTACAGGATGCCCTTGAGCGGGCCCTCGGCGGCGGCCTTGAACGCGGCGTTGACCTCGTCGGAGGTGGCCTCCCGCCCGGTCTCCACGACCAGGTCGGTGACCGAGCCGGTGATGACGGGCACCCGCATGGCCAGGCCGTCCAGCTTGCCCTTGAGCTCCGGCAGCACCAGCGCGGTGGCCTTGGCGGCGCCGGTGGAGGTGGGCACGATGTTCTGCGCGGCGGCGCGGGCCCGGCGCAGGTCCTTGTGCGGGGCGTCCTGCAGGTTCTGGTCCTGGGTGTAGGCGTGCGTCGTGGTCATGAGGCCCTTGACGATGCCGAAGCTGTCGTTGAGGACCTTGGCCATCGGCGCCACGCAGTTGGTGGTGCAGGAGGCGTTGGAGATGATGTGGTGCGACGCGGGGTCGTACTTGTCGTCGTTGACCCCCATCACGATGGTGATGTCTTCTTCCTTGGCCGGCGCGGAGATGATGACCTTCTTGGCACCGCCCTCGATGTGCGCCTTGGCCTTGGGGCCGGTGGTGAAGATACCGGTCGACTCGACCACCACGTCGACGCCCAGGTCGCCCCACGGCAGCTTCGCCGGCTCGCGCTCGGCCAGGATCTTGATGGACTTGTCACCGACGTGAATGGTGTCGCCCTCGACGGTGACTTCCTCCGGCAGCACGCCGAGCACGGTGTCGTACTTGAGCAGGTGCGCCATCGTGTTGAGGTCGCCGAGGTCGTTGGCGGCAACGATCTCGATGCCGCGGTCGCTTCCGGCGGCGTTGACGGCGCGCCAGAAGTTCCGGCCGATGCGCCCGAATCCGTTGATGCCTACTCGAATCGTCACAGCTCAAGTCTCCGTTCCGTAGCCGTTCATAACCAGGGTCCGACGTCGCGGGGATCATGTCATCCCCCGTGACGGGGATCCGTTATCCCCCGGAGATTATGAACCACGGCTCCCGGAAGGCACGCGCGGGGTGCCCGGAGGCTCTGGTCAGGCCCGATTCCTCCAGCCGCGCAGGACCAGTTCCCAGTAGCGGCGCGTCCCCAGGGCGCCGCGCCGCGCTCCCTGTGTGAAGTATCGCACGAACATCCAGGTGGACAGCAGGGCGAGGGCCAGCAGCGCCCACGTCCCGGCCCCTTCCGCGATCACGGTCGCGGCCCAGAAGACCACCGCGCCGACTCCGAATACCAGCCCGAGGGCCGCCTGGGAACGAGCCTGGGTCGGGCTGGCCGAGGGGCTCCGGGCCACGTCGCGCGCGGTCGCTTCCTCAGGGCGGGAGGAGCCCTGGCCTGGTGTCGTCATGTCCCTTTTCTCCCGGTAGTCCGGCCTTATTCCTACCTTGTCACGGACAGACCGACCATATGGGCTAAATAGGACTGATCACCCCAGATAACGGCAGCATGTCGACCGTGAGGGACGCTTCCGTGCTCGGGAGGCCGAGATCGGAGGCGCGGCGGTCGGCCATGGCGAGCAGGCGGCGGATCCGGCCGGCGATCGCGTCCTTGGTCAGCGGCGGGTCGGCCAGCTGCCCCAGTTCCTCCAGGGACGCCTGCCGGTTGGCCACCCGCAGCCGCCCGGCCATGACCAGGTGCTCGGGCGCGTCCGGGCCGAGGATCTCCAGGGCCCGTTCCACCCGCGCGCCCGCGGCGACCGCGGCCCGGGCCGAGCGGCGCAGGTTCGCGTCGTCGAAATTGGCCAGGCGGTTGGCGGTGGCGCGGACCTCGCGGCGCATCCGCCGTTCCTCCCAGGCCAGCACCGAGTCGTGCGCGCCCAGGCGGGTCAGCATCGCCGAGATCGCCTCGCCGTCACGGATCACCACCCGGTCCACGCCCCGGACCTCCCGGGCCTTGACCGAGATCTTCAGTCTCCGCGCGGCGCCGACGAGGGCCAGGGCGGCCTCGGACCCGGGACAGGTGACCTCCAGCGCCATCGACCGCCCGGGCTCGGTCAGCGACCCGTGGACCAGGAACGCGGCCCTCCAGGCCGCCTCGCAGTCGCAGGCGCCTCCGGCCACCACCTGGCGCGGCAGCCCGCGCACCGGCCGCCCGAAGCTGTCGATCAACCCGGCCTGCCGGGCCAGGTTCTCCCCGCCCCGCACCACCCGGACCACGTAGCGGTTGCTCTTGCGCAGCCCGCCGGGGGCCAGCACGAGCAGTTCCGACGACACGCCGAATACCTCGGAGATGCCCGCCCGCAGCCGCCTCGCCACCGCGGCGGTGTCCAGTTCCGCCTCGATGACGATCCTTCCCGCGGTCAAGGTCAGCCCGCCCGCGAACCTCAGGATCGTCGATACCTCCGCCTTGCGGCAGCACGGCTTCGTTACCGCGACCCGGCTCAGTTCGTCCTTCACCACGCTCGTCATCGCCATTACGGCGTCCCCCCCAGTTGAGTGCTTCCCCCGGACCGGAAAATCCGCCGGTACGCCTCCGCGAGCCGTACCGGGTCATGCTTGGCGCCATCCCCGGCCGCCACGTCACACAGCGCCACCGACGCGTGCAGCAGCCCCGCCGCCTTCTCCAGCTCGGCCTCCGAGCCGCGCACGGCCCCGCGGTCGGCGAGCACCACGTCAACAGACAATGATGGCGCATGATCGGCGAGGACTTCCAGATGACGGTGCGGGGAAAACCCTTCGGTCTCCCCCGGCTGCGCCACCAGGTTGAGCGCCACCATCCGCCGCGCCGACGTCTCCCGCAGCGCCGAGGCCAGCGACGGCACCATCAGGTGCGGCAGCACGCTGCTGAACCACGAGCCGGGACCGAACACGATCCAGTCCGCCTCGGCCACCGCGGCGACCGCCTCGGGGACGGCCGGCGGGTCCTCGGGCAGCAGCGAGATCGAGCGTACCTGCCCCGGCGTGCGCGCGACCTCGGCCTGGCCCCGCACCACCGACAGCCCGTCGGGGTCGGCCGGGTCGAGGCCGGAGACCGAGGCCACGATGTCCAGCGGCACGGCCGCCATCGGCAGGACCCGCCCGGTGACCCGCAGCAGCCGGCCGACCCAGTCCAGGCCGGCCACCGGGTCGCCGAGAAGGTCCCACAGCGTGGCGATCAGCAGGTTGCCGGTCGAATGCCCGCCAAGGTCCCCGTCGCCGGCGAACCGGTGCTGCACGACCCGCGACCAGGTCGTTCCCCAGTCGTCGTCGCCGCACAGCGCGGCCAGGGCCATCCGCAGGTCCCCGGGCGGCAGCACGCCGAACTCCTCGCGGAGCCGTCCGGACGAGCCGCCGTTGTCGGCGACCGTGACGATGGCGGTGACGTCGGGT